>Ga0207691_10000423_pt1 | contig 42013 bp, 31 predicted proteins | sample KBSM13metaG_FD_184327 | JGI IMG/M metagenome (GOLD analysis project Ga0207691, IMG submission 184327) | Miscanthus rhizosphere microbial communities from Kellogg Biological Station, Michigan, USA - KBS M1-3 metaG (SPAdes) (version 2) | ecosystem: Host-associated > Plants > Roots > Rhizosphere >...
CTGGCCCGCGCCGCCGAAGGCCGCTAACCCGTCGCGCCTAACTACCGAACGACGCGGCCGTCGCTCCCACCCGAGCGGCGGCCGCGCTGTTTTGGCCGCCGACCACGCGAAGGAACACGTCCTCGAGCCTGTCCGTGAGAAGGTCCCGGTCGTAGCGCTCGGTCGCGAGTCGCCGTCCCGCCGCGCCGGCGTTTCGAAGCCATGCGTCATCGCGCACGGCGCGCACGAGCTGCGCTGCAGCCGCTGTGGGACTTTGCCGGTCCAGTACCAGCCCGGCACCGGACTCGTTGATCACGTCGGCTTGCCAGCCACCATAGTTGACGGCAATCGGTCTCGCAGCTGCAAGCGCGTCGAAGAATTTGTTCGCCGAGTTCGCCCACAACGCCGGTTTGTCGATCACAAACGACGTCGCGATAGTGGCAGCGGAGAGCCAGGCAGGCATGGATGCCTTTGACACCGGCGGAATCAAAAAGAAATTCCGATCGAGCACGCCGAGCGTAGCCGCTTCCGAACGTACTTGATCTGCCTCACGCCCGTCGCCGACCACGACGAATCGAATGTCGGGGTCGATCGCTGCCGCCGCCGCAGCGATGCGCACCATGTAGCCCACGCCGTTGATCAACCCCATCGTTCCTGTGTACACCACCATCGGTCGGTTCCCGAGCCACTCGTAACGCTCCCGAATCTCACGTCCAGGTCCGTCGCCGACGTCGAACATCTCGCGATCGCAAGCATTCGGAATCACCGTGACACGCGACGCCGGGTGTCCGGCCGCCACGACTCCGTCGCGCATACCATCAGAGAGCGCGATGACGTGAGCCGCGTTGTGGTAGGCGAACCGTTCGAGCCGACGTGCCATTGCGATCAGCACGGGATTGCGCAGCGCACCAACCGCGACGGGGATCTCCGGCCACAGGTCTCGCACCTCGAAGATCATGGGGATTCGGTGGGCACGTGCTGCTCGCACTGCGGGAATCGCAATCGTGAGCGGCGTGCTCGTTGCGTAGACGAGATCCCCACCGATTCGCGTTGCTTCGCGTGCCGCCTCGATGGCGAAGTGCACGAACGCACCGATTCGGCGCGCGTAGCTCATTCGGTTGGAATACGGCACGGGGAGGGCATGTACCCGAATCCCACCGACCTCGGCGGTCGACCAACCACGGCGCCCGCCGGGCGTGGCGTCGCGATCGGTGGTCACCATATGCACCTCGTGGCCGCGTGCGACGAGGCGTCGCGCGATCTCGTACGAGCGTGTGCCGCCGGTCATCCCCGGCGTGGTGAAGTACTGGTGCAGGTAGACGATGCGCACGGGTATTCGGATCAGCGGAGGACAGCGCGTTCGATTTCGGTCTTGCTGGCCAGCGGACGTTCCTCGCGCCGATGTGGCGGTTCGTCGCCACGTTTCAACCCGACCAGCTCTCGCCATCGGTCTGCGTAGCGCCGCATCGAGTCATCGATGTCGAATTCCTCACGCAGGTGGGCGTTCGCTGCGGCGATCATCGATGCCGAGCGATCGCGATCGTCAAGCGCCTCGGACGTGCGCTCGACTGCTCCCGGGATGTCACCTCGCTCCACGACCCAACCATCGATGCCATCGCGAATGAGCTCTTCGATGCCGGTGGTTTGGGAAACGATGCAGAGGCAGCGGCTTGCCACCGCCTCCTTCACCACGTTAGGCAACCGGTCCGTGATATCGGTGGACAGGTAGACGAACAGCTCCGCGCGGCCGAGCTCCTCGAGCACTCGTTCGTGCGAGACTCGGCCGAGAAATGAGACGGCGTGTGCGATTCCAAGCGTGGCGGCGAGTCCTTCGAGACGTAGGCGGTCCGGTCCGTCCCCGACGATTGTCAACGACGCCGTTGGGTGTCGCCGGAGGATTTCGGGGAATGCCTCGATGACATGCCCCATACCCTTCTCGGGATGCAGTCGCCCCGCCGTCACGATGCGTTTTGCAACCTTCTCCGGCGGAGGTCCGAGGAAACGACCCAGGTCGATTCCTCGGTGCGCGACGCGGATTCGGCCGTGAGGCACGCCGAGCGCCTGGATCGCGGGAACGTTCGCGCGCGTGTGCGTCCACACGACGTCGGCAGAACGCGCGACGGGAGCGCTCACGCCAAAATTCCACTCCAGATCGTACGCACCGAGGAACACAGAAAGCACGGGCGTCGAGCAGTAACGCCTGATGAGAAATCCGACCGCCGCCGGGTAGTGGCCCCAGAAGAGATGGACCACATCGGGCTGTACTCGTTCGATCGCCGCAAGGATGTCGAGGCAGCGCGGCACGAGCATCAGCATCCGGAGCGCAAACCGTGGCTTCCGCCACATGGAGCTGACGAGCCACATGACGACGCGCAGGGTTCGCACCGGATGCCGAAAGGCATAGAGCAACCCTGCTGCCGATGATGCGAGGCTGTTGTGACTTATGCCGACGCCATCGAGGCGCCATTGTCTGACAAGCGCCGAAGCCTCCGCGTGAGGCGGACGCAACGAGAACACCGTGACGTCGACGCCAGCGCGGCGTAGCGCACGAACGTCGTTGGCGGCGAAGGTCTCGTATGGGGTCGGAAACCCCATTGTCACGTACACGACGTGGAGGCTCACGTCGGCCGCTCGCTGTGGACCACGTCAGCCCCGACGGCCCGCGCCAACTCGGGTCCGTGACCCAACGCAGGCGTGAACGCGTGACGGCGGCGTACTGGCTTGGCCAACGCACCCTGCGACGCCAGCAGCGCGAGGATGAACCACGTCGTCTTGACGTAGTCCCAGTTCAAAGGCATCACGCCGATGATGAGCGTCGCGATCAGAACGACTCGGAACCGCGTCATTAACGGAGGCAGACGCCATGAGGGAAGGATGGCTGCCACGAAGAGGGACGCGAATAGCGCGAGCCCGATTACCCCCTGCTCGACGAGGACAGCGAGAAACGCGTTGTGCGCCGCGAATGGTCGCGACAGGGCAGGAGCCACGGCAAGCGAAAATCCACCAGCGCCGACTCCAATCACCGGATGGTTGATGGCGACGTTGAGCCCGGCGTTCCAGATGGTCTTTCGGTAGCCCATCGTTCCGCCGCTCCCCAGCTCGGATTGCATCGTCGCTAAGCGCTCCCACGATGAGGGAGGGACCAGCATCGCGACCAACCAGACCGATGCAACGACGAGGACGGAGAGCACGAGCTTCGACCGCCAGTCGAGCCGACCGAACGTCCATGGGATCAGCGCAAGCGCCGCGAGCGCCGCGATGAATCCCCCGCGCGATGCGGTGAGGAGCAACGCAACGAGCGCGACGGGCACGTACGCGCGGTTGAGCCAGCGGCCGAGCCAGGAGCCGCTCAGGACGGCCAGGTACCAGGCCATGGGAATTCCCAACACGAGCGTCAGCGCCACGTCGTTGCCGTTGAGCCCTTCCGCCGTGTAGCGGTTCTCGGCCGTGAACGCCCCGCGCATGTAGCTCATGAAGGTCGCAGCTGCGACGCCCCAGCATGCCAGGACAAACGCCTGGAGGAGGCGGCCCTGCAATTCCTCGGTGTCAGCGACTTCCCAGATCAACCAGGCCATGGCCGCAAGCTGGACGTATGTCTTGATCCGCTTGAGCGACTCGTCAGGATCGATGCTCCAGTAGACGGTCAGGCCAGCCCAGAAGACGAACAGCGCCACGACTAACAGAAACAGGCCCGGTGGGCGGATACGGCCGTAGATCGCCGTTACTCCCACGCCGATGCCTAACGCAACCGCGCCAACCACCCGGCTCATGGTCCCGGTGCCGGGAAGCAGGACGAAATTCTCCCACGGGATCGAGAAGATGAACAGCCACAGGAGTGCGAATCTCGCCTGCTTCACGCGCTGCGCTCCGGCTCGAATTCTGTGAGGCGCTCGTACTCAGAAACCATCGCCGCGACGCTCATGCGTGTTGCCTCGTCTCGAGCCGCATGAGTCGTACATACTGATCGACGGCGACGTCGAGCGTGAAAGGACGCCACACGTCGTCGGCAATCGTCGGACGCGGGCGATCCAGCACCGTCGCGATCGCCTCGGCCATTCGCGGTGCGTCGCCAACGGGAACGAGTGGACCGTCGGCGCCCGCGCGCAGGATCTCGCGGGGCCCGCTCTCGCAGTCGGTGGATACGACCGGCGTGCCTAACGCCAAGCTCTCGATGAGCACGGCTGGCAGTCCCTCCCACTGTGACGACAGTACCACCACCGCCACCCGTGACATGTACGCGTAGGGATTCGCCACGAACCCCGGCAGCGCTATGTCGTCGGCGACACCGAGCTCTCGCGCCAGAGCCTCGAGGCGGTCGCGCTCTTCGCCCTGCCCGAGGATCATGAGACGCGCGGCGCGTGTCCGACGCACCTGCGCGAACGCGCGCACGAGCGTCGCGAAGTCCTTTTGCCGCGACAGTCTCCCAACGCCGAGCACGACGGGCGGTGCCCCAGGCTCGAGCCATGGGTGCGAAAGGCTCGCTGCGCCGGCGCTCAACAGTGACGGCGTCACCACCGGATTGTAAATGACGTGAATCTTCTCGCGCTCGATGCCTAACGTCCTCGCGAGGTCATCGGCTGCGCCGTTCGACACGGTGGCCACGTCGTCTGCGAGCCTGTGACACACGCCGAGCGCGCGCAATGTGATCGCGCGACGGCTCGCCGGCATCGTCTGCGAGTCGAGCGACAGCGTATTACGCGCGCTGACGATCACCCGTGTTTTCGCGCCCGTCACCCGAGCGGCACGGGTTGCCGCGACGCCGACGATGTTCGCGTTGTCGAGCGCAGACATGAGCACGCGCGGTTGCTCGCGTCGCAGGTACCGCACGAGCGGCAGGAACCCTTGCAGGGTTCGTCGCACGTCGAGTGATACGAGGCGCACCGTCTCGGGCACGTTCGCGAGATACTCCCCCGTCCGCACCGCAATCACGAGATCGACCGCATATCCGCGATCCGCGAGGGCGGCCGAGAGATTCAGAATGACGCGTTCCGCGCCGCCTCCGGAGAGTGCCGGCAGAAAAAGTGCGACGTCAGTCTCACGTCGTGGCAGCGCACTGGACACGGCGGCACTCGCGGCCATTGCTCAGACCTTCGCCAGCTCTGGTGACTCCGTCCGCTTTCGCACCGGCACATGGGATGGCGCAGGCTGCTCGTCGAGCCACGCCTGGAACATGAGGACGTTCCAGAGATCATACTGTCGATCGAACGCACGCGAGTTGTGCTCCGCCCACCGCGCACGAACCGGGCGCGGATCGAAGAACCCTTCCGCGCGCAGACGCGACTCGTCGAGCAGCCCCTCTGCCCAATCGCGAAGCGGTCCACGTAACCACACGCCAATCGGAACCCCAAATCCCATCTTCGGCCGCTCGACGAGCGCGCGCGGCACGTACCGATAGAGCACTTGGCGCAGCATCCACTTGCCGACCGTCCCACGAACCTTCATTGACAGCGGCAGTCGCCACGCGAACTCGATGACGCGCGGGTCGAGCAGTGGGAGTCTCGTCTCGAGACTGACTGCCATCGCCGCGCGGTCGACCTTTGCGAGGATGTCGTCGGGAAGATAGGTCACCAGGTCGAGGAACATCATCTTGTGCGCAAAGTCCTGCACACTCGGCCATGCGCCAGCATCGGAGATGATCGTCGGTGGTACGGCAGTCGCTCCGACGACAACCGCTTCCGGCACGCTCCATTGCGACGCGAGCCCGGTGTACAGCGCATCCGAGCTCTTGGCGCCGAGTACGCGGGCGAGTTTGTGGACGGCGTCGTGTCGGGTACGAACGCCGCTCGGCAGCACCGGACCGAACGCCTTGAACAGCGCTTTCCACGTGCCCGGCGACACCGCGTTGAGCCCGGCGGCAACGGCGTGTCGTGCGGGCCGTGGCATCCACCCGACTCGACGCCAAATGCGAGCGCCCCACGTGTGGCGGTTGTACCCGCCGAACAGCTCGTCGCCAGCGTCGCCGGACAGACTCACCGTCACCTCGCGACGAGCCAATGCCGACACGAGATGTGTCGGAATCTGCGATGAGTCGGCGAATGGTTCGTCGTACATCGTCGGGAGACGCGGAATGACCGTCATCGCCTCGGTAGGCGTCACGTACAACTCCGTGTGCTCGGTGCCGAGATGCTTTGCAACCTTTGCCGCGTGCTGCGCCTCGTTGTAGCCCTCTTCGTCGAACCCGATCGTGAACGTCTTGACCGGCCGGGTGCTCTCGGCCTGCATGACCGCCACGACAGTCGACGAGTCTATTCCGCCGGACAGGAACGCGCCTAACGGGACATCGGCGATCATGCGCATGCGCACCGCATCGCGCAGCAAGGCGTCGAGCTGCTCGACCGCCTCGTCAGGTGTTCCTCGGAACGGGTTTGCCGTTGCGCTCTCCACGACATCCTTCGCCGACCAGTAGGGAACCGGCTGTGCCGTGCGCTGACCAGCGGCCGTGAACGAGAGAACCGTCCCGGGAATCAGCTTGGAAACGCCACGATAGATCGAGTACGGCGCCGGGATGTACGCGTAACAGAGGAACAACACGAGCGCGTCACGATCGATCTCCGGCCGGAATGCCGGATGCCGACGAAGCGACTTGAGCTCCGATCCGAACACGAGCGTATCGCCCATCCAACCGTAGTACAGCGGCTTCTCGCCCGCGCGATCGCGAGACAGGTGCAGTACGCGATCCTGCCTATCCCACAGGGCAAAGGCGAACATCCCGTTGAACCGCTCGAGCGCCTTGTGAACGCCCCACTGCTCCACGCCCGCAAGGAGAACCTCCGTGTCGCAATGACCGCGAAAGCGATGGCCCAACCCTTCGAGCTCCTTTCGCAGCTCGACAAAGTTGTAGATCTCGCCATTGAACGAGATCACCCATCGTCCCGACTCCGACGCCATGGGCTGATGGCCGTTAGGCGACAGGTCGACGATCGACAAGCGACGGTGACCGAGCGCGATGCCGGCCGCCGGATCGACCCACGCACCAGCATCGTCGGGCCCGCGATAGGCGATCGTGTCAGCCATCGCGATCACCGTGTCGTGCGCCTGTGAGGCGTCGAGCTCATGCCGCGAGAGAAATCCCGTGATTCCGCACATCAGAGATGCTTCCGTCCGAGAGGTGAGCTCATTGTACGACCCGAAGTAAAACAGGCACGTCGCGCCAGGCTGGAATCGCACGAGCGAACAGCGCGAGCTCGCGCATCATCACGAGCGGCTGGCGCTTCGAGTTCTTTGCCAATTCGAGGTGACGGGCAGCACGGGCACGCCCATACGAGTCACGGGCTTTCCCGAAATGCTTGTTGATCAACCGCTCCTGCGCGATTCGCATGCGCTCGGACTGACGGCTCGTCTGACCCGGATGGCTTCGATACACCGCGACCGGGCCAGGCAAGTAGCCAAAGCGCGTGAGCGCGGCGCAGCGAATCCAGTAGTCCCAATCCTCTGCCGGTGTCAGCGTTTCGTCGAATCCGCCAACGGCCCTAACGAGCGATGCCGTCAACATCGGAGCGATCGGCTGAAACCAGTTGCGGAGCGTGAGCAGCTCAGGGAACGCGAGCGGTGGCACGCCGATGCGGTTCAATCGGATGGGCTCGAGCTTCTCGTTACCGAGTATCAGGTCCGAGTACACGAGGCCGAAGGACTGGTTCGCGTGCAGGAATGCCAGCTGCGTCTCGATCTTGTTCGGCAGAAATGCATCGTCGGCATCGAGGAAGCAGACGTACTCACCGCGCAGTACGTGAAGCGCGAGGTTGCGCGCGGCCGCCGTGCCGACGTTCCGCTCGGACCGGATCAACCTAACGCGGCCATCGTCCCGCGCGAGCGACTCGGCCATTTCGACCGTGTTGTCGCTCGATCCGTCGTCGACGATGAGGAGCTCGACGTCGCGATGCGTCTGCGCGACGACGCTCGCGACCGAGTCGGCGAGGAACCGCGCGGCGTTGAACGCGGGCATCACCACGCTGACGAGTGGGGCCTGGGTGGGCGTGGTCAACTGACCGACTCCGGACGGAGGCGCCGTACGAGACTCCGCGCCCCGCTGATTCCAATAGTGCGGTGCACGACGTATCCGAAGTACGCGAGATAGACGCTCGCGGCCACGAGATAGCGGAACAGCACAGCCGACGTGCCCGATGCCGGCCATGCGGTTCCCAGGATGAGCGCGAGCCCGAGCACCAACTGGCGGAAGTGTGACCGGTCGATGGTGAGGCCGAGCACGCGGGTGAATACGAAGAGGTGCATGCTCACGTGCAGGCACATGGCCGCGAAATAGCCGACCGCCACGCCCTTTGGACCGATGATGGGAAGAAGCGCTATCGCGGCGACAGCCCGCAACGAGTAGTACGTGACGTTGAGCAGGAGCCAGATCCGAACGCCGCGGTGCGCAAGCAGTGGCGCGTCGATGACCCAGAGCACCGCTTCGAGGAACATCGTGGCGAGCACGAACGGAATGAACGCAACCGCGCCCGCGAACGAGGCCGAATACAATACCACCAGCAATGGCTTTGCGAGGATGCCGATGGCGGCGAATGCGAGCGCTCCGACCGGCAAAACCGTACGCAGCAGCAGATTCGAGGAAGCGGTCGCGTGCGCTCGATCCTTCTCGTTCCCGAGGCTCGCCAGCGCGTAGCTCGCGACGCCACTCAGCACGACCGTCTGCACCTGACCTGCCAGAAGCAGCGCCGATTGATAGAAGCCGTTCTGGCTTGCGTTGTATTGTGTGATCAGGTTCGTTCTGACGACGAGGTCCAGGAACTGCTGGACGAAGCCAGCGCACAGCTGCGCCAGGCCAAACGCCGCGAGAACGCCAGCACTCTCTCGATCGAGCCGCAGCCGAAACGGCGCGAACCCGAGTTGGATGCACCGGTAGCCGAGCGCCGCGACCAGCACGAGGTTGATGACAACCGACTGGATCGACGCCCCAACCACCCCGAACACCCAAACCATCGGGATCGATACGATCGTCGCCGCGAGCACGGCGATGCTGCGGCGGCTCGTGACCCCACGTACGTCCAGAGACGCCATGAGGAACGTCACGAGGTTGCTCTTCAGCGCTTCGAATGGGATGCCGATCAGCAGAATGGCGAGCGTTGCAATGACCGACGGTGTTGCCCTGACGCCAATGCGGTCGACAAGCTCCGGGTGGAACGCAAGCGCCGCGAAGCACGACAGGTACACGACGCCGGTGAGCGCCCAGACGATGGCGTTCGACGTCGCGAGCAATCGCTGGCGATGCTCGGCATCGCGCGCCGTGGCGATGTTGCGGTTGAGCGCGAACGCGAGGCCGAATGAGACGACCACCGTCGCGGTGCCTGCAGCCGTTACGAGCTGCTGAAACTCTCCGAGACCCGAGCTGCCCAGGCGCAGCGCCAGCACCTTGTAGCGCAGCAGTCCGGCAACGGCAAGCAAGAATTGCATCCCGCCGAGCCGTGCGAGGTCGGCGAGAAACTGGCGGCTCGTGACGCGCCGTTTCGTGGGTTGAGGCGGGTCAGCCGAGAGCTCATCATGACGATGCGACGCGTGTTCGACCGACGATGGGGGCGCTGCTAGCATGCGCGAGTCGCAACGTGAATCCGGACGGTCACGACCGCGATTCGTCGATCTGCGCCGCGTAGCTATCGGCGTAGACGTAGCTCGCATACTGCTCCCCGTACTGCCCGGACTCCCCGTTCGGGTCATTGAGCACAGCGCCAATCACATGTGCGCCGACGCTCGAGATTTGCCGGTATGCCTGGTGCGCAGCCTCCGACTCGGTGCTCCCCGCCCGGACGACGAACAACACGCCGTCTGCCAGCGGTCCGATGATCGCGGCGTCTGCCGCGACGAAGATTGGCGGCGTATCGATGATGATGACGTCGAAGCGCTCCGCGCAGTCGGCGATGAGCTTTCGCATCGGCCCCGCTCGGAGAATGAGTCCGGGGGTCGAATCGGCGTGACCGGCGGGAAGCACGTACAGCCCATCGATGAAGGTGGTTCGGATCGCGTCTGCGACGGCGGCGATTCCCGCAAGGCACTGCGCGACGCCCGGCGCGCGAGAAACGCGAAACGTTCGATGCACGCGTGGCCGCCGCAGATCGGCGTCAAGCAGCAATGTCCGGCGACCTTCGAGCGCAAACGTCAGCGCCAGGTTCGCGGCGACTGTGGTCTTTCCCTCGCTCGGCAGGGCGCTGACGACGACGATCGTTTTGAGCTGCCGCGTGCCCTGAAGCCACGAGAGGTTGGCGTGCAGCAAACGGTACGCCTCGCTTCCGGCCGCGGAGAGCGCCGCGGGAGTGGCTCTGTGCCCGTTGCGCCGGCCCGAGAGGGCGAAGCGTCGGCGCGACGGCACTTCGGCACCGATATTCGGAATGATCGCGAGCGCAGTGACGCCGACATGGTCCTCGAGCTCGCGGCGCCGACGAATGGAACCGCCAAGACGCTCTCGTACCAGCACGGTGCCGCTGCTGCCGAGCAACCCGGCGAACAACCCCAGCGCGAGCTTCAGACCGGCCAGGTTCGGGACCGGCTTGTACGGGGTGGAGGCAAGGTCCACGACTTCCACACGTCCGGCCTCGACCTCTTCCGCCATCCGCGCCTTCTGGAATTCCTCGCGCAGGTGCGTGTCCATCGCGCGGTTCGTTTCGACCTGTCGCATCAGCTGCGTCTCGGCCGTCTCGGTCATCGGCATGGCCGAAATGGATTCGGCACTGCGATCGCGGAGGTCACTCAACGCGGTCACGCGCGCGTCGAGCGAGCTGACGTGTCCGCGAACAGCCCCGATGAGTCGCTCCTGGCCCGACTTGATAAGGGCGTTGAGCCGAACGATGTCCGGATTCGTCGCGGCACTCCGCCATTCACCCGTCGTGAGCGAGTCGCGCGTGTTTTCGTATTGGGCCAGCCGCTCGTAAATCTGAGCGATCGCCGGGTTCGCGCTGAGGTCCTGCGCCGAGAGAACCGACCGCATGTCGCCGCTGTCCGATGGCACATGTTCCATCCGAGTCAGCAGCGACTGGTACATGCGGCGGTCTGCGTCGAGCTCCTCACGCCGAATGTCCAGTGACATGAGTGCGCTCTGTTGAGCCTCGATCTGGACACGCGAGCTATACGCGTGCTGGCGGCTGCGAAAATCGGCGAGCGCGCGCTCCGAGCTCGCGAGCTGGGTGCCGATCTCCTGGAGTTGCTCCTGAAGGAACTCGCGGCGCCGACGCGACTGGCTTTGTGCCGCCCGGACACTCGCGTCGCGAAAACCGGTCACAAGTTGGTTGACCACGCGAGTTGCCACGCCGGCATTGGGGTGCGTGAAGCTCACGTCCACGACGTCGGTCTCAATGCGCGGCTGAACCTTCAGATTGAGGAGCAGCCAATCTCTCATCTCGTCGCGCGGAGCCACGACGAGCGTCGCGCGTCTGAGACTCGGGCGAGCAGCAATGACGAAGCTGACGCCGCCAATGCCAACGGTGTCGCCGTACGCCGCGTCGACCTTCGTCCCCGAGTGATTCTGGACGCTGAGACTCGTCGAGTCGAATGAGAGCTCGAGTGTGTCAACACGCGCATCGGGGGCAGTGCGAGCCGCGGCGATGTCGAGGCGCGGCTTCCGCGGAGCCAGCTGCCTGACTCGCAATCCTACCGAGTCGACCACGGCGACAACGACGGGGCGACTCCGCAGCAGCTGAATCTCCGACTGCAGGGGGCTTATCCTCTGCGATTCGACTCGATCCGTGGGATCTTCCAGTCCCTGGACGATGGATTTCCGCGGATCGGTGAGGCGTACAACGGCGGTCGCCTGGTACTCGCGCGGCTGGAGAACCAGGACCGCTGCCGCCGCCGCAATGCCGAGGAGTGCTCCACCGATCACCCACCGCTTGTTGCGTCGCAGCACGTTCAGCATCTCCGCGATCGAGAGTCCATCGCGGGAAATGGCAGGAGTCTCGAGGGCCACCGGCGCCGTGTGACCGTTTTTCGAGATCTCGACCGCGTTGCGCTGGCCTGAGTGCAGGTTCTCCATACTTACGGGTGTCGGTTGTAGAGGATGACACTGGCGACGGCGGCTGTTGCACCGAGAATCATGATCGCCGGGGTCACGATGTCCCGGAAGATGGCCCGGTTTCGCTCGATCACGATTCGGTCGCCGGAGCGGATCGTGGTGCGCGTCGCGCCCGCACTGGCCTGGCGGAGATCGACCAAAATCTCACCACCGGTGCGAATCAAGCGCACCCTGTCGACTCGGGCATCCAGCGTTGGCCCACCGGCGAGCGCGATCGCCTGCGCGACCGACGTCTCGGGGCGGAGGCTATAGACGCTGGGCAGGCGCACCTCACCTTCCACTGATACGCGCAACAAGGGCTCGATCACGAATGGGGCATTCTCGATCTTGCCAATGACGCCACGGACAAGAGTCTCGACATCGGCCATCGGAACGCCAACCACGCGGACGTCCCGGTAGAGCGGGTGTATGATGGTACCGTTGCCGGCGATCGTGAACTCGCCGCTCAGCTCAGGCTTCCGCCAGACGGTGATCCGAAGGACGTCACCTGGGCTGAGCGTGACGGCTTCAGCCGCTGGGGTTGCCGTGGTTCTGTCGGCGCCAGTTTGACCGAATGCGGCGCTGGGAAGTGCGGCAAGCGCGAACAGCGCGACGCTGTACCCGAGGCGAGTCACCAAGCGTCGGCACGCCGACGGACTGGACCCCCTGGTTTGCGCCAAGAAAGGATCAACGAATCTTGCAGACGCTCTGGTGGACACTGTCTCATTCTCCGAACCCGCAGAGACGCCAGGGGATACTCGCTCGCACTGCCGCACTCAGGTGGGATCTCGTCATCGAGTTCGACGCGAACGACTGGAGTAAGTACCTAACGCGTCGCCAACGAGCCGACGCTCTGCGCGACGAGCGACGCAGACACAGTCTGGCTCGCCAATTATGAACCGACCGAACCGGGCGGGATCGAGCGGCGGATTATCGCATCCCAACACTGCGTTAAGGGATTCTATATCATCGGGGTGAAAGATTGTCCAGTGTGGTCGCGGGCGTGCAGCGGGGGGGCGGTACACGATCGCTATCTCCCTCTCGTGATTACACTTAACGATTAACGAGACCCCATCGTGTGTGACCGATTGATTTCAGCTCGAGCAGAGGTCCGCACGCTTGTCGCAACAGTAATGGTGCATTCGAGCAACACATTGCGGCTGGTGCGAGATGAAACGCACGGCTGGGCGGCGTCGAACGGGCAGGATTCGCGTGCAGCAACGTCGTGCAGCGTCTCGCGTTAGGCCATCACCTGGCCGGTGCCTTGGACCTGCTGCATTGCGATTGCAAGTGGTCCCACGGTAACCTTTCCGACTCACCGGTCCGGTGCCTCTCCCGTGCGTCACGTTGAGGCATTCTCTCCGCACGACACATCCAGCTTCCGAGAAGCCGTGGGCACTGTAAGGCAATGAACGCGGCCACGCTCCTTTCGGCTGCCGACCCGCGATGGCGCGGTTTCCTGGACGGCAAACCTCACGATCCCTATCAGCTGCCGGAGTACGCGGCGGTCGCGGCGCTCAGCGAGTGCGCAGCGGCCGCCGCTTTCCACGCGGAGGAGGACGAGCAGGGAGTATTGATGCCGCTGCTGGTGCGCGAGTTACCGCCAGAGCTCGGCGCACCAACGAGCTGGCGTGACGCGATCAGCCCTTACGGGTACGCCGGTCCGATCACGACCACGGGGATTCCAGTGGATGGGCTTCGCCGCACGTTGCGCTCGTTGATGGACGTCGCGCGCGAACACGACATCGTGAGTGCGTTCGTTCGCCTCAACCCACTTCGTGAAATTCCGACGGCCGCATTCGACCAGCTCGGAATCGTGGTCAACCACGGGCGGGTCGTCTATCTCGACCTGTCGAAGACCCTCGACGAACTCTGGGCGGAAACGCGCGTGAGTCACCGTCAGGACATCACCCGACTGAAGCGCCTCGGCTATAGCGTCCGCATGGGCGACTGGAGCACCTATGCGGAGTTCCAAGCGATGTACGAAGCGACGATGCAACGACGGGCCGCAAGCGCGTTTTACCACTTCCCACAGGAGTACTTTACCGAGTTGCGGAAAAGGCTCGGCGACAGGCTACACCTGTGTACGGTGCATGGACCTGGTGGCGATGTCGCAGCCGGCGGATTGTTCCTGGTCGCAGGAGGCATCGCCGAATACCATCTGAGCGGGACCGCCGAGGCCCATTTCAACAAGGCCCCATCCAAGCTGATGCTCGATTTCGCCAGAGGATGGGCAAAGGGACTTGGCCTGTCGTTCCTGAATCTCGGCGGCGGGTTCGGAGGAAAGGAGGGGTCACTGCATGAGTTCAAGCGGGGGTTCTCGCCGCTGCAGGCTGAATTCCAGACCGTTCGGATCGTGTTCGACCAACAACGCTACGACGAGCTCACGAGGGCGCGAGACCAGCTGTGGTCGGACGAAGCTGCTGACGACGCGTTCTTCCCGTCGTACCGACGGCCGCACAACCACCGTCACGGGGGCTGAGCGGCATGCGGACTGTCGACGCCACACTGGAGCCTAACGCGATAGCGCCCGTCATGAACCCGAACCGCGTGTTCCTTTCTCCGCCGCATCTTTCCGGGCTGGAAGAGCAGTACGTTGCCAACGCATTCGCGACGAACTGGATAACCCCGCTGGGTCCTCACGTCGACGAGTTCGAGAAGGAGTTCGCCGCCGCTATCGGTGCAGAACATGCGGTGGCGCTCAGCTCCGGCACGGCGGCCGTCCATCTCGCGCTGCTGCTGGCCGGCGTGGGTCCGGGTGACGAGGTCCTCGTCTCCACGCTCACGTTCGTTGCCAGTGTGAACCCAATCCTGTATCTCGGCGCAACGCCGGTCTTCATCGATAGCGACCGCGCGTCCTGGAACATGGATCCGGCGCTGCTCGAAGAGGCGTTGGACGTGCGGGCTCGGCGTGGGCGTCTGCCGCGTGCCGTGGTCGTCGTGCATCTGTACGGGCAGAGCGCCGACCTCGATGCGATCGCCGCCGTATGCGCGCGCTACGGCGTCGCGTTGATCGAGGATGCTGCGGAAGCGTTAGGTGCGACGTACCGCGGCCGGGCGCCTGGAACAACCGGCATAACCGGCGTGTTTTCGTTCAACGGCAACAAGATCATCACCACTGGTGGCGGCGGCATGCTGGTGTCGGCTGACCGGTCACTCATCGCGCACGCCCGCAAGCTCGCCACGCAAGCTCGCGATCCGGCCCCACACTACGAACACTCGGAGATGGGGTTCAATTACCGCCTCAGCAACGTTCTCGCCGCCATTGGCCGCGGACAGCTTCGCGTGCTCAGCGAGCGGGTTGCGGCCCGCCGACGCAACTTCGCGTTTTACTCTGCCGCGTTAGGGGACATGCCGGGCATCGAGTTCATGCCGGAAGCCCCGTGGGGTACACACGCGCGGTGGCTGACCACTCTAACGATTGACCCCGACGAGTTCGGTGCCGACACCGAAACGGTTCGTCTGGCGCTCGAGGCCGAAGGGATAGAGGCTCGTCCCGTCTGGAAACCCATGCACCTCCAACCACTCTACGCGCACGCGCCGGTCGTCGGTGGCGCGATCGCGAATGACCTCTTCGCTCGCGGACTCTGCATTCCTTCAGGGTCCAACCTCACCGAGATTGACCGCGAGCGGGTCGCCGCTGTCGTCCGCCGCACCTCGACCCGAGGTGGCTCACGTCACGCGATCGCCGGGGATCGAACATGACCGGCAAGGCGCGGAGGGTGGTCCTGTTTGGCAACGGTCAGATGGCAAGCTTCGCGCACGCTGTGCTCACGCACGATTCTCCGCACGAAGTGGTCGCGTTCACCGTGGATGATGGGCACATCACGGACAAGACGCTGCTGGGGCTTCCGGTGGTCCCGTTCGAGAACCTGGAGTCGTCGCACCCCCCGGATGCGTTCGCGATGCACATCTCGGTGAGCTTCCGCCGAGTGAATCGCCTCCGCGCGGAGAAGTACCAGGCGGCGAAAGCAAAGGGGTACGAGCTCGTGAGCTACGTCAGCTCGCGGGCGTACACGTGGCCGGATCTCACGATCGGCGACAACTGCTGGATCCTCGAGCACAGCGTGATCCATCCCTTTGCGAAGATCGGCAACGATGTGTACATGGGTTCCGGCGTTCACATTGGCCACCACACGACGGTCGGCGACCACAGCTTCCTGGTGGGCATGATCGCGGTCGCAGGGTTCGCGAAGATTGGCTCATACTGCTTCGTCGGGATCCACTCGACCGTGCGTGATGGCCTGACCATCGCCGACCGCACCGTCATTGGCGCCGGGTCGACCGTGCTGCGCGACACGCAGGAGGGTGGCGTGTACGTGGCGCCGCCGGCACGGATGCTCCCGTATCCCAGCGAGGAGTTGCCCGAGGATTTTCGTTAGGCGCCCACCGAGCTCGCGCGGGCGGATGGGTCCGCCTGCAGCGACGGTTCAGTCTGACCGGAATGCTGCCGTAACTCCGCCTTCTTGACCTTCTGGGTGGCGGTCTTCGGCAGGTCGCGCAGGAACACGACGTCGCGCGGAACCATGAAGCTCTCGAGACGCTCCATGCACTCGCGCTTGATCTGCTGCTCGGTCACCACGACGCCGTCGTCAAGCACCACGAAAGCGCGGATCGCCTCGCCGAGGGCCACGTCAGGCACGCCCACCACGGCCGCCTCACGGACGCCGGTGATGCGGTGAAGCACGTTCTCGACCTCGACGGGACTCACCTTCTCGCCCCGCGTCTTGATGATGTCGTCGGATCGGCCGACGAAGTACAGGTCGCCGTCCGCATCCATCGTGAAGAGGTCGTGCGTGCACAGCACGCGCTCTCCCGGGAACCGTCCCGGCTTGAGCATTGCCGCGCTGAGCTCCGGCTGGTTCCAGTAACCAAGCATGACGTGCGGCCCTCGAACGTGGAGGATGCCCGTCTCGCCCGGCGCCACCGGTTTGCCGTCGGGAGACAGCAGAAACACCTCCGTTCCGGGAATCGCCTTGCCGACCGATGTCGGCTTCTCGAGCACGCGTTCGGGCTCGAGGTACGCGACGCGCTTGCACTCCGTGAGTCCGTACATCGCGAAAATGAGCGCGTTCGGAAACACCGTCGGAAGTCGGGTGATGAACTCTGCCGGGAGCGCCGCGGCGGTGTTCGTCACGCGGCGCACATTCGGCAACGTCCACCCGCCGCTCCGATTGAGTGAGAGCATCGTTGCCCCGATGGTGGGGACGATTGGGAAAACGGTTACCTCGTGCTCGATCGCGCGCTTGATGACCGGCACCGGGTACACGAAGGACCGTTCCACAACCAGCGTCGCTCCGAGCAGGATGGTCATGAGCAGCTGGTAGAGCCCATAGTCGAACGCGAACGGCAGCACGCACACGATCCGGTCGCTGGGGTCGAGGCGGAGATACTCGGAAATGCTGCCTGCGGCGAACACCATGTTCTGGTGCGTCAGCATCACGCCCTTGGGATTCCCCGTACTGCCGGAGGTATAAATGAGCGCCGCCAGGTCGATCGCGATGACGCCCCGAGACAGCGGTCGCGGCTCCGCGCTCGCGAGCGCTGCCTCGAAATCAAGAATGGGTCTGCTCCCGAACGAGGCTCCGCCGGCCCCTTCGGGTGCGCCACCGCTGCAAATGACGGATCGCACGTTAGGCACCGTTTCCAGCGCCGCGAGGAATACTGGCGCCAGCGACTTCTCCGTCACGAGCGCACGCGCCTCGCTGTCGGCAAGGACGTACGCCAGCTTCTCCGCCTTCGTTTGCGGATTGATCACCGTCAACACGGCGCCACTGAGCAGCGTGCCATAGATGGCGACGACGGCATGCCACGAGTTGTCCAGGTACACGGCGACGCGATCCCCCCGCTCGACACCGTTGTCCTGGAGCGCGCGGGCGAGACGCAGCGCCGCGTCGAGTAGCGTGCCGTACGAGTACGACGCGCCGTCGGCTATGATCGCGGTTTTCGCGGGACTCCGATCGGCCGAAGCCTGGAGCGCGTCATGTAAGAGGCGCTGCGGCCGTAGGCTCACGTAATCCTCCTTGAGGTGTCGAATGGCCCGGCACGATCGGTGTCGCGCCAACGACCACCCGGGTCGGCAGCGCGGGTGCGGCCAGCACCGGGCGTCGTATGAACAGGTCATCCAGCAGCATGACCGACAGTATTCCTACCAGCGCCATCTCGTCGCTCTCGCTCACGAAGCTCTCGGCGTTGCGCCGGCACTTCTGAACGAGCTGCTCCACGGCGCCCGGCGCGAAGAACCCGGCGTCGCGGAGCCGTTCCTCCGCAAGCAGTTCGCCGACGTACTCCGGCGCTCCGCGGCCCATGAACGCGCGGAGGATTGGTGCTCGGTACGGACGCTTCTCCCGCCTAACGATATCGGCCGGCAGGAGTGGCCGCACGGCCTGGCGGAGAACGTATTTCTCGCGGAGGCCTGGCAGCTTCGCGCTATCGGGAAGGCGTGCGGCGAATTCCGCCACCCGGTGATCCAGAAACGGGAAGCGCCCCTCCACCGAGTTGCCCATCAGCATTCGATCGCCCTGGGAATGGAGCAGGTACCCGGTGAGGAACGTGATAATCTCGAGGTACTGTGCGCGGCCGAGGGTGCCGTAACTCTGAAAATCGCTCGGGAGACGCGCGCAGATACTGGAAGTCGGGTCACCGGGAGCGTGCCCGGCCTCGAGGGTGCCCGGCGCGAGAAACCGCAGTGTTCGCGCAGCGTGCTCGAAGCGAGGGCGGTGGCTGTACAGCGGGTCGTCGGTGTTCGTGAGCCCAGCGCGGAAAACGTTAGGCAGCACACGGCCGGCTCGCCCGAGGTCCTGCGCAAGGTACGGATACAGCCTGTGCAAAAGCTGCGGTCGGGATCGCGAGTCCGGTTGCCGTGCCCAGAATCGTCGCACCTTGTCGAGCTTGAACACGTCGTAGCCCGCGAACATCTCGTCGGCCCCCTCACCGGTGAGCACGACTTTGTATCCCGATGCTCGCACGGTCTCCGACAGCTTGAGCAACGGCGCCGGCGCAGTCCGCAGCGTGGGCTTCTCGGACAGGTATACGACGCGCGGCATCAGCTCGGCGATCGATGGCCCATCCATGACGACGCGCGTGAGCTCAGTGCCGAGCCGCGTCGCGACGGCGTCCTGTTGCTCCGTCTCGTCGAACGCGGCGTCGGTGAACCCGATCGCGAAAGCATGAACCGGGTGACGAGTGTGGCGTTGCGCGAGCGCGGTCACCGCGGACGAGTCCAACCCGCCGCTCAGGTATGTACCCACGGGCACGTCGGCGCGCAAACGTATTCGCGTGGCGTCATCGAGGAGCTGCGCCAGCTCCTCGATGAACACGCTGACGTGTTCGGTACGAACCTCATCTGGTGGTGCAAATCGCAGGTCCCACCAGCATTTCCGCTCGACGCCGTTTGGACCAATGCGCAGCCAGTGCCCGGCCGGGAGCTCGTGAACCCCGACGAACGCCGACCGCGCCGGCTCGGTCGCCCACAGCGTAAGCGCCTGAACGATCGCGACCGGGTCGAGCGTCCTCGTCGCGTCCGGATGGCGAAGCAGGGCCTTCGCCTCCGATGCGAACGCGAGTCGTCCGCCACGCTCCAGCAGGAAGAGCGGTCGCACGCCAAAGCGGTCGCGAGCGAGGAACAGCTCCGACGTTTCGCGATCCCACACCGCGAACGCGAACTCGCCGTTGAGGTGCGTGAGACAGTCGACGCCCCATTGCTCGTAGGCATGGGCGAGCACTTCAGTGTCGCTGTTCGTCGCGAACCGATGGCCGAGGGACCGAAGCTCGTCCTGAAGCTCCGGGTAGTTGAAGATCTCGCCGTTCTGCATCACCCAATAGCGGCCGCTCTCGTCCGACAGCGGCTGATCGCCGGCGGCGAGGTCGATGATCGCGAGCCGCGTGTTGACCATCCCGAAATGGCGGTCGGTGTAAAGGCCGGTCCCGTCCGGGCCACGATGACGCAGCTCGCCCGCCATGGCGCAGAGCAGCTCGCGCGAAGCGTTCTCCCCTGGCCGACCATAGACTCCCGCCACACCGCACACGCCAGTATCCCACCATCACCCCACGTGGGGTGTCCCAGGGTTCGTCAAATGCCAGCCGCGAGCGGAATGCCGCGGGCCGTCAGTCTCCGCCGTCGATGACCTCGGCGACGAGCTGCGGCTTGAGGTGCAGGTAGCGGGTCGCGCGTCGCTTCGAGTCGATGTCACGGAACACCCGCTCGATCTGCTGCTCATTCAGGCCTAACGCCTGTGCCACATCGGCGGCGTCGATGCCGTTGTTTCGCGCGTAGAGGCAGAGGTCCATCTTGTCGTACGGCAGCGAGAAGTAGAACTCTTCCTGCGTCTGCGGCAGCGAATAGGTATCGGTGGTGGGCGGGCGCGTGCGAATCGTCTCCGGCACGCCGAGATACTCCGCGAGCTGGTAGACCTGAGTCTTGTACAGGTGCGCGATCGGCTTGAGGTCGGCCGAGCCGTCCCCGTTCTTGACGAAGAAGCCCTGGTCGTACTCCAGCCGATTCGGCGTGCCGATGACCGCGTAGTTGCACCGATCGGCGTGGTAGTACTCCATCATCTTGCGCGTGCGCTGCTTGAAGCTTGTCGCCGAGATCATCTCGTGATACGCCGCCGGCGAGACACGCGCCCGTCGCTGCGTGCCGTCCGGTGCCTGCGCGATGACGGTGAAGATCCGGTACTGATCGCTCTCGACGACGCTGGGCAGCGACACCTTGCAACGCCAACCGGCCGCGTACTCGGGAATGAGCGACCGGATGGCTTCGTCGCGACGCGTGTAACAGCCGGCGGCGTCGAGGACGCCGGTGATATCCTCGACGATCGTCGCGATGCCGGCGCTCTCGCCCGCGAGCCGGCCCAGCTCGAGCGTCTCGTCCGACGACTCGCGCTCGGGCATCAGCAGACCGAGCACGCGGTCCGGCCCGAGCGCGCGGGCGCAGAGCGCGGCGCAGACGGTGCTGTCGACTCCGCCCGACAAACCGAGAACGACGCCGCGCTTTCGCATGCGGCCGATCGTCGCCTCGATGAACGCGCCGATCTCCTCGGTCACTTGCTCCGCATTCACGCGGAGCAGGTCAGGCGAGACGTTAGGCGCCAGCGTCACTGTGTGGCCGCCTCGGGCGTCCCGCGTTTGACCCCAATGAATCGCACGATGTTGTCGATCGTATCGATGTTCTCCGGAACCGTCTCGTCGTCACTGATCTGGATCTCGTACCGGGTTTCGAGGAACGTGAGCACCTCGACGATGCCGACGGAGTCGATGAATCCCCGCTCGGTGAGCGACTGGCTGCTGGACAGATGGCTGATGTCCTTGCCGAGCGAAAAGTTTTCCGCCAGGAACGTGCGGACCTCCTGTTCGACCGTCGTCATCTCTTGACCTCCGTGAAAGGTGCTCGGCTCGGATCCGCCGTTCCCAGGAATTCGGGCACGTCCAAACCGTCGTCCGTGTCGTCTGCGCCGCGGACCAACGCGAAAAACGTCTGCATCAGAATCTTCAGGTCGAGCCATACACTCGCGTGGTCGACGTACCAGATGTCGAGCGCGAGCCGCTCGTCCCACGTGAGCGTGTTGCGACCGTTGATCTGTGCCCAGCCGGTGATGCCAGGCATCACGTCGTGACGGCGTGCCTGTTCCGGCGTGTAGCGGTCCAGATAGAACGTGCGCAGCGGTCGCGGTCCCACGAGGCTCATCTCGCCGCGCAGCACGTTGACCAACTCGGGGAGCTCGTCGAGACTGGTTCGCCGAAGGAAACGTCCGACGGGCGTAATGCGAAGCCGGTTTGGCAGTGGCTCGCCGTTGGCGTCCGTGGCGTCGACCATCGTTCGGAACTTGTAGATGTCGAACGTACGGCCGTGCAACCCGGGACGGGGCTGCCGATAGATCACCGGAGATCCGAGCGTCAGGCGAACGAGAACCGCGATACAGGCCATCGGGATGCCCAGTACGACGAGGCCTGCCGACGCCCCGATCAAGTCGATCGCTCGCTTTGCCTTGCTCTGCATGCTGCTCGTTCTCGCCACGTTAGGTTACGCGCTGCGCCGTCGGCGTCCTCCGAGGCATTCTTGCCTCGGGCACAACCGTCCGCAAGGTGACCAACGACCTTCGCGTGTCACACTCTGCTGTTCAGCGGCGTTCGCTCACGACGCACGAGCGACGTTCACCGCCGGCGTGTTGCCGGAGTCGAGGGGATTGCCCAGAGACGCCACGGCCGGCGGCGCAGTCCGACGAATCACCGCTGTCGCGCCGGTGGTGCCGATTGGCACTTCGATATCCGCAGGCGGCGCACTTGGCGTGAACTCCGCATACTCGGGAACAAGAGCCTGAATCGCTTCGCGTATCTCTTGCTCGGTTCCGATCGCAACCAGCCCGTCCATTCGGTCGAGACCGTACGCGAGCATCTCCGCGTTGCCCTCATTCGTGTTCACGAGCCGGATCTTCTCGACGACCGTCGGTATCGTCGCTTCGACATCCGAGGTCAATTCCTCGTCGAGCTTTTCACCGGGACGCAAGCCGGTGAACACGATCGCCACATCCTTGTACGGCGTGAGCCCCGAGAGTCGGATCATCTGTTCTGCCAGGTACAGAATGCGGACGGGCTCACCCATCTCGAGCATGGAGATCCGGGTGGCCGCTTCGGGCAGCACCGCCGCCTGCAGTACCAGCTGCACCGCTTCCGGGATCGTCATGAAATAGCGGCGCACGTCCGGGTGAGTAACCGTGAGCGGTTGCCCCGCGGTAAGCTGCCGCTGGAACAGCGGAATGACACTGCCGTCGGAGCCGAGCACGTTGCCGAAGCGCACGACACGGAATTCCGTGGAGGCGTTCCGGCACATCGTTGATCCGAGGAGAATTCGCTCGGCGATGCGCTTCGTCGCACCCATCACGCTCGATGGGTTGACGGCCTTGTCCGTCGAGATCAGGACGAACTTCCGAACGTCATGGCGGATCGCGCTTTCCGCGACGTTCTGTGTTCCGATCACGTTGTTCCGGACCGCTTCGCGGATGTTTGCCTCGAGCATCGGAACGTGCTTGTACGCCGCTGCGTGAAAGACGTAGTCGGGACGATAGCGCGCGAAGATGTGCTCGACGCGATTGCCGTCCGTCACATCTCCCATCGCCGGAATCACTTCGATCTGGGGATGGGTGCGCGTGATCTCGAGGTTGATGAAATAGAGTGGCGTCTCCGCCCGCTCGAACAGGATCAGGCGGGAAGGCCGGAACGAGGCCAATTGTCTTGCCAACTCGGAACCGATGGATCCGGCCGCACCGGTAATGAGGATCGTCCGACCGGTTACTTCGCGCCCAACTAGCCCAAGATCGAGCGAAACGGGTTGGCGACCGAGGAGGTCCTCGATTCTGACCTCGCGAAGGCGGCCGCCAGGCGTAGGCCCGGACAGCATCTCGGCGAGCGACGGCAGGATCTTGTACTCGACGCCGGTTGCGGAGCATCGATCCACGAGGTCGCGCATCTGCTCTTTCGTCGCGTGCTGTACCGTGATGACAACCAGCTCGACGCGGAGCCGTGCCACGAGCCGCGCCATGTCACGCGTGCTGCCAAGCACTGGTGCGCCATGCAGAAGCTGCGTGTGCGTGGATGGATCGTCGTCGACGATTCCGACGATCGTGAGGTCGTGGCCACGCGTGTGCTGCGTCTGGCGCAACAGCTGCTCGGCGGCCGATCCGGCGCCAACAAGGAGTGTGCGCCTTCCCGCTGCGGGTTCGAGACGCAATTCGCGGACATAGCGCGTCGCGAACATCACGCCGCCGCAGAAGAAAATCGTCAACACCCAGTCGATGATGAACACCGACCGGGGCATGTTGTATCCCAAGCCGCCGAAATACAGAACGACGACGAACAAGAGAGAGCTGAGCGTGACGGCGCTCAGAAGTCCGATGAGGTCGCGGAAACCAACGTGGTGCCAGTAGAGCCGAAACATCCCCCATCGCCAGAAGACGAAGAGGCGCACGGGCACCAGCACGGGCAGGGTCACGAGGAATTGCGAGACCCTTTTCCACTCGACGTCGAAGTCGAAGCGAAGCGCGTAGGCGCTGAAATACGCCAGCGCGAACAAGGTGATGTGCGTGGCGACACTCACCCACGGGCGACGACGAGCGATGCGCTCACGGCGCTCGCTTTTGACCGAACTCGTAGCGATCACGCTAATACCTCGTCGTAATTCGCCACGGCACACGTCCGACAGAAGAGTCTCAGCGTCGTCGCTCCTGGCGCCCTCTCAGGCCGCGTGCGAGACGTTGCAGGGATCATCCGAACCACCCGTTTGCTGGGAAGTCCGAGCCCGTCGCGCCGTCACGCAGGCATCAAAAACCTTAGTGTCGTTTAATCCGACTTGATCGCGCCATTGTAATAAGACCGCCGAAAATGTCCATACTAAAAAAGGGCCGGTTAGCGATCGGTTACGTCGAACAGATATATCACCTGATTCCAATCTGTTGCAATGCTGACTCTGCTACTTGACGAACTCGACTTTGCGTACCCAGTGCTGTCGCGTTGCCACGGTTCGTGATGCGGAAACACCACAAACTCGTTTGGCGCGCGGTTGCAAGACCGGATGATTGGCGGTCGAAAAAATCTGTTTAGACGGTCGGCTCGTCACAGATCGCTGGTGGGTTTGCTCCGAAGAAGCCATTCTCGCAACGCGCTTCCGCCGACTCCGCACACCACGTCGACCAACACACCCGGCGATTCATGGAACAGCGATTCACTGACCAGCTTCGTCATGACTCAGCCCTCGCCATCAGCCAGCTCCGCCGGCGCCCCGGTTTCGCGATCGTCGCTGCGCTGACGTTGGCGTTAGGCGTCGCCGTAACGACCGCCGTGTTTGCTGTTGTCGATTCGGTGATACTACGCCCACTCCCCTTTATGGAGGCTGACCGTCTCATGCTCGTCAGACGAGCTCTGCCGGGCGCGAAGGCCGCTGTCGAGACCAGCTATCCGGAATATCGTGACGCTCGAGATGGCACACGTGCGTTCAGTGGTCTCGCCGCCGTTCCGTCCAGCATGCAGCCGGCGGTAAGAACCGACGGCGACGCGAACGAGCCTCTTGCCGTCATTGGGGCGTCCGGCAACCTGTTCGATGTGCTTGGCGCGCGACCGTTGCTCGGGAGAGCGCTCACGCCTGATGACGATCGCCGCGGTGCGGCGCCCGTCATCGTGCTCGGCTATGGGATGTGGGAACGTCAGTTTGGCGGTCAGCGATCGGTTCTCGGACAACGAGTCGAGCTAAACGGAACGCGCTACACCGTTGTGGGCGTAATGCCACGAGGCTTCGAGTACCCGCGTGGCTCCGAGGCCTGGATCGCCCTCGTCCCGGCGATCGACTCCCTCGTCGACAACCCGCGCATCGCGTTTCTGAACATCGTGGGTCGTGTTCGACCGGGTGTGTCGGTTGAGGGCGCCCGGCAGGACGCCGAACGTCTGCTCGCTCGGTCGGTGGCGGCAGCCGGCCTGTCCAACACGGTGAGCGGCGTAGTCGAGCTGACCTCACTCGACGCGGAGCTCCGCGGCGAGGCGCGTCGCGGCATGTTCGTGCTCCTCGCTGCGGCAGTGCTCGTGCTTCTCGTCGCGTGTGCGAACGTGGCGAACCTCTTGCTGGCGCGAGCGGCGACTCGTCGCGGCGAGCTCTCTCTGCGCACGGCACTGGGCGCGAGCCGCCGGCGGCTCGTGGGTCAGTTGGTGGTGGAGGCGGCCGTGCTGGGTGGGCTGGGAGCGGTCGTCGGACTGTTCACGTGCGTCGCCGGCCGCGGCGCGATCGTGGCGATGATCCCGGCCGACCTGTATGGGGCGGCCGCCGTGGCAGTCGATGGTCGCATGGCGGCGTTCACGGCCGCGCTCATGGTTGCTACGACGTTGCTATTCGGCGTCCTCCCAGCCATACGTGGAACGCGCCTGGACCCGGGGGCCGCACTTCGCTCCTCGATGAGTCGCACGACGGAGGGCGGGACATCGCGGAGAACTCAACGAGCGCTCGTTGCGACCGAGGTCGCGCTTGCCGTCGTATTGGCGATCGGGGGTGGCGTGCTGCTGCGAAGCTTTGTGCAGCTGACGTCCGCGCCGCTCGGCTTCGACCGAGCTCACACACTCACGTCGGAGCTGTACTTGCCCGACGCGAAATACGCCGACGCAGTAAAGGCGCGTGCCTTCTTCCGGGAAGCGATAGCGCGCGTAGCCGAGCTGCCGGGGGTGCGGGCCGCTGGTGGCGTGCTGCTACGGCCGCTGGCGGGGCCCGATGGATTCGACTATCCGCTCTCACTCGAGGCCATGGATGCCGAGACGCAGCGGCGGCAGCCACTCGTGAATTACGAGGCGGTGACTCCTGGCTACTTCGCGGCGGCGGGCATTCCCGTACTCAAGGGCAGGAGCGTTTCGGAAAGCGATGATCAGACAGCGCCGAGGGTGGTCGTGGTCAGCGCCGCGACGGCACAACGCTTCTGGCCGGGTGAATCGCCGATTGGCAAACGACTCAAATGGGGTCCTCCCAGCTCTCAGGAACCATGGGTCGAAGTTGTCGGAGTCGTCGGCGCCGCGCGCTATCGTGACCCGCGTATGGAATCACTCGACGTCTATGTGCCCTACATGCAAAGCCCATGGAGGCTCAATCACCTCGTGGTGCGCGCGGCAGGCGATCCTCGCGCGCTCACGGCGTCATTGCGATCGGCGCTCGCCGAGGTGGACCCGGAGGCGCGGGCCGTCCAGGTGGCAACGGTAGAGGACCTGGCGGCTGCCGCACTGCGACAGCCGCGATTTCAAATGACACTCGTCGGCACTTTCGCTGCGCTCGCGCTCCTGCTGGGCGCGGTCGGGATCTTCGGCGTGGTGTCGTTCGCGACCGCGCAGCGGACGCGCGAGCTCGGAGTTCGAATGGCCCTCGGAGCGAAAGGCACTGACGTGAAGCGGCTCGTCATCGGCGAGACGCTCCGTGTGGTAGCAGTGGGGATCACCATCGGGATCGCCGGTGCTGCGGCCGGCGTCCGCGTCCTTCGCGGACTCGTGTATGGCGTGAGTGCGGCCGATCCGTTGACGTTCGTCGCCGTTCCTATCTTGGTGACAGTGGTCGCGGTGCTGGCGGCGGCGATACCAGCACGCCGCGCATCACGAGTCGATCCGATCACCGTGCTTCGGGCCGACTGACGCCTGTTCGCCCGGTCATCCCGATCTGGTCCCGTTCGGACCGGGCGTGTTGCGGGTGCCAGTGGGCGGCTCTAAGCTCGGACCATGACACTTGTCGCGCCCGCGCGCGAACCAGACTCCATACCAGGCATCGACTATCTCGAGCCGCCCACTCGTCGCAAGGTGTGGACGGTTGCGCTGTCGCTGTTCACGGTGACAGGCGCGCTTCGCTTCACGTACATGTACTTCGACGATGTCGCGCGCCGGGAAGGCGGGACGCTCGTGCGGCGTGCGATCGAGGAGTCGACGGGGGCGTACACGGCAGCAGTGTTGTTCGTCGCCGTCGTCGCATTCGTCTGGCGATATCCACTCGATCGCCCGGGATGGCGCGCACGCGTACCAGCGCACGTTGCCGCGCTCGTTGCGTATTCGGTCGCGCACACCACCCTCATGTTCCTGACCCGGACGGTGATCTTCCGGCTGATCGGCATGGGCGCTTACGACTACGGCTACATGCCTGCGCGATACGTGATGGAATTCGGCGAGGACGCGATCAGCTATGCGTCGTTCGTCGCCGTCATCACGCTGTATCGATACAATCGGGTGACGCGCCAACGCGAGATACGAACGGCGCAACTCGAGCGAGGGCTCGCGCAGGCCGAACTGCGGAACCTGCGGCTGCAACTCCAGCCCCATTTCCTGTTCAACGCGTTGAACACGATCTCGTCGACGATGTACGATGACCCGCGGAGCGCGGATCGCCTGATCGGCCAGCTCTCACAGCTGTTGCGCCTGTCGCTTCGAACGTCGCATGCGCAGGAGGTGCCGCTCCGCGAGGAGCTCGAAGTGTTGAGCTGCTATCTCGGCCTGATGACCGCGAGGTTCGGGAGCCGGCTTCGCGTGAATGTCGCGAGCATGCCGGACGTTTCGGACGCGCTCGTTCCATCGCTCCTGCTTCAACCACTGGTCGAGAACGCCATCCGCCACGGCAATGCGTCCCATGCGAGTGGTGGCATGATCGAGGTTCGCGTGGAGCGAGTCGGCGCGTCGCTTCAACTCAGCGTGACGGACGACGGACCGGGGGCGCCGGCCCACACCGACATATTCGCGATGGGAATCGGGCTGTCGGCGACGCGCGACAGGCTGCGGTTGCTCTACGGCAATGGCCACCGATTCTCGGCAGGGAATCGTGGGCCGGGGTTTGCCGTGGAAATCGCGCTGCCGTACCGGCGCGCGGCGATGGCCACCGTGGCGTCATCGGAGCTCGCCGTTGACCGCGATGTTGCCGCCGGCGCGGCCGCCGCCGCGGCTTCTCGTTAGGTCAGGCTCGCATGCGCGTTCTGATCGCCGACGACGAAGCGCCCGCCCGGGCAAAGATGCGCCGCTACGTCGCCGAGTACCCCGACATCGAGATCGTCGGCGAGGCAGAGACCGGCGTCGAGGCCGTCGAGCGCATCGCCGAGCTCCAGCCCGAGCTCGTGTTTCTCGACGTCCAGATGCCGGAGCTCGACGGCTTCGGCGTGATCGACGCGGTTGGCGTCGAGTCGATGCCCTACGTCGTGTTCGTCACGGCCTTCGACGAGTACGCGCTCAAGGCATTCGAGGTGCGAGCGCTGGATTATCTGCTCAAGCCATTCACCCCGGAACGATTCGCGGCGGTGATCGATCGCGCGCGCGCGGAAATCGCGCGTACCTCCGGCGACGATTCCGCGGTGCTTCGAAGCAAGCTCGAGGCGCTGCTCAGCGCCGTAACGACCGGTCGGCCACGATACCTGCAACGAATCCTCGTACATCATGCGAACCGAGCGCTCCTGCTTCCGGTGGAACGGATCGATCGGGTGGAGGCGGACCGCAACTACGTTCGCCTTCACAGCGGCGGCACGGCATTCTCGCTACGTGGCAGCCTAACGTCGCTGGCGGAGCGCCTGGATCCCGAGAAATTCCTCCGGATCAACCGTTCGGAGATCGTTCGGCTCGATGCGGTGAAGGAGCTCCAGCCGTGGTTTCACGGCGATTACCGCGTCGTCATGGGTGACGGCACGACACTGATGTGGAGCCGCAGGTTCCGCGCACAAGCGGCTGGAGAGTTCGGCGACACCTGATTGACAGCCAACCCTTCCCGCCGTCATGTTGTCGAAGCTTGAGGTATTAACCCCAGGGCACCATGACGAACTGGACTCGCCGGCTCGCGCGGAGATTTCGCGCGCTCATCCACCGCGACGCGCTGGACCGCGACGTGGATGACGAGATGCGACTGCACATCGAGATGGAGGCGAACGACCTCGCGCGCGTCAATGACATTCCACCCGACGAAGCACGGCGAAGAGCGGCGATCGCGTTCGGTGGCGTGGACCGGTTCGTCGAGGAGCATCGGGATGCCCGCGGCGTGCGGTGGGCCGAAGAGCTTACGCACGACGTTCGCTACGCGGCGCGGGCGCTCAGGCGCAGTCCGGGCTTCACGCTGACCGCGACGCTCGTGCTCGCGCTCGGGATCGGCGCGAGCACGGCGATCTTCAGCGCGGTCGATGCCGTGCTCGTCTCGCGGTTGCCGTATCCCGACGACGATCGGCTCGTCCGCATCTACCAACAGAACTCCCCGACGAATCGATTCGGACTCTCGGCGGCTGACTATCTCGCGCTGGCCGCTCAGCAGAGGAGCTTCATCGCAGTGGGTGCACAACGCGGGCGCGAGGCGACACTGGTGGTAGATGGGCGCGTCAGGCGGTCCGCCATCGCGGCCGCCGACGCCGGGTTCTTCTCGGCTCTCGGCGTCCGCGTGGCTCGCGGGCGACTCGTGACCGCGAGTGATATCGCGTCGAACGCGTTCGTCGCGGTTGCGACCCACGCGTTCGCCGTGCGCGAGTTCGGGGGCGACGGGTCGAGCGCCGTGGGAAAGGCCGTGATGGTCGACGGCGTTTCCTATTTGGTCGTCGGGGTCCTGCACGAAAGCGTGCGAGACCTCGCTGGCGTTCGTGCGGAGCTGTGGACCGCGCTGAAGGTTCCGACGCCCGAGCGCCGCGGTCCGTTCAATATCCGCGTCGTCGCGCGGCTCAAGGACGGCGCCACGCTCGAGTCGGCGGCCAGGGATCTGGCCGTGATCAGCGAGCGCATCTTCCCGCAGTGGGCCTCGAGCTTCCAGGATCGGACGGCGCGGATGACTCCATACTCGCTGCGCGAGACGATGCTTGGGAACGCCGGTCAGACGCTCGGGCTCTTCGCCGCCGCGGTCGCGCTCGTCCTGCTCATCGCGGTCGCGAACGTCGCGAGCCTGACACTCGTTCGCGTCGCCGGTCGGTCGCGCGAGGCGGTGCTCCGAACGGTGCTCGGCGCATCGTCAGCCCGCGTGGCGCGCATGCTCGTGACCGAGAGCCTCGTCCTCTCGGCGTTAGGCGCCACCGCGGGCGCTCTGTTGGCACCTGTGCTGCTCCGTGGGCTGGTCGCCGTCGGGCCGCCGGTGCCCCGGTTGAGCGAGGCGAATATCGACGCGCGAGCGGTTGCGTTTGCAGCGGCGTTGGCGGTCATCGCGGGCGTCATTGTGGGAGTGTATCCGGCGCTCGCGCTCTTCCGGCGTGACTTCTCGAGCGCGATTCGCAGCGGTGATCGCGAGATCGGCGTCGGGCGATCAACGCAGGTGCTTCGCGGCGCGCTCGTGACGGCCCAGTTCGCGCTCGCGCTTCCCGTGCTGGCGACGGCAGCGCTGTTGATCAACAGCTTCGTCCGTTTGCAGGCTGTCGATGTCGGATTCGATCCTCGTCACGTTGCGTACGTACGCGTGTCGTTGCCGCTGGCTCGGTATGCGTCACCTACCGACGCCGCAGTTTTCTGGCGGCGAGCCCTCGCACGGCTGGCGGAACAACCGGGCATGATCGCGGCCGGCGTCAACGAATCGATGCCGCCCGACGAGCCTGCCGACATCAACAACTTCGATCTCGTGGACCGACCCGTTCAGCCAGGCGATGCACAGCCGACTGCGCCCTACATGTCCGTCAATCCGACGTTCTTTGCGGCGGTCGGTGTTCCGGTGCTCGAGGGCCGGATCTTCGCCGAGACGGATACGGGCACCGGGCCTCTGGTGATGATCGTGAGCCGCTCGTGGGTGCGACACTATTCGTCCGATCGTCCCGCCGTCGGCCGTCAGCTCCAGGGAGGCGGCTGCACTACGTGCCCCCCGTTCACCATCATTGGTGTCGTAGGCGACGTGAAGTATCAGGGACTCGGCGGCAATGGCGAGGCGATGTATGTGCCGGCGGCGCAGAACATGTCAGCCAACTACTACCTCTTCGTTCGAACCGCCGCGTCCGGCGTCGACGCGGTCGATCGTGCACGTGAGGTACTAGGCGGGATCGATCCCGGCCTCGCGCTCGACGATGCCGGACGATTCGAGGAGCGCATCTACTCCGCGGTCGCTCCGCAGCGACATTGGGCTGCGCTGCTCGGGGGCTTTGCCACGGTAGCGCTGTCGCTCGCGGCGATTGGTATCTTCGGGATGCTGTCGTACCTCGTCGCGGCGCGTCGTCGCGAGATCGGCGTGCGTGTGGCGCTCGGCGCGAGTCGCGGCGGTGTCATCGCAATGGTGATCGGACGAGGGATGGCCTACGCGATTCCGGGCGCGTTGATCGGGCTGGCCGTGTCGTTCGTCGTCAGGCGGCGCCTCGAGTCAGTGCTGTTCGATGTGAGCGGTGCCGACGCACGCACGCTCGCTGCTGCCACGGGTGTCTTCCTCGTCGTCGCGCTCGTTGCGTCGTTCCTGCCGGCGCAACGAGCGGCGAACGTGTCGCCCGTGGAGGCAATGCGAGAGAGCTGACGACCGACGGCTCAGTGCGCGTGCGACATGCGCTCGGAAGCGGGGACCGCATCGCAATTCACGTTCGGGTTCCAGCTCGCGAACATGCCCGATGGGTTGTTCTTCCAGATCCACGCGTGGAGCATCCAGATCTGGAAGTCGTCGTTATGCAGGAAGTCCTGGCCGAACAGCCGCGGTGCGGGTCCCTCGCGCGGGGCTATGGTGTATGGGACAATGAACTCGACCGCGACCAATCTGAGCTGGCCATTGGAGTCGGGCTCGTATAGCAACGCCTTCGGCTCGACCGGGTCGATCACGCCATCGAACGCGTTCGACTTGGCGTAGTGAAAGCCCATTCCACCGGCCCCCCCAGGATCAACCATGCAACCGGTGAGCTGAGAGTACTGTGCCTGTATGGCGGCATCGATGTTATGGAACTGCGCCACAGCGCCGCGCAAGCGGCCCAAGTCGTCGCCGACCGACGCAATCGCTGTCGGTGTCTCGGGACTCGTCACTGTGCGTGGGGCGCTCGGGGCTGGCGGTTCGGCACAGCCGGCTGCGACCAGCAAGGAAAGTGAGCCGACAAGGCATGAAAGTGCGCGCGTGTGCATCGATAGATCCTTCATTGAGATACATCCTCCGCGTCTAGAGTTCAGCCGGCCGATGGCCGGCGGAGGGGAGCGGGACTTCGCAATCCCGTTCGAGGCGTCGCCAAGATGAGGAACGGGGCTCGCCCGACGATCGTCCGTTCGTCGTCAACACGCTGTTTCGCCATTCAGGAGGACATCTCGCAGCCCGGTCGTACCGTGCGGGTCCCGGAAGTCCCGAAGATGTTGGAGGCGGGGCAGCCCTGACCGAGATTGGTCCCGGGTCCGGACTTCGATCTCGGGGTAGTCTCATGCGAAATACGTCGATCGTTCTGCGCGGGGTCACGCGAGTCGCTGGCGCGATGGCCATCGTGGCATTGACGGCCTCGCCTGCACGCGGACAGGCAGGCCGCGCACCGTCCTCTACTGATGGCGAATGGCGCGCGTACGGTCGCGATGCGCTTGGGAGCCGCTGGTCGCCGCTCGGTGAGATCACGCGCGAGAATGTCTCGCGACTCGAGCCGGCGTGGACGTATCACACCGGCGAGACCGCGCCGGAGTTCGCGGGCCGGCGGCGACAGCGTTCGCTGGAAGTAACGCCACTCGTTGCCGATGGGCGCATGTTCATCAGCACGCCACTCGGGCGGGTGATGGCGCTCGATCCCGAGACCGGTCGCGAGCTCTGGAAGTTCGACCCCAAGGTCGATCGCACCATCACGTTCGGCGACTTCACGAGCCGCGGTGTGTCCTACTGGGTCGACGCACGCCGATCGACCCAGTCCGGCGGCGAGTGCGTTAGGCGCGTGATCGTCGCGACGATCGATGGTCGTCTCATCGCCCTCGACGCGAGTCGCGGAACGCCCTGCTCGGCGTTTGGGGCCAGCGGCACGGTCGATCTGCGAACGGCGTTGCGCAACAAGCCGGACGAGCCCTCGGAGTACGAGGTGACATCGCCGCCCGCCATCATCAACGACATCATCGTCGTGGGCAGCAGTGTTGCCGACAACAACCGCACGGACGCGGCGAGTGGCGAAGTGCGGGCGTTCGATGCACGCACCGGCGCGGTTCGGTGGACGTGGGACCCGGTTCCGCAGGATTCGACGGACGCTGCCTGGCGTACATGGATCGGCCCGCGCGCGCACGCCACGGGGGCGGCCAACGCGTGGAGCGTGATTGCCGCCGACCCGGCACGGGACCTCGTCTTCGTCCCCACCGGCAGCGCGAGCCCGGACTACTTCGGAGGCGAGCGACTCGGCGACAATCGTTACGCGAACTCGGTGGTTGCTTTGCGGGCAACCACGGGGCGCGTGGTGTGGCACTTCCAGGTCGTTCATCACGATCTCTGGGACTACGACATCGCGTCCCCGCCGGCGCTCGTGACGCTCCGAAAGGACGGCAGGAACATCCCCGTCGTGTTGCAGTCGACCAAGACCGGCCAACTGTTCGTTCTCAACCGGGAGACGGGCGTTCCGGTGTTCCCGGTCGAGGAGCGACCGGTTCCGGCGAGCGATGTGGCGGGCGAGCGCGCGAGCGCGACGCAGCCGTTCAATGCCGTCCTGCCGCCCCTCAGTCCGCAGCGCCTAACGCCCGCCGAGGCGTTCGGCGCGACCGACGGTGATCGCGCTGCGTGTCGGGCCCGGATCGAGGGACTCCGAAACGAGGGGCCGTTCACGCCGCCGAGCGAGCGAGGAACTCTGGTGTATCCGTCGAGTATTGGCGGCGCGCACTGGGGCGGCGTGACATACGATCCGGCGCGACAGATCGTGGTGGTACCAGTGAACCGCATCCCGATCGAGGTGAAGCTCATCCCGCGCGCATCGTATGATCGGCACGCGGTCACCGACGCCGCGGAGACGCGAGGCCCGGCGGCGCAGTACACCGATATGCGGGGCACCCCATACGTCATGCGACGCCAGTTCATGTTCGGACCGGGCGGCGCGCCGTGCTCACCGCCACCGTTCGGGTCACTCGTCGCGATCGACCTCAACACCGGCACGAAGAAGTGGGACGTACCACTCGGGTCATTAGGCCCCTTACTCCCCCCGGGGGTCGATTCCGCACAGGCCGCAGCGCTCGGGTCGGTCAATCTTGGCGGGGCGATCACCACTGCCGGCGGCGTCGTCTTCATCGGCGCGGCGCTCGATCGTTCGCTGCATGCGTTCGACATCGAGACGGGCCGAGAGCTCTGGCGAGGATCGCTGCCCGCGGCGGCGAAGGCCACGCCGATGACATTTCGAGGGCCGCGTGACGGGCATCAATACGTGGTGGTCGCCGCTGGCGGCGACGGAGAGCTCTTTGGATGGTCCGATGCGATCGTGGCGTTTCGGCTGAAGCGGTAAATGCTGACGGTCCAAACCTCCGCCTTTGCCGGATTGTCTCACCACGGTTGAGGACAATCGGACGCCGGACCCTTGGAGGCGCACGTATGGGAATGAAGCTCGCTGCACTCGCGCTCATTGTCGCTCCTGTCGCGGGCTTCGCGCAGAACTACGACGAACCGCGAAACGCAACCGTGCCGGCGTCGGGTGCGACGCTGCTCAGGGTAGACGCTCGTGCCGGGCAGCTTCGGATCACTGGCCGCACCGATCTCACGGAAGTGAGGGTGCGGGGAACCGCGCGCGCGTCGACGCGCAGCCTGCTCGCCGACATCAAGGTCGAGGCGGTTCGAGAGGGCAAAGAGATCCACGTGCGCGCGGTTCTTCCCGAACACCGCGACTGCTGCGACTGGGACGACGAGGCGCTGCTGGATCTCGTGATCGAGACGCCGGCGTCGCTCGCCCTGGACGTCGATGACACGTCCGGTGACATGACCATCGAGAGCGTCGCGGCGAAAACGAGAATCGAGGACACCTCCGGCGACATTCGCGTGCGTGATGCTGGTGGCGATGTGTGGATCAGCGATACGTCCGGCGGAATCGACGTGCGCGGTGTCAAAGGCTCGGTGGACGTCGATGAGGACAGCTCGGGTGAGATCGAGGTCTATGACGTCACGGGGTCGGTTCACGTGGGCCGCGATAGCTCCGGCAGTATCGACGTGTCTCGCGTGGGAGGTGACTTCGTCGTCGAGCATGACGGGAGCGGCTCGATCGACTACGACGGTGTGAAGGGGAAGGTCGACATCCCGCGGAAGGATCACTACCACCGGCGGGATCGGTGATCAGGGTCATCCCGGCCGCCTGACGGCTCGGGATGACCACGTTCACGCTGCCTTGTCGCTGGTGAGTCGTCTCGATAGCATTGGCCCGACGACTCATCAGAATCGCCGACGAGGAGCGTGTGTCCGAGCAATCACCGACGCAACAAACCGGAGAGCGAACGGTCTGGCGGGGATCGCCCTCGCAGGCGGTCAACCTGCCTGTCTACCTGCTCCTGGGGATCGGCGTCATTGTATCGACGGTCGGGTTGCTGTTCCTCCGCAATGGGACGGCGCCGAGCGCGACGACCGACCTCAACGCGCGCTCGATGTACCCGTGGGTCATCGTCGCGATATGGGTGCTGTGCGGCGTCGGTGCGCTGGTCACCTATCTCAAGGTGAGCACCACGAAATACATCCTCACGACCGAGCGCCTACGAATCACCACCGGCGTTCTCTCAACACGAACGGAGGACCTCGAGCTTCGACGGGTGCGCGACTCGAGCATCCTGCGGCCCCTCTGGGCGCGCCTGGCGGGACTCGGTGATGTGCAGATCGTGAGCGCCGATGCGAGCACGCCACGGGTCGTGCTCCACGCGATCCGAGATCCCGATGGGGTGCAGACGCTGGTCCGCTCCAATGTGCAGGCGCAATGGTCGCGGTTCGGCGTCCGGCAGATGGAATTGGATTAACTGCAGGCGACAGGCGACAGGGGGCGGGCGGCAGGCGGCGATCGCCGCTCCGCCTCAATGGTCCAGTAGCTCGCTTACTGCCGCAACCGCCGTTGTGAGCCGGGCAGCCCACGAGCCGCGAATCAGCACGTACGGGGCGCCTAACGTGTTGAGGGCCTCGACAAAAAGCGCGTGAATGTGCTCGCGGTGGTGCGGCCGGTCGCGCACCGAGTCGGCCACCCAGGGAACGTCGATGTCGCAGAGCAGATACAGATCGCCGCGTCGGTCACGCGCGGCCTGGTCGATCCAGGCGGGACACGCGCCATAGTAGTGCCGGGCGTACACCGTCGTGCTCACGAGATCGGTGTCGAGAACGAGCAGGCCTTTGGCCGTCGCGGCGCCGCGGTCTTCCGCTGCGATCTGGCCGCGCGCGATCGGCTCGACGTCGCGCTCATCCAGCGGCAGGCCTGTGGTTGCGACCTTGCGGTCGAGATACTCGCGCGCGTACTCCGCGACGCAGACCGTTCCGAATTGACGTGCGAGATCGCCGGCCAGTGTAGTCTTTCCGGTACACTCCGACCCGGTTACGACGACGCGTTTCATGAGGCGGTTCGCACGACATCCGTCAGGCGAGGCGGCGCTCCGCCAGCGATCGCTTCCATTGGATGTACCCCATGACGGCCAGGACGAGGAACACCGCGTACAACCCCGCCGTCAGATACAATCGCTTGAAGACGAACATCGCGATATAGACGACATCCACCGCCACCCACACGGCCCAGTTCTCGAGGATCTTCCGCGTCATCATCCATTGCGCGACGAGGCTGGTGCTCGTCGTCGCGGAATCGATGTAGGGCAACGCCGCGTCGGTGAATCGCGCGAGCAAGGTCCCGAGGATAGCGGCGCAGGCGATGCCAATGATCGCCAGCCTGACGCCTAACGCCTGCGACGATCGCGATACGTGGAGCTCGGTGCGGTTCTCACCGCCGTACAACCACTCGTACCATCCGTACAGCGACAGAGCGAAGTACACCGCCTGAAGCCCCATGTCCGCGTACAGCTTCGCCTCGTAGAACACGACGAAGTAGAGCGCGACGTTGACGAGCGCCGTGGGCCAGCTCCAGATGTTCTCGCGCGTGCTCAGGTAGACGCTGATGATGCCGGTAATGACCGCCAGCACTTCCCAGCGCTTCGCGATGGTGAGGGCGAGGAGTTGGTCGAGCGACATGGGCCGGAAAGCTAGCGCGGTCCCGTGTAGACGATGAGCTCCGACCGTGGCATGCCAGCCGACGGGAGTGGCTCCCAGCCTTCGGTGTCGACGCCGAGTGCGGGTGCTTCCGCCACGATCGCCTGAGCGCCGCGCTGCCGCATGTGTGACAGCACGGCGGCCCGGCTGCCGGGATCGAGCTCCCAGAACCGCGGCGCCTCGGCGAGCGGCACCAGCGAGACGAACCGGAGCCGCGCCGTCCGTGCCCACAGCGCGTCGTACGCCTCGCCGATGAAGCCGATCCGCGACCCGGGACCGATGCCCCGTTCCGCGAGTGCGGCCACGACGTTCGCGCGGCGTTGGGCCGAGCCGTGCCAGTAGCTGCCGTCGACACGCGCCTGATACGCGATGAGTGGGAGACCGGTAACCGCGCCGACCGCGAAGCCCACTCGCAGCCGTCGTGACACCGCGTCAGTCGCCCACGGCGGGACCAGCCCGGCGAACAGGAGCAGTGCAAAGGGGGCCACGTATCGGGATTGCACGAGAACGAGCGCGTAGAGCGCGAGCGCCGCCAGCGCCGGAACGATGAGCACGGGCGCCGGTCGCATCGCGAGAAGCAAGCGCCGCGAGACCGGTCCGGCGAGAGCCGCCGCGGCGCCGCCAACGAGCAGGAATCCGAACAGCTCCAGATACACGCGCGCGTGCCTAACGAGCGCACGCGCGATCGCTCCCGGGCGCACTGGCGCGACCACCCCACGGTACCAGTAGCCCGCATCGTACCAGATGGGCAGCGTGCCGGGAATCGGTGCATCGATGTCGTAGACCGCCGGGTGGCTACCGCGCGCCGCGTCGAGTCGGGTGAGCGTCTGGCCGGTCGCCGTGGGCGATGGAAGTCGCGCCGGAAGCGGGAATGCCGAGGACACCGGCCCGGGAACGTCCGCCACGAACCACAGATAGTTGAGCCGTCCAACGTCGCCAATCGTCGGCGACCCCTTGAGTCGTGACGTGTACGCGATCTGTGGCGCGGCGATGCCGAGGAAGATCAACGCGGCCAGCGCGATCTGTGTCAGGTCGCCCGGCCGGCGCCGCAGGAGAACCGCGAGGGTCGCGAGCGTGAAAACGCCGATCGGCAGAAGCACCGCCTTGGCGAGATATCCCAACCCCAGGAGGAGCCCGAGCACGACGACGCTCGGCCACCGGCCACGTCCCGTTGTGAGCCGGATGCACACGGCCGCGATGGCGAAGACGATCGCCGCGACGGCCATGTCCGGCGTCAGCGTCCAGACACGAATCCAGCCGACGGTGAGGACGCCGAAAAACGCGTAGACCAGCACCTGCCAGGCGGTGTCGTTAGGTGGCGCGCCTGGAAACCGCGCGCGGGTCGTCCACCGAACTTCGCGAACGAGGTACTCGAGCGCGGTGAACGTGCAGAGAAAGAGCAGCAAGTTCACGCCCTGGGCGATCAAGAGCTCTCGCGCGGCACCTTGCCCGGCCACCAGCCGCGCGCCGGCCAGCAGTGTCGGATAGAGCGGGCTCCAATACCCGGTTCCTGCCGCAGGCCACCCACCCGACAGATACACATCGCTGGCGTCCAGATACGCGACGCCGTCCGGACTCATGGCGTCGCGCGAGAGCCAGAGTGCCGCTGTGCCAAATACGACCACGAACGCACGCAGAGCGGCGATCAGGATGCGAGCTCGAGAGGTCATGGCAGTCGGACGCGTGCGCAAGTTTGCTGCCCGGTCCGTTATTACGCCTCAGCTCGGAAGAAAGCAAACAGGCGCGGCTCCTCGGAGCCGCGCCCGTCGCTCGATCGAGTCGGCGGTCGGCCAATATGCGGTCCCCAGTCGGTCCGGATATGCGCTACGGCGTGATCAGGGTGAACTCCCGGTCGAAAACCCTCCCGTACTCGAACGAGCGTTCCCGCTGCTACCTGACGCAGTGCTCACGGTCAGCGTGATCGTCGTCGTGTGTTCGCCGAGACCCGTCCCGTTTCCATGAATAACCACGGACGCCGAACCTACCGCGGCAGTCGCCGAGGCGGTGAGCGTCAACGTAGACTGGTCCGTCGTTGGTGCGGCCGGGTCGAACGTCGCCGTCACCCCGTTAGGCAGGCCGGTCGCGGACAACGTGACTGCGCCCGCGAACCCGCCCGTTCGCGTGATGGTTACCGTCGCCGTGCCATTCATTCCCGGCTGAATCGTGAGCGTTTTCGGATCGACGGTTAGCGAAAAGCTGCCGGGGATGTTGACGGTGAGCGCAAGCGTTGTGGTCTGATCGGTCTGACCTTGCGACGTGCCCCTGATCGTGACCGTTGCGGCACCAATCGCGGCCGTCGCGGACGCTGTCAGCGTGAGGGTTGATGTCGCTCCCGTGGCGTCCGTCGGGTTGAACGCCGCGGTGACGCCGTTAGGCAGGCCGGTCGCCGTGAGGTTGACCGAGCCGGCAAATCCACCGGTTCTCGTGATGCTCACGGTGGACGTAGCGGAGAGACCCTGGATGACCGTCAGCGCCGCCGGGTTCATCTCGAGCGTGAAGCCACCTGCCGAAGCGGCGTTCACGGTCAAGGCGAGGGCGGTCGTCTGCTCGGTCAGCCCTGTTGCGTTCCCGTGGATGGTTACGGTGGCCACGCCGGTAGCAGCGGTCGCCGATGCGGTCAGCGTCAAGGTGGACGAGTTGGTCGTCGGCGCTGCCGGGTCGAACGCCGCCGTCACGCCGTTAGGCAGACCGGTCGCCGTGAGCGTAACCGCGCCGGCGAACCCGCCCGTTCGCGTGATGGTAACCGTCGATGTTACGGGAGCTCCCTGTTGAACGATGAGCGTTGCCGGGTTCGCCGCCACCGTGAACCCACCGGCCGTCCCGGCGTTGACGGTCAGTTGGAACGTGGCGGTCTTTTCGGTCTGCCCCGTTGCCGTCCCTTTCACCGTGATTGTTGCGTTTCCCGGTGCTGCGTTGGAGGCGGCGGTGAGCGTCAGCGTTGACGAGTTGCCGGTGGCGCTTTGCGGATCGAATGCGGCTGTCACGCCGGTCGGTAGGCCAGAGGCGGTGAGCGCAACAGCTCCGGCGAAGCCGCCGGTTCTCGTGATGTTGACGATCTGGGTAGCCGTTCCGCCCGGCGCTGCGGTTACCGTCCCGTTGGCGACGGCGAGCGTGTACGTCTGCGTGGTCGGCTGGGTTCCATCGTCGTTGTGCTTGCACGCCGCAACCATTACTCCTACGACGAGGGCGGACATGAGTCTCGTTACTTCGAGCATGCCGACGCGCACGTTGCCTCCTAGCGCAAATGAGAGGCGCGATACGCCACACGCGGGCCGAATCCCGTGAGAGCACGAACACACGCTAATCTGCCCTCAGCTCAGTGGCGAACAACCGAACCCTAACCACGATTTCGAGGGATGAAAGCGGTCTAACGACCTACGTCGTCTCGGAACGGTCGAGTGGTATAGACACGCCCGCTTACGGACGAATGACGATGCCGCGAACGGCGATCGAAGGGTCGTGGGTCAGCGTCCGACAGTCCGCTTCGAGGCCGCGCCGCCGTAGTAGATGTACTCGCCCTTGCTCGGCCCGCCAGACGTGCCGACCGTAGCGCCGGCCGCTCCAGACCCCGCAGCGGTGAAGTAGTTCGTGAGCGCCAGCGCGCCGTCCGGAACGTTCGTGGGCGCGATCCAGATGGGCGTCTGGTCAACGGTAGAGAGCTCGAGCGATGTGTTGCTGCTGCCGCCCGCCGCCGGGATCACGGTCAAGGCGAGCGTTGTCGTCCGGTCGAAAAACTGGCGGGGGTTGCGTCCGTGGATCGTCACGGTGGCTACGCCGGTCGCCGCAGTCGCGGACGCCGTCAGCGTCAAGGTGGAAGAATTGGTCGTTACGTTGGGAGCGAACACCGCCGTCACGCCGTTAGGCAAACCGGTCGCCGTAAGCCAGACCCCGACGACGATCCCGCCGGCCTGCGTGATTTTCACAGTCGATGTGCCGCTCGCTCCCTGCTGAATGGTGAGCGTCTTCGGATTCATGGCCACCGTGAACCCACCGGCCGTCCCGGCGGTGACGGTCAGCTGGAACGTGGCGGTCTTGTCGGGCTGGCCGGTTGCCGTTCCTTTCACCGTGACCGTTGCGCTGCCCGTCGCCGCGTTGGCGGCAGCGGTGAGTGTCAGAGTTGACGAGTTGCCGGCGGCGCTTTCCGGATCGAATGCTGCGGTCACGCCTGTTGGAAGGCCTTCCGCTGTGAGCGAAACAGCTCCGGCGAAGCCGCCAGTCCTCGTGATGTTGACGGTCTGCATCGCCGCTCCACCCTGCGTCGCCGCAACCGTCGCGTTGGCGACGGCAAGTGTGTACGTTGGCGCGGCGACCACGGTAATTGCGAGAGGTGCCATTTCCGCGCTCACGCCGGTGCCCGCCGCTTTCACCGTTGCGTTGATGACGCCGGGGGTCGCGGATTCGCCCACGTCGAACGTGATGATGGCCGACGATGCGTTACCGTCGATCGTGGCTGGAGCCGACGCATATGTTACGGTACCGGGCAACCCCTCGACGGTAATCGC
>Ga0207691_10000425_pt1 | contig 41975 bp, 38 predicted proteins | sample KBSM13metaG_FD_184327 | JGI IMG/M metagenome (GOLD analysis project Ga0207691, IMG submission 184327) | Miscanthus rhizosphere microbial communities from Kellogg Biological Station, Michigan, USA - KBS M1-3 metaG (SPAdes) (version 2) | ecosystem: Host-associated > Plants > Roots > Rhizosphere >...
GCACACGGCAGTGTGGACTGACAGCGAAATGATTGTCTGGGGTGGATGGGATGGCAGCAACTCCTTGAACACCGGCGCGAGATACTGTGCACAACTCGGTCCGCCGCTCACCCTCGACGCGCATGTCCGCAGGCAGGGCAGCAAACGTCTTGTGGTTTTAACCTGGAGCCCGGCTGATGGCGGGAGCCTTAGCGTGCTGCGCAACGGTGTGGTAGTAGATACAACCGACGACGACGGAACCGCCCAGGACAAGCTCGGGACTCATACCGGAACGTTTTTCTATCAGGTTTGTGAAACCGACTCAGGCAATTGTTCGAATCAAGTCAGGGTCGTAGTCCAGGAAGCTGGCGATTAGCTACCGCTGTCCTCAGCGGATTATCGGGAGAGGATGCGCTGGGACAGCGCACGCTACAACACCAGACCGCCGGGATCACCGATCCCAGCCACAACAAGCGCCCTCCAGGAAGCGCGCTCGGACGGCGAGGGTTTGCTTCTGTCGCAAGCTCGCTACGTTGATCGCCGAATGCCGGAGGACATCTACGACGTAGCGATCATTGGCGGGGGGCCCGCCGGAAGTACCGCAGCGACTTTGCTCGCGCGAGCCAGCAGGCGGGTGGTCGTTTTCGAGCGGGAGAAATTTCCGCGCTTCCACATCGGCGAATCGCTGTTGCCAGTCAGCATGAAGACGTTCGCCCGCCTCGGCGTGCTCGAGAAATTCGAGCAGGCAGGTTTCCTGCGAAAATTCGGTGGCGAGATCGCGAGCGCCTGTGACGACGACGGCGTGAAATTTTATTTCAAAGATGGTTTTCGTTCGCGAACGGAGTTTTCCTACCAAGTCACTCGCTCACAGTTCGACCAACTGCTGCTCAATCACGCGGCGGAAAACGGCGCAGAGGTGCGCGAGGAGGCCGCGGTCAAAGAGGTGGAATTCTTCTCCGATCGCGTGGAACTCGAGGTCGCGGACAAAACCGGCGAGCGAAACAAAATCAAAGCGCGCTACGTGATCGATGCGAGCGGACGCCATTCTGTTCTCGGCGCTCATTTCAATCTGAAAGAAACCTATTCGCATCTGCAAAAAATATCCGTCTACGCGCATTACGAAGGGGTGACGTTCGTTGAAGGCCCCGCGGGTTCGCTCACGCTTTCCTTGCGCAGTCGCGACAGCTGGCTCTGGCACATTCCTTTGTCGCGGGAGCGATCAAGTATTGGCGTGGTGTTGGACACGAGTTTCTTCAAGCAGGCGAAGAAATCGCCGGAGGAGTTTCTCGAGGACGCGATCGGCGAACAATCGTTTCTCGCTCGACGGACGGCACAGGCCCGTCGCGTGACGCCGGCTTATGTGAGCGCTGATTTTTCATATCGCCAAAGCCGCCTCACCGGTGACCGCTGGATGCTCGCTGGCGACGCGGCTGGTTTCATCGATCCGGTTTTCAGCAGCGGTGTTTTTCTTGCCCTTCTCGCTGGCGAACAATGTGCCGACACCCTCAATGTCGTGCTCGATCATCCGGAAAGAAGAGCGCGCTTTTTTGAGAAATATGAACGACTCCTCGGCCGTGTCATGAATGGTTACCTGCGCTTTGTTAATGCCTGGTACTCGAAGGAATTTATCGAAGTCTTTCTTCACCCACAGGATATCTTTCAAATTCCGCAGACGGTAAACGCGGTTCTAGGGGGGAATGTCAACGGCAGCTTCGCGATTCGCTGGCGGATGTCGGTTTTCTATTTTCTCGTCTGGTTGCAACGCTACTTGCCGATTTGCCCCCGCCGCACACTCATTACGTCCCAGTCCACGCGAGAGCCGGCGCTGCGGTCCGCCGCCTAACGACAGATGAATTCTCGCGAAATAACCCAACGTGGGAGGCGCCTGTGCGCGGCGACTGTTCCCATCCTCGCCTTTCTTTGCCTAACGAGCTGCGAGACCCTGCGCCACCGGTTCACAAGACCCGAGCCGAATTGGCAATCGAAGGTTGGCCAACTCCAGTACCGCGGACCCAAGACATCGCTCATCGGTGAGGTGTTGGTCCGCTATTCTAACCGAGGCGACTTCGAGCTAACCTTTAGCAAAGGTCCCGGCGTCACACTCTTGCTCGTGCAGCAGGACGACAAGTTTGTGCGCGTCAGTGGTCCGCTCGCCCGCGGTTCCTGGTCCGGACCGCCTGAACAGACACCCATCCGCCTGCGCGGCTGGACGTCTCTACGCGAACTGCTCTTGCGCTCGAAATCCGAAACATTGATTCGGCAGACAGTTGGGTCCGAACGCTTTGTTTTTGCGTTCTGACCGGCGCAGTCGCTGATGTCATACTCGCATTTCATCGCCCGCCTCGTTACACGGAACCGCGGTCTCGTTTGGCTCGCGGTCGGCCTTCTGGCGTCGCTCTGCTTCTACGTCCTGGTCTCCCGACTAACACTCGACACCGAAGTGCTCAACCTGCTGCCGGGAAAATTCCAATCCGTCCAAGGCCTGAAAGTTTACAACAACGATTTCGCCCAGACTCGTGAGTTAACCTTCGCGCTCTCCTGTCAGCCTAACGACGTCGACAAGCTCGAAGAATTCGCTCCCGTCTTTGCGCAGCGCTTGCGCGAGCAACCCTGGAACACACGCGTCCTGGCCGGCTCGCCGATGGAATCGCCCGAAGCGGTGACTGATCTCCAGGGCCTCGCGATCCCGCTTCTTCTCAACCTTGATCCGCAAGCATTTGCCGAGACCGTCGCCATTTTGCAGCCCGAGAAACTTCAGGCGCGGCTGGCCCGGTTGCACCAGGAAATCGAAGCAGGCTCGCCTCGCCCGGAATTTGAGCTTCAGCTCGACCCGTTAGGTATTATCACACCGGCTCTGAAGCCATTCGCCGGCAATGCCGCTTTGGAGCAAAACCAGCCGCTCACTTCCGACGATCGAACGATGCGCGTTTTTCTCGCGGTCACGAATCAACCGACGATCGGGGCATTCGATTGCCAGGCCCTGATGGAAAAAGTGAACGCCTTTCGCGCCCACGCGAGCGAAGGCTGGGAAGGCACTGGCCCGCTCGAAGTGCTCGTAACCGGACGCTCGGCTTATGTCGCGGAGATTTCTCTCAGCATGCGACACGACATCATCGTGACCCTGTTCGGCTCCATTTTTCTCGTCGGCGGGGTCTTTTATGTGGGTTTCCGACGCTGGTTACCCCTTGTTGGAATGGGTTTTTCGCTGCTCCTGTGCTGCCTCGTTGCGCTCGCCGCCGGTCTCCTCATTTTCGGCGAACTCAACATGGTGACGATCGGGATGTGCGCCATTCTTGTCGGACTTGGGGTCGACTTCGCCATCCTAATTTTTGGACGCTACCAGCAAGCGCGAACTGAAGGCCGCGCGCACGCTCCCGCGGTCGAGGAAGCGGTCGCGAAAATGGGCCGCGCCATTTTTTTCGGCGCTCTCACGACAGCCGTCGGTTTTATGGCCCTCCTTCTCGCCGGCTCAGGCGGTTTCACCCAGCTCGGCGTCTTGATCGCAATCGGCATCCTCGTTGCCGGTCTGTTCATGACGAGCATCTTTTTTCTCTTCACCCGCGAAAGCTCTCACCCCCCACGTAACGACTGGATCCTCTATTTCGTTAGGCGGTATGTCCGTCGGACTTTGGCCACACCGAGCTTGATTCTTTGGATCGCGGTTCCAATTTTGCTCGTCCTTTTCACCCTCGCGCTTCTTCCGCAGCTGCCTCTCATCTTTGACGCCAGCACGCGGTCGATGGAACCGAAAAAGAGTGCTGCCGGACATGCCCTTGCCGAAATCATGGCAAAAATGCCAATCCGTTGGGAGCCAGTCCTCGGAATCGTGCGCGCGCCTAACGAGGAGGAGCTGCATGAAAACTGGCAGAAGATCGCGGCGCACTGGCGCGACCTGAAGCAGACCGGAAAGATCAAATATTTCAGCACGCCGGCTGCGCTCGCCCTTTCGCCCCGGCTGATGGAAGCGAATCGGGGCCACCTTGTCTCAATCGATTTCGCCGCCGCCCGTCGCGCACTGGAAGAGGCGATCGTCAGCGAAGGATTTAGCCGCGATTCGTTCGTCGCCGGATTCAAGTTGCTGGATCAACTCGAAGCCGTTCGAAACGGCAAAATGGCAATTCCAGATTGGCGCAAAGCACTGCCGGTTTCCTCGAGCTGGTGGTTCCTGGTCGATCGCTATTTCGCAGCTGACCCACTCCTGACCGTCGGCTTCGTGACCACGAACGAGCCGGTCGAAAGACAAGACCAAAAAGAAATGCTCTTGCGTGAACTGCCGGTCCAAGGCGTGCCAATGACTCTCTCCGGTTGGAGTTTCACTCTAACGGATCTGATCCCGTGGTCGCATCATCAGTTGATAATGATCAGCACCCTGATGGCTCTCTTCGACGCCTCGCTCCTCGCTGTGCTTTATCGAGACTGGCGTCTCTGGTTGATCCAGATCATAACCCTCGCGCTTTCCATCGGAGCGATGATTGCAACCATGAAACTCGGCCACATTCCTCTCAATCTTCTCAACGTCCTCGCTTTTCGCCTCGTCCTCGCGATCGGGGTCGATTACGGCATCTACGTCCTGCTCGTCTGGCAACGAGCGCGCGAAGTCGAGCATGACGTGGCGGGAGTTTTGAAGCCGGTTGCGCTCGCCGGCTTGACTGCGATCGCAGGTTTCGGTTCGTTAGGTTTGGCCAATAATCCAATCTTAAGCGGGCTCGGCATCACCTGTGCAATCGGGCTGGCCTGGAGCTTGTTTTCGACCATCTTCTTCACCCTACCCGCAGCCGCCCTTGCCGAACCGATGTCTGTTGAGACACGCAAACATCTCGCTGGAACATGACCTTAAAAATCGCTCTTCTCTCGCTCTTCGTCGTCGCCACTTCCGCGGTCGCGGCTGAGCCCTTGGCCCCGGCTGACGTCAAGTCACTCCTCGAACGCATTCGAGCCAAGCGGGCGGAAGCGCCTCAAGTCCAGGCGGATTTCGAGGAGGAAAAAACTGTGCATCTCATGAGCAAGCCGATCAGCAGCTCCGGCAAAGTTTGGTTTGCGAAACCGAACAAGTTCCGCCGCGAAGTAAAAGGCAACTCCCCCAGCATCACCGTCAGTGACGGGCAACAGCTTTGGATCTACTACTCGAAGTTCCAATCCGCCGAGCATTACTCGTTAGGCAAACACTCGCCGTTGGACGCCGGCATCGCCGCGCTCACTGCGGCCCTCAATCTCGAGAACGTCGAGAACAACTATCACATCACGGGGAGCAAATCGGATTCTGGCTATCAGCTTCAACTCATGCCGCGCAACCCGTCGCTCAAACGTCTCCTCCAGGCGTTTAATATCGAGATGAGCGCCAATCTGGAGGTGCAACGAACCGAAATGGTGCAGCCGAATGGCGATCACATCATCACTTTGTATCGCAACGAATCGCGGGCCCCGATCGATTCGTCGACTTTTGAATTCACTCCGCCGGCCGGGACAAATATCACCACCCCGCTCGGTCGCTAATTTTCTGCGGAAGAACCGATTGCTCTTTGCCAAGCGCGTCTGAATCGCCTAAATCTTTCCAACCTATGAACGACATTCTCGATCGCCTCGACCAACAAATTGCTGCCCGCCATCTCCTCACCCACCCATTCTACCTTGCCTGGACGCGCGGTGAACTGAGCCGCGAGACCCTGGCCGATTACGCCAGCCAATATTACAAGCACGTCGCCGCTTTCCCGACTTATCTCTCGGCTGTGCATGCGCGTTGCGACGACCAACCGACCCGTCGCCAGATTCTCGCCAACCTGATCGACGAAGAAGCGGGCGATCCAAATCACCCGCAGCTTTGGAAAAATTTCGCAACGTCGCTCGGCGTTTCGCCTAACGAACTCGACAACACTCAGGCCTGGCCGGAAACAGATGCCCTAATCGAGACTTTCCGTTCGGTCTGCCGTGAAGGCGGGCTGGCCGAGGGCTTGGCCGCGCTTTACGCCTATGAAAGCCAGATCCCGGCTGTCTCGGAATCGAAGATCGACGGACTGAAAAAACACTACGGATTCACGGATCCGGAGAGCTACCGTTATTTCACTGTTCACATCGAAGCGGATCGCGAGCATGCGGCGACAGAGCGCGCGTTGCTGTCAGAAAAGGTGACATCGGAAAACTCTGCCGCAATGACCACGGCCGCCGACAAGGTGTTGAATGCTTTGTGGGAACTGCTCTCCGGTGTTTGCCGACGCCACGCGATCGCTTGTTAGCGACGCCTGAGCGAGACGTTTGTAGCGTGCGCTGTCCTCAGCGCAACCAGGAGAGATCCGCTGAGACAGCGGACGCTACACTTTGCCAGAGCGAAGGCGCAAACTGACTTTCAGAGCGCCTTCTCGAAACAAATTGAGAGCGGGTCGTCGCGATGGCGACCGAAGGGTTCGATGCGTCGATAGCCGGACGTTTCGTATAAACGAATCGCGTTCGGCTGCCGAACGCCAGTTTCGAGCCTAATCGCCGCGTAGCCGCATTCCTGCGCCAGTCGTTCCAATTCGGCAAGGACGGCCCGAGAAATTCCGCGTCGGCGCAGGCGTGGTTCGACGTACATACGTCTGATTTCCGCGACATTGCTTTCATCAGCTGAAAGAGGATGGAAGGCGCCGCAACCGACCGCTTCGCCGTCCCACCAGGCCACGACAAAGGCCGTTCGCGCTCCGACGATGTCGTTAGGCGTAAACGGAGCGCCATTCACCTCCGGATAAAGTGTGCCCAGTTCCTCCCAGAGTTGCCGGACCAGACGCGCAGTTTCCGGCGCGGAGAGGTCGCCTGGCGTAACGACACAGGCAGGGGCGTTCAAGGCTTTGCCTGCGGCCGCAGATAGAGCGTGAGGCTGTTGAGATCGATAACCCCACCATGCAAACCAAGATATTCCGCACCCAGCAGTCCGGCGACATGAGATTTTTCGGTCTTTCCGAGCAACTCAGGGTCGAGGTCGCTGATCGCGACGCTGGCATTTTTGATCGTGAAACCACCGATTTTGAATTCTGGGAAATGACTCACTTGAACGGGTCGCGCCTTTGTTCCAAAACCATGCGCATATAAGCCTGAATTGAAGCCGCCGATGCGTGCTGTCCGCGCGAACTGCTGATCCAGCGTGGTGAGGAACGCACCTGTGTCGACCAGCAGACGACAGGGTGCGCCATTGACGACGGCGGCAACCTTAAGATGGCCGGCGGCAATTTCCAGGTCGACCGCGGTGTAGCCTTGCCTGGTCAGAAGGGAACGGATTCCGGGGGAAACTTCTCTGGCTGGGCCGCCAGGGTGAACGAGGAGAAGATGATTGGCCAAATCGAGGACCGCACCATAACGAACCATCTCCCGCAAGCCGAACAATCCATCCGAAGCCCCGTAGTTCTGGTAGATTCCAACACCACCTGGCGCAGACACAACCGCCGCTTTCACATTCAGCAACGTGCAATTGCCCATCGTAAGCGTTGGAATGCTGGTAATGCCAAAGTTCTCCGAGCCCTTGCCGAAAACACCGTGCACCGCGACACCGGAATCTTTGTAGGTTAGGCCAAACTTGTTCAGACTCTTCGTGTAAATAATCGAAGAAGGTGCGCCGGTATCGATCGTGAGATCGCCCACTTTGCCATTGGCAGAGATGGGCAATCGATAGGTGTTTTGGAATTGGATGAACTGCGCGCCAGCATAACCATGGGCGACGAGATATTGATCGAGCGCGCTGAGCGCAACAGAGCCGTGCGCGATTGGCGTCAGCGCTCCGGCAATCAAAATGAAAATAATGGTCAGCTTCTGCATTGCGCCATCGAAATAGTCGGCGCGCGCGAAGTGGTCAACCCTGCACAGAGAAGCGCCGCCGTCTTCACCATCCGGATTGCTGAAAAAGATTGAGCGGAGCGAGAAGTTTGGCACGCTCCTTCTGGATATGGTTCCATTTTGCAAATCCGCCGCGCACCCTTTGCGCACACTCTATCTCGTCTTGGGCTCGTTAGGCGATTCAGCGCTTCTTTTGTCATGAATATTCGCCGAGCAACTCCTGCGGACCTCGAGCATTTGGCTCCGCTTTTTGACGCTTATCGGCAATTCTACGAAAAACCGTCCAATCCTGCTCTGGCCCGCTCCTTTTTGTCCGAGCGCCTGGCTCGTTCGGAGTCGGTCATTTTTCTCGCCTTCGATGCCGAACACCGCGCGATCGGTTTCACCCAATTATACCCAAGCTTTTCGTCGGTCTCGGCGGGGCGGACCTTCGTCCTGAATGACCTTTTTGTATCTCCAGACGCCCGCCGCAGCGGGGCCGGTGCGGCGCTGTTGCAGGCCGCTGTCGACTTCGGCCGTACCGCGAATGCGATCGAGCTCGAACTCAGCACCGCCATGTCAAATCATGGCGCTCAGGCACTCTACGAGAGGGAAGGCTGGAAACGGGACCGGGAGTTTTTTGTCTACAGGCTTCGACTTCAATCGTCGTAGGAAAAACTTCGAGAAAAGAGAATGAAAACAAGTTACGCGAATTGTCAGAGTTGCGGCATGCCATTGAAGCGGGATGAGAAAGGCGGCGGCAGCAACGCGGATGGCTCACGCAGCACGATCTATTGCAGCCACTGCTACGAAAACGGTGACTTTCTCCAGCCGAACATCACGGTCGAGCAAATGCAGGAACTGGTAAACAAAAAGCTTGTCGAGTTTCGCATTCCAAAATTCCTCCGAGGCATATTTACCCGGCGTATTCCGAAATTGGAGCGCTGGCGACGGGGGCCAGTAGAAAGCTGATTTCTTGCAGCGTCCGCTGTCTCAGCGGAAAAAGGCGATCGCGAAATGATCGCGCTTCGGTGCCCTTAGACAGCTGCAACCAGCGATCTACGTCCGTGCGGTCGCTCCCGCGCGATTCTTACTGCAAATCTTATACTTTTCATGATCTCCAATCATCGCGTAGCTCTATCATCACTCGCAATGCTATGCATGCCGCTGTCGATTGCCTGGGCACAGGCCCCAACTTTTACCCAAACCGTCGTCTTCGGAGACAGCTTGTCGGACGACGGCAACGTCCGGCACCTGATGGAGGATGATTACTTCGTCAGTTACCCGGGCGGTGATTACAATTATAGCGACGGCCGGTTCACCAATAGCTCTGATACCGACCCAAGCTCCACGACCTATGCGGGCACATGGCACGAGCAACTCGCGCGCGATTTCCTCAGCCTGGCTGCTCCGACGAATAGTCTCGATGGCGGAACCGATTGGGCGTTTGGCGGTGCGACTAGTGCCGATGGAACAAGCGATGTAACCGTGGTTGATAATCTATTCCCGTGGGGTGGCGGTGACTTCGCCCTCACTGTCGATAACCTCGGCAAACAAGTAAGCGATTACCTGGCCAGTAACACTCCCGATCCCGGTGCGCTCTACATTCTCTGGGGCGGATCGAACGATCTGTTTAATGACGATAGCTCCGATAATGTGTCCGCCGCGGCTGCGAATATGGCCGGCCTCGTCCTACAACTCGCTGAAGCCGGCGCTCGTTCCTTCTTAGTGGCAAACGTTGCGCCAATTGGGTTGGTCCCGCATTATAAGGATGATGCCACCACCGCGACCTCGTTGAACCTTGCGGCGGGACAATTTCGCTCGGAGTTTGAGACCGACCTTGACGCTACCAATGCGACCCTGGCGGGAGAAGGCATTACAATCACTCTCTACCGCCTCGACACTTTCGGACTTTATTACCGCATGGCGACGAACCCAGGCGATTACGGTTTCACCAATATCTTTGATAGCGCGCAAGGCGAAGATGTGAACCCGGACGAGTATCTCTTCTGGGATGACATTCATCCTACTACCGCCGGGCATTACCAACTTGCAGCGGAAGCCAACGCGCTTCTGAGCGGCACGGCCCTTCCCGCAGCACAGGCACTCAATCTCTCCACCCGCCTAAACGTCGGCACAGGTGATAATGTTCTCATCGGTGGCTTTATTATTAGCGGCACGGATTCGAAAGAAGTAATCGTGAGAGGGCTAGGGCCTTCACTCACGGTGAATGGCGTGCCTCTCCCCGATCCCCTGGCCGATCCGGCGATCGATCTTTATCAGGGAGCCACCCTCATCATGAGTAACAATAACTGGAAAGATAGCCAGGAAGCTGAGATTGAAGCGACGGGCATTCCGCCAACCGACGATCTCGAGGCGGCGATCGTCGCGACGCTTGCTCCAGGTAGTTACACTGCGATCCTGCGCGGTAACGATGGTGGTACTGGCAATGGGTTAGTCGAAGTTTACGACCTAGACACAACGGTTAAGTCTACTCTCGCCAACACGAGCACCCGCGGTCTTGTTCAGACAGGTGATAACGTGTTGATCGGTGGATTTATCGTTGGAGATGGCGAAACCGACACGGTCGTTATACGAGCGATTGGACCGTCGCTGGCCGACCAGGAAGTCGCCGATCCATTGCAGGACCCAACCCTCGATCTCTACAATTCGGATGGCGCTGTGATCATGAGTAACGATAACTGGCGCGATTCCCAGGAGACTCTGCTGCAATCGAGCGGACTAACTCCGACCAACGACTTCGAGTCAGCCATTATCACTTCGCTCGCCGCCGGGGAATACACCGCGATTGTGCGCGGCAAGAACGACACGACCGGCGTAGCGCTGGTGGAAATCTTCAACCTGCAATAGCCGCGCGGCCAAAGGAAGATGCTGCAGCGTCCGCTGTCTCAGCGGGCAAAAGCGTGACGCTGCAAGCTAATCTCGCCTTAATGCGCTGAGACAGCGCACGACTTTCTGCTCGATCGTTGCCTGCGACACCACCGCATCGAGCGAGGGCTTGGGCTTCGGATGCGTCGCGCCGCTGCGGGGCCAAATGCGATGGCGCCAGTAGACCTCTTCGATTGCGCGTTGGTAAGCAACACGGTTGGCGAAGGAAAGTTGCCGAACTGTGTCGTTGCGGGTGAAGGGGGATTGCGCGGTTAGTTGCGGCCCGATCGGAGCGGCGCCAACGAGTGGCTTAATGCAGACAAGCAAAACAAAAGCGCCCCCTAGCCCTGCCAGTACAAGACGAAACATTTTCATATTCGGATTTCCATTGAGGTGAGCAAGCCGATCGAGCTCTTCGATCTGCTCAGTTCTCAGGATGCGGGGAACCGGGGATTTTTGCTACGAGAAATTTTTGTAGCGGCGGTCTCGCCAGCCTAGTGCGCTGAGACAGCGCACGCTACAACGCCAGTAGAAGCGATGCTTCCACTTCTCTTCCGCGCGCACTATGCTCGCGCGATGAAGGAGCACCATTTCCTGCGCGGGGCGCGCGTTTATCTTTCCGGGCCGATGGATTTTGTCGCCTCGCGCGCGGACGAAAAGAAGCTCGGCTGGCGCAATCGGATCGGCGATTTTCTGCGGGCGCACGGGGCAATCGTGTTCGATCCCTGGTTCAAACCCGGTGTGCGTGGCACACAGCAGTACGGCTTGGAGGACATTCACACGGTCGATGTGCGGGAGACATGGACGTTCGAACAGGGTCAAGCAGGCGACGAACGCCGCTCGCAATGCGCAGAGAGGTTTTGGGAAACTCTGCACATCGATTTGCGGATGGTGGACACGAGCGATTTCACGATCGCTTATGTGCCGACAAATATTTACAGCGTCGGAACCGTGCACGAAATCGTGCTCTCGCGGTTGCAATGGAAGCCGGTGCTTTTCGTTAGTCCACCGGTCACCTTCCCCGCCCTCGATCTGTTGCGAGCCCATCTCGAGGAGCGGAAGGATGCGCATGCACTCCAACTTCTGGACAAACTAAGCTCCGATGTGCCGATCAAGCCGAATCCGCGCGCGATCCCCAGCCTTTGGTATATGCCGCTGGTCGGGAGTGGGAATTTTTTTGATGGATTTGGATTCGCTGATTATCGCGAAAAATTCAATTGGTCGGAGATTCCGATGGATGAGCGCGAGAAGGATCAACCGCCGCAAAATCCGCTTTTGCCTTTCCTCGAGCGATTGACGCATGAACTACCGCAACGCTGGGACAACCGCCTGAAGAAATATGTGCCTAACGACGACTGGCTGCTATGGGAGTTGGATGAGCCAAGGTCGTAGCCGGAATCGATAAACGGCGGTGCAGCGCTACGATGTTATCGTGATCGGGGGCGGTGCGGCCGGCCTGATGTGTGCGCTGACTGCTGGTCGGCGCGGACGGAGCGTGGCGCTGCTCGAACACAATGCTCGTGTCGGATTGAAGATCGCTATTTCCGGCGGCGGCCGCTGCAATTTCACCAATCTCTTTGCCGCGCCCGAGAATTTTCTTTCAGCCCATCCGCGCTTCTGCGCCTCGGCCCTCGCCCGCTACACGCCGCAGGATTTCATTGCCCTGGTCGAGAAGCACCGCATCCCATTTCACGAGAAGAAACTGGGGCAGCTTTTTTGCGATTTCAGTTCGCGCCAGGTCATCGACATGCTGCTTGCAGAGTGCGCGATCGCGGACGTCGAGATACGATGCAATTGCCGGGTCGAATCAGTAGAAAAGCGAGAACACTTTTCGTTAGGCACCAATCACGGAGCGCTGGAATGCGATTCGCTTGTCATCGCGACCGGCGGATTATCCCTCCCCAGATTAGGCGCTTCTGATTTCGGCTACCGGATCGCGAAACAATTTGGACTCAAGTTGACGACGACGCGGCCGGGCCTCGTTCCTCTTACCTTTGGCGACGAAGATCGCGCTCCGTTCGCGCCGTTGAGCGGTGTGTCATTGCCAGTCATCGCGCACGCAGATGGCGCCTCGTTCTCCGAAGCCATGTTGATTACCCATCGAGGACTGAGCGGACCGGCCATTCTCCAAGTTTCTTCCTACTGGCGGGACGGCGCGAGCGTGACGCTCGATCTCCTGCCACAACATCCGGGGTCTGATTGGTTGCTCGCGCAGCGTGAGTCGAATCGGACCGCTCTCGATTTGCTCGAACGCGAGTGGCCGGCGCGTTTCGCAGCGACTTGGTGTGCGCGATTTGCACCTCAAAGGCCACTGCAACAAACCCGCACCGCGGATTTGGAGCGATTGGCAACGCTCGTCCACCAATGGCCGATCGAACCAGCCGGCACCGAGGGTTATCCGAAGGCCGAGGTAACCGTCGGTGGTGTCGACACTAGCGAATTGTCATCGAAAACAATGGAAGCGCGCCGCGTCCCGGGACTCTATTTCATCGGCGAAGTGGTGGACGTCACGGGCTGGCTGGGCGGCTACAATTTTCAGTGGGCCTGGGCCAGCGGCCACGCAGCGGGTGAAGTGGTCTGACAAGGTTGACCGCAAAAGTTGTCAGCGCGCCTCGGCCATCGCATCATCAGACGCGAAACAATGAACACTTTTGTCGGCACCTCGGGTTTCCAATATACGGAATGGAAGGGCAACTTTTACCCGGAGGATTTGCCGACAGCTAAGATGCTTCCTTATTTCGCGGAGCGCCTCGCGACCACCGAGATCAACTACACGTTTCATCGCATCCCCTCTCCGAAGACGATCGAGAATTGGCTGGCCCAGACGCCGGAGAATTTTCGTTTCGCACTCAAGGCCCCGCAAAAAATCACGCATTTCTCCAAATTGCGCGATTGCCAGGATACTTTGGCTTACTTCTGTCGCGTCATCGCAGGCCTCGGCGACCGACTCGGCCCCGTCCTCTTCCAACTCCCTCCTAATTTCAAAAAAGACGCAGACGTGCTCGGTTCGTTCTTGCGCGAACTACCTGCGATCCGCGCGGCGTTTGAATTCCGCCATGAATCCTGGCTCGATGAAGAAATTTTCGGCCTGCTGCGGGAGCGCAAGGTTGCGCTTTGCCTCGCTGATACTGAGAAACAAGCCGCACCCACAGCCGTCACGGCCGATTACGGGTATCTGCGATTGCGTCGAGAGGATTACACAAACGATGATGTCGCGCGCTGGGCTGAATTCGTTAGGGAAAAAGATTCCGATTGGCAGGATGCATTCATTTATTTCAAGCACGAGGACGCTGGCATCGGGCCAAAGCTCGCCGCGCAGATGATCGACCTTCTTGCCTAACGTGAATATCTTTGTCACTGGCGGCACCGGTTACATTGGATCTCGCCTCATTCCGCCCCTGCTCGCGCGGGGACATCGGGTGAAAGCGCTCGTCCGCAAGCAATCCCAGGGGAAACTGCCGCAAGGCGCAGGACGACTTTATGGCGATCCGTTGCGGATGGATTCCTATTCACGCGAAGTCTCGCCGAGCGACACTTTTATTCATCTTATCGGGACACCGCATCCGAGCCCGGCCAAGGCCAAGCAGTTTCAGGAAATCGACCTGGTTTCGATTGAGGTGGCGGCGAAAGCGGCCCGCGACGCTGGCGTGCGACATTTCGTTTACTTGAGCATCGCGCACCCGGCCCCGGCGATGAAGGCCTACATCGCTGTGCGCGAAAAGGGCGAAGCGATGCTTCGAGCGAGCGGCATTCCGACGACGTTTGTCCGGCCCTGGTATGTGCTTGGGCCAGGACATTGGTGGCCTTATACGATTGTGCCGGTCTATTGGGTTCTGGAAAGAATTCCAAAAACAAAGGCATCAGCCCAACGCCTCGGATTAGTCACGATTCGCCAGATGATAAACACTTTGGTTTGGGCGGTGGAAAATCCACCGGCGGATGTTCGGATCATGGACGTGCCGCAGATTCGGCAATCTCGTTCTCATTCGGCGAACTCATCTAAGTTGTCATCCTGAGTCGGCGGAGCGCGGCGAAGGATCTCAGCCTATTTCCGCGTACTCAGCGCTGTGAACCAGAAAGAGTCTGAGATACTTCTCCCGCGGCCGCAGGATCAGGATGACAGGCTTTGGGGGGACCAGGCGACGACGTGAGGATTGATTCTGCCGCGAGAGCAACCCCCCGCTTCGCACAGCGAAGCGGCTACAAAGCTACAGCGTTTTCAGATACTCGATCAAGTCGCGCTTGTCGTTAGGCGACAGATCGGTGCCGTAATCGTGCCCGGAATTTGAATTGCCGGGCGTGGTCGTATCGAAAACGTAAGCGCCCTCATCGGTGAAGCCCATCACCTCCGGATCGAAACGCTGCGAGCCGCGATGAAAAGTCTTTGCTCGATCGTTAGGACGAGTGAGCAGATCCGTCATCGTGCGGACCGAACCATTGTGCAGATAAGGCGACCTAGCCCAGACGCCACCCAGGCTCGCGGCGAAATACTTCCCAGTGCTACGAACCCCCGGTTCCTTGGGCGCTTCGTAGCCTTTCAGCTCGAGGGTGGCGAGGAAATGGTTGAAGCCATCCGCCTGCTTTTGATTGAAAAGATTCGCGCGCGACGGATCGGTCCCAACCTCGGCGACGGAGTGAAGGCGTTGATCATTCTCTGGCCCCGTATGGCAATTCGCGCAGCGGCCCGCAAACGTTGCTTCGCCGCGTCGGGCAATGGCTTTATCAATCGCAAACGGATAGCGCGGTGGACGAATATTCCCCGTGAGATCGGTCTGTCGCTTAACGTCCGCAAAGTTGAGGTCGGCTTGTTGTCCATGCAGAGGCGCACCGAGACCAAGGGACGCGAGCAGATTTCTCGCGATGGGCGATCGGGTATTGCCGTCCCAATGCACCCAGGTACGGCGCTCGACATTCCAGACCAGGCCAAACTTAATCGGCGCGTAGGGCTGCGGTGAATTCAAAAGCGAAGCGGAGAGCAACCCAAAGGCATCGTTCCGGCCCGGGCCGGATGCCGGGGGCGGCTTGTCCGGTGGTTGATCCGGGACGTGCAGAACGGCGCGAATGTTATGAAAAAGCTGCAACATGGCATGCGCCCGCGATGCGAGATCGGTCTCGCCATCAAACGGCGGTTGGAGATCGGCACTCGCGATCGCATGTAATTCCCCTGGCCCAATGTCTTTTTCCCCTAACGGGTCGTCCTTCATCGTCGCTACGATTTTTTGTTCCTGCGCCGACCACGCCGCGTCGAAGCTCGCCGGCCTCGCCCCGAGATAAATAGAGAGAAATCTCTTCATGTTCTCCGGGTCCGTTGTCTTGAAGGTCGCGACCAGAACCGATCCGAAGAGAGCCTCGACATTGAAATCGCTCGTCGTCCCGAGAATTCGCATCGGCGCGTCGTTCAACTTGGAGCTGATCTGCGAGACGTGACACGAGGCGCAGTTGATTCCAACCGCGGGCAAATTGCCGAGATGCTTCACGGCGGTGCGGCGGCTAAAGCCAATCGGCCACCCAAAGTCCTGGTCGGGGATCAAGCCGAGGTGGCTCAAATCGGCTGTGGGAAAAAGGTCTGGGTAGGTCTTGATCAGCGCCCGCAAGACCGGCTCGGGAAATATTTCCGTTCCCATCGAACCGTGCAGGAAAAAATTGAGATCGTCCTGCGACCAAGTCGGCACTTGCTCCTTCCCGGACGAAACGGGCTTGTCGCTGGAAAAGGCATTCGCAGCGAAGAGGACAAGAAAGATTCCAAGCGAGACGGACAACCAGCGGACGCAAATCCGTGAATTCATTTTACAGGTTTTGCCGATCTTTACCGGACGGCGTCTCTACTGACAATGCGAATCGATTCTTTGTCCGATGTGACCGGCCCTGCGTTCGGCCACGAAGGATGCTTGCCCGTCGCGGCGGACGGTGAAAACTTTGGCGATGGACGAAATTGCGGCCAATCTCGCGCAGGTTCGGGGACGCGTTGCGGAGGCCGCGAAGAAAAGTGGCCGTGCGGTCGATCAAGTTGAGCTCGTGGCAGTTTCAAAAACCCACCCGGCCGAAAAGGTGCAGGCAGCAATTGACGCCGGGCATTCGCTCTTCGGCGAAAGCCGAGTGCAGGAGGCACGCGCCAAGATACCGTTGCTGCCTTCCCGCGTCCGCTGGCATTTTATCGGGCACCTTCAGAAAAACAAAATCCGCCATGGCCTACCCCTCTTCGAGTTGTTTCATGGGATTGATTCGCTGGCTCTCTGTCACGACCTGGAACGAATCGCGGCTGAAGAGGGCGCGCATCCTCGCATTCTGCTGGAAGTGAATCTGGCCGGCGAAGCGAGCAAACATGGCTTTTCTCCGGAGACGCTTCGCCGCGATTTTGAAGCAATCCTGTCGTTAGGCAGACTAACGGTCGAAGGCTTAATGATCATCCCTCCTCTCGCCCCGGAACCCGAAGCATCGCGTCAGTATTTTGTGGGCCTGCGCGACCTCCGCGACCAATTGGAAACCGAGTTTCAGGTGCGCTTGCCGCAGCTTTCCATGGGCATGAGCGATGACTTCCCGGTCGCGATCGAAGAAGGGGCGACCATGGTGCGAGTCGGGACTGCTATCTTCGGTCGGCGCTAAATGTGGAAGAGGACTCTGTGCCCCGATCATCTAGCGCGCCGCCACCCCAGACCATCGAGGCGCAAAGGCCCCTCCCACATTCCGGATTCTTCGAACTATTGCCCTGCCGAACGAATTCCTGTTAGACTTGGGTTGTGCGTTTGGAGCCGAAATCCGTCGAGCAGATTGGAAGCGAGCTTGCCATTCAGTGGAGCGACGAAAGCGAAACCTTTCTCCCGCTACGCTTTTTGCGGACCGCCTGTCCGTGCGCGGCTTGCGGCGGCGAGCCCGATGTCATGGGCGATATCGTCCGACCCAATGTGAGCTACACCGACCGCAGTTTCGAATTAACCGGTTGGAATCCTGTCGGTGGCTACGCTTTGCAACTTGATTGGGCCGACGGACACAACACCGGCCTCTACACCTACGAATATCTCCGCCGAATCGATCCGGCGCGCGCTGCCTGACAATGAATCGGCTCGTCAAGAGTTCGCTCCTCCTCACTTTCTTCGCGCTCTGCGGCGCGGCAATGATCGTGACCTATCGAAAAAACGAACACATTTCGCCACCGCCCGCGCGCGAACTTTATTCGATCGTTAATAACCAGATCGCGGCGTTCCGTACGGCCGATTTCGATACCGCATATCGGCACGCCGCCACGGGCGTGCACCAAAAATTTTCACGCAACGAATTTGAACTTATGATCCGGCGCGATTTTTCGCCGATGACGCAAGCAGAGCACGTCGAGTTTGGTGCCATCAGTGTGGCCGGCGCGAGCGCGGTCGTGCAAGTCCTTCTCCGAGCCTCGGACGGAAGTGTGCGTGGCTTCCTCTACAGTTTTACGGCGGAGGCGGACGGATGGAAAATCGACGGCGTCCAGCCCCTCGGGTCTCAACCTCTCCGACATTTGCCGGGATTACATATTTGACGAAGCAAGGCTTTGCCTAACGAGAAGGCAAGGTAATACGCAGCACGCTCGTCGCCGGCGCGACGGGTTGCAGTTCGCTCGCTGCGGCAACCGCCGGCACGAGAAAGAATTGGCCTGTATCGAGGCGAGTTCCGTCCATTTCCACCGCGCCGTTCACGCAAACAAAAAGCGCGAAGGATCGACGCTCGGAAGCGCGACGAGGAATTTCCAAATTCCACTTTTCGACGGCGAACTGAGAGCATTGCACAAGCGTTTCACCGTCCGGAAGGGCAACCTCGGGCTCGAAATCGTCGAACGAAATACATCGTAAACCCTCGTCGATATGCAGCGTTCGCGGCGATCCGTCGGGCGCGGCCCGCCCCCAATCGGACAGCCGAAAAGTGGTGTCGCTATTTTGCTGAATCTCGATGATCAAACTACCGCCCCCGATGGCATGCAGCCGTCCGCTTGGAACAAAAAAAGCGTCTCCGGTTTTTACTGCGATGCGGTGGACCAGATCGGCCGCTTCGTTCTGACGAATCGCCCGACCGAAATGGTCCCCGGTGACGCCAGATCGCAAGCCAGCAAAAATTTCCGCGCCATCATTAGCGGCGGCGAAATACCACATCTCGGTTTTCGGTTCGCCGCCGAATTGGGGTGCGACCGCAGCGCTCGGATGCACCTGGAGTGAAAGCTTGTCCTGTGCATCAAGAATCTTGGCCAGAATCGGAAAGCGGGGCGAATCCGGCACATCGTCGCCAAAGATCGCCGCGCGATGCTCGCACCACAATTCGTGCAAGGTCCGGCCGCGCCACGGTCCTTGCCTAACGATGCTTTGGGCTTCCGGGCGATCGACGATTTCCCATGACTCGCCGATCTGCTCGCCGGGCGGCAATTTCTTGCCAAAAACAGTTTCGAGCCGCCGTCCACCCCAGAGACGCTCCTTAAAAAGAGGCTCGAAGGTCAGAAATGGTGGCACCTCAGAATGCATTTCCGGCGGCGAGATTAACCCGAGAGGCAAGGTTTGTCAGACATCCGCGCCACATTACAATGCCGCCTTGCGCTTCTCCGATCTGCTCAAGTCCTGGCTGCCAGTCGCACTTTGGATGGCATTCATTTTCATGGGCTCGACTGATCTCATGTCCGCGGAACACACCTCGCGATATTTGACGCCATTGCTCCTATGGCTCAAGCCGGACATTTCCCTGGATACTATCGCGCAGATCCATTTCCTGGTTCGGAAAATTGCGCATCTCACCGAATACGCGATCCTCGCCATCCTCCTCATGCGCGCATTGTGCGAAAGGGCGACGAGCTTGTGGCGGGGCGCGGCCGTGGTTTTGATTGTCGCGGTGCTTTTCGCGTTAGCAGACGAATATCACCAGTCGTTTGTTGCTTCCCGTACTTCATCGTTAGGCGACGCTGCGATAGATAGCGCCGGAGTGCTTCTTGGCATTTTCATTTGCCAGGCGAGACACTCCCGCGTTCTGCTTCGCCAGAAGAAAGGCGCATGATGTCATTTTTGGATACTCAACGCGCGCGAAGAAATTCTGGGGAGCGCACGCGCCTGCCCGCCTGTGTGCGGGCGCCTCGCGAGTTGCGAACTTTTTCTGAAAAGCGCTGCTGTGCAGAGCCTGATTGAACAACAGAATCCAAACGAACCTTCGGCTATTCGGCGAGGGCGCCGAACAGAGCACGCGAGGCGCGTGCGCTCCCCAGAGGAATCGCCGAAAGCATCGCCCGGGGGAGCGGTCGATTCATTTGACCAATCAGGGAACTCCAACCACTGTTCCCTTCCTCCGGCGCCGCTGGCGCCATCCCGGGCCTGTAGCTCAGCTGGTTAGAGCATGCGCTTGATAAGCGCAGGGTCAAAGGTTCAAATCCTTTCAGGCCCACGCCTCTTTTGCGGATACCTGATCAGGCAGACTTCTCCGCCGCGGCGATGACCGGCTTCGGGTCGACCTGCTCGTGTCCAGCAAACAGCCGTTCAATCACATAAAACGTCACCGGAATGAGGAAGATCGCAATGCCAGACGCAGCGATCATTCCGCCGATAACGGTCGATCCGAGGACGCGACGAGCGACGGCGCCGGACCCGCTGGCAAACCAGAGCGGCAAACATCCGAAGATGAATGCGAATGAAGTCATGAGGATGGGCCGCAAACGCAATCGTGCGCCTTCGAGCGCCGCATCGAGGAGCGGTTTGCCTTTCTCGTATTCTTCCTTGGCGAACTCGACGATCAGGATCGCGTTTTTCGCGGCCAGACCGATGAGCATGACCAAACCGATTTGCGCGTAAACATTGTTTTGCATGCCGCGCAACCAAAGCGCGAGAAACGCGCCGAAAACCGCAACCGGTGTGCCTAACAAGACGCTGAATGGGAGTGACCAGCTTTCATAGAGCGCGGCGAGGATGAGAAAGACAAAGAGAAGCGACATTCCGAAAACCGTCGCCGGTGAAACGCCTTCCCGGGCCTTTTTCTCCTGATAAGAAATGCCAAGGTAGTCGTAGCCCATCTCGCTAGGCATAGTCTGGCGAAAAACTTCCTCGAGCGCGTTCATCGCCTGATTTGAGCTATAACCGGGCGCGGCCGAGCCGTTGATTTGGGCGGAGCGATATTCGTTATAACGCAAAGTAAATTCCGGCCCGGCCACGTCTTTGATAGTCGAGATGGCATCGAGCGGCACGGGATCGCCGGTCGAATTGCGCACGAAGAATTGCCCGACGTTTTTTGCGTCGGTCCGGTAATCCCCTTCCGCCTCAATGTAAGTCTGCCAGGTGCGGCCGAACCGGTTGAAATAGTTCACGAAATATCCGCCCATGAACGTTTGCAGCGTTTGATAGACCGAAGTGAGATCGATCCCCTGCTTGATCACTTTGTCGCGGTCGACCGTCACAAAAACCTGCGGCACATTCGGCTGGAACGTGGGAATGAGCGTGCCGAGCTCAGGACGCTTGCGGGCGGCGTCGAGAAACGTCTTCATATTTTGCGCGAGAAACGCGACGTCTTTGCCGGCGCGATCTTCGAGTACAAACGTGAACCCGCCGGATGTGCCAACACCCGGGATCGCCGGTGGCGGAAAAGCGAAAGCGATCCCTTCGCTCAGACTGGAAAGGTATTTGTTCAGCCGCGTTTTAATGGCGGCATATTGCTCCTCCGGTTTTGTTCGTTCGCTCCACGGCTTGAAGGTAACAAAGAAAAAGGCGTGGTAAGTGTCGTAGACCAGACTGAGCAAACTGAATCCAACAACGCTGGTGGTGGTCTGCACACCGGGTGTCTGCTTCAAAAAATCTTCGATCTCTCGACAGACCTTGTCGGTTCGCTCGAGCGACGCCGCGTCGGGTAATTGCAGTGCGATATACATGTAACCCTGGTCTTCTTCGGGCAAAAAACTGCTGGGCAATTGCGATCCGAAAAAGCCTGCGCCGACGGCGAGCGCGGCGAGCAACGCGAAACTCAGCACCGTTTTGCGGATCGCGAGTCGCGACCAGTTCACGTACCCGTGGGTGGCTGCACCGAAAACGCGATTGAAGCGATCGTAGAACCAACTGAGCGGGCCACGCGACTTTGCTCGTGGCCGAAGCAGGAGCGAGGCAAGAGCCGGGCTGAGTGAGAGCGCGTTGAAGGCGGAAAAGATGACGGAGATCGCGATCGTTAAGGCAAACTGCTGATAGAGCCGGCCGGTTATGCCGGGAAGAAACGCGGTCGGAATGAATACGGCCGACAAGACGAGCGCAATGCCGATGACCGGTCCCGAAACTTCGCGCATCGCCTGCAGCGTTGCTTCGCGCGGCTTCATTCCTTCTTCGATGTGGCGTTCGACTGCTTCGACCACGACGATCGCATCATCAACCACCAGACCTATGGCCAGAACGAGGCCGAAGAGCGAAAGCGTGTTGATGGAGAATCCGAAAAGCGGAAACAAAACGAACGTCCCAATCAATGAGACCGGCACCGCACACAGAGGAATAAGGGTGGCGCGCCAACCCTGGAGAAAAATGAAAACGACGACAGCAACAAGGACGAGCGCTTCCAGCAACGTTTTTACAATTTCCCGCATGCCTTCGGTGACGGCGAGTGTTTGATCGAGCGCCACGGTCGAAGCCATGTCGGCTGGAAAGCGCTGCTTCGCGTCCGCCATTAGTTTGCGAACGCCGGCGGCGGCCTCGACGGCATTGGTTCCCGGCAACTGGTAGCACGCAATAATCGCGGAAGGTTGTCCGTTCAGCCGACCCTTCAGGTTGTAAGTCTGCGCGCCGAGCTCGATCCGCGCGATATCCTTCACTCGGACGAACGAACCATCCGAATTTGCCCTAACGACAATGTTCCCAAATTCCTCAGGCGTTTGCAGCCGGCCTTGCGCGCGCACGGTGTAAGTAAATTTTTGTCCGCTTGGGATCGGCTCGCCACCGACCTGCCCGGCTGGATTGACCGTGTTTTGTTTTTGCACCGCGCTGATGATGTCCGGCACGGTGATCCCAAGCTTCGCCAACTGATCGGGTTTCACCCACAACCTCATCGCGTATTGCCCGGCGCCGAAGACAGCCACGTTGCCAATTCCAGAAACGCGCGTCAGCTGATCGACCAAATTGATGTAAGCGTAATTCGCCAGAAAAGTTCCGTTGTACGTTCCCTTCGGCGAATACAGCGCCAACAACATCAATGGCGCCGTCGTCGATTTCTTCACTGTGACGCCGTAATTGTTCACGTCGGCCGGTAACTGTGATTGCGCTTGCGCGACGCGCAGCTGGGTCAGCACGTGATCGATGTTCGGATCGGTCGCGACATCGAAATTGACGATCAATCGCATGTCGCCGCTGTTGGCGTTGACCGAATACATGTAATTCATTTTGTCCACGCCGCTCATCTGTTGCTCGATCGGCGCGGCGACGGATTGCTCGACGGTCAACGCATCCGCACCGGTGTAGTGCGTTTGCACCTGGATTTCCGGCGGCGCGATTTGCGGATATTGCGAGATCGGCAGACTGAGAAGGGCTGCGCCGCCGATCAGCGTCAGCAAGACGGCGATGACAATTGCAACGATTGGCCGCCTAACGAAAAACTCCGACATCGGTTATGTTTTTTTAGGGTGAAGGTGTCGGCGTTACGACAGCTGACTGATCCGGTGGCGTCCATTCTTTCACCGTCACGGCTGCCCCCTCCTTCGCCTTTTGCACGCCTTGCACCACAACTCTGTCTCCGGGCTTCAGGCCTTCGGTGACCTGCCACATGCCGCCAATGCGTTCACCCATTTTCACGGGACGAATGCTGACGGTGTTGTTCTGTTCGACTACCGCCACCTGAAAATTCCCCTGCAATTCACTCACTGCCTCCTGCGGCACAACCAGCGCGTTTTTCACCGTGTCCGGGACGAAGCGGACCTTCCCAAATTGTCCGGGCCGCAACGTCGCGTCTGGATTTGGAAAGGTCACGTAGTAGCGGATCGATCCCGTTTTTGGATCGAGGTTTCGATCGAGCGCGTAAAAGGTTCCTTTGCGCGGGTAGACAGTCCCGCTGCCGAGAATCAAATCGAAGTCGATGCTTTTAAGCAGAGCCTGGCGCTTTTCTGTATCCGGATATCGCGCAAAGAAATCGGTGAACGCACCTTCGCCCACAGTTACGATCGCCTTGATCGGATCGACCTGAGACACAGTCGTGAGCGGGGTCGACGAAGACGGACCAACGAGATCGCCCACCTGATTATTTGCGAACCCGGCCAGTCCGTTGATCGGTGCCGTGATCTTCGTATAGCCAACATTGAGCTCGGCGGTTTTCACGGCAGCTTCGTCCGCTTCGACGTTCGCTTGACCAGATTGCGCAGCCGCAATCGCAGTGTCTCGCTCCTGATCGCTGATTACTTTCTTGTTAAACAAATCCTGAGCGCGCTTTTCATCCGCAGCCGTTTTCGTCTGCGTCGCCCGATCTTTCATCAGGGTGCCATTCGCCTGGGCGAGGGCTGCCTGGAACGGCCGCGGATCGATTTGAAAAAGCAGATCGCCCTTCTTAACGAGACTGCCTTCCTGATAATCGCGGGATATGATGTAGCCCTGCACTTGCGCGTTGATGTTGGCGTTGATGAAACCATCCAACGTCGCGACGCGTTCGAGGACACGCGGCACGTCGCGCGGCTGAACCGTTGTCACCCAGACTTCTGGCACAGCTGGACCCGGGGGAGCCGCTTTCCGCGAACAATTTGAAGCGAGTAAACCGCAAACCAGGATTGCGCCGACGCCTGAGAATCGTTTCATCACCAGTTTATCGCTGCGTTGCATTTAACTGTCGAGTGCTACGCACCGCATGGCATCGCATCTGATTCGAATGACTGTAGATCTTTGAATGTGTGTTCTTTGTGAATCACTCAGCGAGCGCTCGCTAAGCCTTTACCATCTACGGAGACGAGTACTCTGCTCGGAGGTTGCGGAGATCCGCCTTCGCTCGCGAGGCGAGTTGAAGATTGCCAGGTTGAAAACCAGGAGCGGATCGTGCCGGCGGCGGCGACGGGAGAAAGCCCGTCGCCACCGACCGTTAAAATCTTGCGCCCCGATTTTTGCGCGAGAATTCATCGGCGGGATTTCGAATCTCAGCGCAGACCGCCTGCGACGCGCAGAGTCTCGCCGGTGATATATTTCGCATCTGCTGACGCGAGAAAGACCGCGCTCGGAGCCACGTCGTCCACCTGACCGATCCGCCCTAGCGGCGCCTGGGCTTCGATTGTCTTGCGAAACTCGCCTTCACTGAAGCCACCAGAAACCACCCCTTCGGTTTCGATCATCCCGGGATTAATGGCGTTGACCCGGATTTTGCGCGGTCCGAGCTCCTTCGCCAACGTTCGGGTGATTGCATCCACCGCGCCTTTCGTTCCGGTGTAAACCGCCGTGGTCGGTGGTGTGATTGACGTAGTGGTCGAACTGATGTTGATGATGCTGCCGCCGGCGGGATTAAAATGCTTCACCGCTTCCTGCGTGACGAGAAGAAGGCCGAGAACATTCACATCAAAGTGTTTGTGAAAATCTTCTTCGGTGATCTCTCCCAGAGGCGAAAATCCGTAGACCCCGGCGTTGTTTACTAAAATATCAATGTTGCCGAAGGCATCCTTGGTCGAGTTGAAAAGTCGAACAACGTCTGCCTTTTTCGCGACGTTTGCCTGAAAGGCGACGGCGGTTCCGCCTCGTTTCGCAATCTCATCCACGACGCGATCGGCGCCCGCCTTGTCGGATGCAAAGTTCACTACCACAGTGGCGCCTTCCTTGGCCAACTCCTTGGCAATCTCAGCGCCAATTCCTTTTGAAGCACCGGTCACAACCGCGACCTGGCCCGTTAGTTTTCCATCTTTCATTTTATTTTCCTTTCGTTCTTAAGCGTTTTCAAAAAATCGTTGTGCCGTTCAACAAGCCGCGGCGAGGACGTGTTCCTGCACCGGAGTCGACACAGAAAAACCCTCGCCTTTGGTTGCCGCCGGATGCAACCCCAGCTTCTCGAGGTGCGCATCGACCAAATCGGGCAGAAACAGATGTGGGAACGCAGACAAATCCCAGGCGCGCAATTCTTCCTCGTCGATGACGAGGCGAATCACCTCATCGAGCCCGGGATAAGCCCGCGCATAGTCGTGTTGCAGATGCTCTTTTAAATGGCCGACTGCCAGGGCCACGGCTTTGGGGAAAACAGTGATGGGCGGAAGCAACGTTTCAGTTTTCATAGGCGTTATTTCGTTAGGTTGAGCGAGATCAAGATTGTCTCTCGTTTCCTTAAAAACCGACCAGTCGGTATTAGATGGCTCATAAAAAATTTCTGTCACGGACGCAGACTTTCCAAGTAGTCGCAGAACGCCTGGCCACATTGCGTCATCAGCTCCTCGCTCTGCGCATTCTTCGCAGTTCCCACAATCCCGGTCTGCGCTGCGACAATAAAAGCCGCCACTTTGCGCGGCGAAACATCTTTGCGGACCGTGCCCGCCTTGATCCCCCGGCCAAAAGCGGCTTCGAGGGCCTGTCGCCACGTGTCGTAAATCTGCTCCAAAATCTGCCGGAACTTTTCATCCAGCGGCGACATCTCCTGGGCCAGATTGTTCAGCGGACAGCCATTCACCAGCTGCCCATCGGCATTATCATCTTTTGAGCATAGCCGAAACAGCCGCTTCACCTCCGTGATCGGATCGGTCGTTTGGGCGAGCGGATCCGACCAACGGGTTTTCAGTCGGGGATGAATCAATTCCCGGACAACCGCATAACCAAGGTCGCTCTTCCCCTCGAAATGGTGAAAAAGCGCCCCCTTGGTCGTGCCCGCCTCCTCCACGATGCGATTAAGGCTGCTTCCCTGAAAACCGTTGCGATAAAACTCGTCGAAAGCGGCCTCGAGGATTTTGCGCCGGGTATTTTCCGGCGCTCTAATGGCGGTCGCTTTCATCTACTGCCTGCTAATACAGACCAGTCGGTATGTTGTCAACTGCAAATTCCCAAGATTTTTTTCATTGTTCAAAACGGCTGCTTAGTCGCGCCGAAGTCCAATCGCTAGCCAGGTCGCAATTCCCGCGAAGCCGGCCAGCAACAAAAACGCGAGCACATGCGTTCCAGTTTGTTGCTTGAGAAAACCAATCAACGACGGCCCCGCAAATCCTCCAATGTTCGCAATCGTCACGACTAGCGCCGTTCCAGCCGCCGCCGCGTTGCCGGCGAGATAGCGCGACGGCAGCGCCCAAAACGGTCCATACGCCGAGCAATGCCCAATCGGAACTAGCGCAAGAAAAATAATCGCCAGCAATGGCGTCCGGATCAGCGCACAGCCCGCAAAACCGACGACCATCAAAAACAAAGCTCCCGCGACATGCAGAGGCCGTTCACCGGTGCGGTCGGAGTGCGCACTGTTCACCAACATGAAAAAAATCGTGACCGCGCCAATCGCCGCTGTGATCAGGCCGACCCCAAGATCGCTCGTTCCAGCGAGCGACTTGATAACCAACGGCGACCAAAACGAGTACCCATAAAATCCGATCGCAGCGAGGAGGAAGATCACGCCCAAGCGCCAAACCGCGGGGCTCATTAGACCGGCAGTGATCGCGGTGGGATTGGTACCGGAACGCTCGGTCCTCAGTTCCGAAATGATGCTTTCGCGCTCATCTGGAGTTAGCCAAGCCGCGACCTCGGGCCTTTCGGTCAGATAGAAAAGCACGACCACACCAAGCACAATCGCCGGCACGCCTTCACCTAGAAAAAGCCACTGCCACCCCGCCAATCCGCAGCGCCCGTTCATCGTCAGGAGGAGACCAGACAACGGTCCACCGACCAATCCCGTGACCGGCACCGCCGTCATGAAAGCGGCAATGGCACGAGCGCGCTGCGCGGCGGGATACCACAAACTGAGATAATAAATTACACCCGGAAAGAAACCGGCTTCCGCGGAGCCGAGCAGAAAACGCAGGACGTAAAATGCGGAGGGACTGCGCACAAACATCATTCCCGCCGAGATCAGGCCCCAGGTGATCATGATCCGCGCGATCCAAAGCCGCGCTCCGATGCGAGCGAGGATGAGATTGCTTGGCACTTCAAAGAGGCAATAACCGAGAAAGAAAATCCCCGACCCGAAACCAAAAGCCGCGTCGCTAAATTTCAGATCGGCATTCATCTGCAAGGCCGCAAAGCCGACGTTGACCCGGTCGAGCCAGGCGACGACGTAAAGGACGAAGAGGAAGGGAAGCAGGCGCCAACTGATTTTGCGAAGCGCAGCCGTGCGCCGATCGGTCACCGCCAGCATGGAATTGGAATGACTCATTTCGTTAGCGCATCGGCTCAAGTTCGCTACGGTGTCAGACTCTGCGTGAGAGCTGCTTTTCTTGCCATCGCTGTTTATGCTTCCTTCGTCGCGCTCTTCGCGAGCGCGGAAAATCCGCCTGCCAGCAAGCCGGTAACGGTGCCTCCACTGGAGTTCAAGCATTTCACCTTGCCTAACGGATTGGAAGTCTACACCGTCGAAGATCACACCAGTCCGACCGTCGCTGTCCAAGTGTGGTATCACGTCGGATCGAAGGACGATCCAGACAAACGAAGCGGTTTCGCGCATCTTTTTGAGCACCTGATGTTCAAGGGGAACGAACATCTGGCGCCCGATGCTTTCGAGAACCTGACCGAGAATATCGGCGGCGAAAATAACGCCTTCACCGCTGATGACATGACGGTCTACCACGAAGTCGTGCCATCCAATTATCTCAATCCCATCCTTTGGGCCGAAGCGGAACGGATGTCATCGCTCGCGGTCAACGATGCAAATTTTGCCTCCGAACGCGACGTGGTAAAAGAAGAGTACCGACAGAGAATTGCCGCCAATCCTTATGGAGAATTCTATCTTTCGATCGCGCAGAATTCCTACGCGGCGCATCCCTACAAGCGCCCGGGCATTGGTAATATCGCGGAACTCGACGCTTCGAAACTGGCCGAAGTGCGCGCTTTTCACGCCACGTTTTACCGCCCGGACAACGCCACTCTGATCGTAGTGGGCGATTTTCAGCCTAACGAATTGCACGACTGGGTGGAAAAATATTTCGGCGCTGTCCAAAAACCCGCCGCTAAGATTCCGCGAGTGACAACGAAGGAACCGCCGCGAAAAGAAGATAAGCGTGTTGTCTCCTACAGCCCGAAGGTGCCGCTGCCGGCGCTGGCAGTGACTTACCTGGCGCCGTCAATCCGAAGCAAAGACGCTCCCGCACTCGAGCTGGCGGACGAAATGCTCTCCGGTGGAGATTCGTCGCGGCTCTATCAAGCGCTGGTTTACGAACAGCAGATCGTCCAGGCGGTTTCCTTCAGCGCCGATCTGCACGAGGACGTCGGCCTGCTCACGATGCGCCTTATTCTGGCCAGCGGTAAAAAGCCGGCTGACGCTGAGAAGGCGCTCGATGATCAAATCGCCAAGGTCCTCAAAGATGGCGTGACCGAAGCGGAGCTCGACAAGGCCAAGACGCGCTTCCTCACCGGCAAACTGTTGGAGCGCGAAACAAACAACGGCAAAGCGAGCGCGCTCGGCGCAGCGGCAGTGCTCTTTCAGGATCCAAACCACGTCAATACGGATTTGGCAGAATTGCAGGCGGTGACGGCGGAACAGATCAAGGAAGTTCTAAACCGCTATCTGACGGGCAAGCAGAAGGTCGTGATCGAATGTCTGCCGGAAGCAATGAAGGCAGCGGGGAAATGACGAATTCCGAATTAATGACGAAGGAGGCGACTCCCAAAAATTCGACCTTTGGAGTTCGACATTCATTCGTCATTCGTCCTTCGTCATTCGTCATTCCGGCGGTTCTTTCGGTTATCTTCTGCCTAACGACGATCAGAACTGCCCTCGCCATCGGCGGCGTGGACTCTACGCCGACCCCTTCCGCACCTCGCGAAGTAAAATTCGCCACTCCCAAGGAAACGAGATTGGAAAACGGATTGCGCGTCATCGTGGCTGAGCGCCCGGGCCTTCCACTTTTGGCTGCACAACTCGTCGTGCGGAATGGCTCCGAGGTCGAGCCTGACGCTTTGGCTGGAACTGCCAGCATGACCGGGACGCTGCTGACGAAGGGAACGGACACGATGTCCGCCCCTGAGATCGCGCGCGCGATCGAATCGTTAGGCGGAGAAATCGATTCGAGGTCGGGCTGGGACAGTTCGGTCGCGAGCGTCATCGTGGGGTCGAACAAGGCCGAGGAGGCCCTGACGATTCTGGCGGACGTGGTTCGCCATCCCGCCTTCAAACAAGAAGAGATCGATCGACTGAAGAATCAGCAGCTTGATGGAATACGCGTCGCGTTGCAGCAGCCCGGCCCAATCGCGCGCTATGTCGCCAGCAGAGTTTCATTCGGGGCGAGCCCCTATGGACACGCCACTGTGGGTACGCTTGAAACGGTCCAGGCGATCAAACGTGAAGACATCGTCGGCTTCTATCGAAAGTTCTACTCGCCGCAAAACGCCGCCTTCGTTCTTTCGGGCGACGTCACTCTTGCTCAGGGGAAAGCGTTCGCGGAAAAACTTTTTGGCGACTGGAAAAAAGACGAGACCGCGCCTAACGAAAAACAACATTCCGCTGAGGCGGATCGTAAGCCGGCAAGTGTGGTGATCAACATGCCCGACGCGGGTCAGGCGGCAGTGGTGCGGGTCAAGCCTTCTATCAAGCGAGCCGACCCTGATTATTACTCCGCCATGGTCGCCAACGCGGCCCTCGGCAGCGGGTTCGCCTCACGCCTCAATCGCGAAATTCGCATCAAACGCGGCCTGAGTTACGGGGCCGGCAGTTCGATCGATCCACGGCGCGACGCAGGCTCGTTCAGCGCGTCCGCGCAGACAAAAAACGAGTCCGCGGCTGAAGTTGCCGAGTTGATGCAGAGCGAGTTCCAAAAACTTGTAAGCGAACCGGTGAAAGGCGAGGAACTGAAATCGCGCCAGGCCGTGTTAACCGGTCGCTACGCGCGCAGCCTGGAAACCAATCAGGGTTTCGTCGCGCAGATTGCAGGCCTGGCGGCCTATAATTTGCCGCTCGACACGCTCGATAAGTACATTCCGTCGATCAATGCGGTCACGAGCGAAGCGGTGACCAAATTCGCCCAAAAATATCTAGCGACTCCGACCAGTCTTGTGATTGTCGGCCAGGCTCCCGCATTCCTCGACGCGCTGAAAAAGGCGTATCCAGAAGTCAAAGTTATCGAGCAGAAATACCTCGATTTGAATCGCGCCGATTTGGTCAAGGCGAACCCCGCTAGTCGCCCCGAATAGCCGCTTCCGCAAAAGCCACATTTCCGGAACGAAGATCCATTTCGATTTCTTCCGGCGTTCCGAATATACGCGCGCGTTCGTCGTCGAACTCCCCTTCCCAACGCGCCACCACCACGGTCCCGAGGCAGTTGCCGATCACGTTCACAGCGGTGCGTCCCATGTCCATTAACTCATCAACGCCGAAGATGACCGCCACACCGATCGGGCCGAGGCCAGCAGGCAGAAAACTGTTGAGGGTTGCGAGCAAAATCACGAGCGAAGAACGCGGCACCCCAGCCACGCCCTTTGAAGTGATCATCAACGCGAGCATCGTCGTCAGCTGTTGCCCAAGCCCCACGTGATGTCCGGTTGTGGTCTCCGCCGCCTGCGCGACGAAAACTGAAGCCATCGCGAGGTAAAGCGTCGAGCCCGTGAGGTTAAACGAGTAGCCCGTTGGCATGACCAGTCCCACGATGTGCGGGGGAACGCCAAAGCGTTCCATCGATTCCATCGCTTTGGGCAGAGCCGATTCACTGCTCGTAGTGGCAAAGGCAAGCGTGGCCGGCTCGCGCACCGCCCTAACGAATTGGCGCAACGGGATGCGCAGGAGCAAAATGATGCCGCCGAAAACGAGCACGATCAGAATAACAAGCGCGGCATAAAGAGAGAGGATGAGATTGCCCAGGTTTATCAGGACGCCGAGTCCCTGCGTGGCGATGGTGTGCGCCATGGCCGCCCCGACGCCGATGGGCGCGAACATCATCACGTAGTTGGTGAACTTGAACATCACCTGCATCAGGCTCTCCGCCACGGCCACGATCGGTTTACCCTTCTCGCCAACCGCCGAGACCGCCATGGCGAATAGAACCGAGAACGCAACGATCTGAAGCACGTCACCCCGCGCCATCGCGTCGATCACGCTCGCCGGGAAAATGTGAGTGATAATCTCAAGGAGCGTCTTTGGATGCGTCTGCGCAACCGTGTTGACCACATCGTTAGGCCCGGCCGCGAGGGCGACGCCCACCCCCGGCTTCGTGAGATTCACAACCGCGAGACCAATCGCCAGCGCGGCGGTCGTGGCGATCTCAAAATAGATGATCGCTTTGAGTCCCATCCGGCCAACCTTTTTCAGGCTTCCGGCCCCCGCGATCCCGACCACGATGGTCGAGAAAACGAGCGGTGCGATGATCGATTTGATCAGGCTGAGAAAAATGTCGCGCAGAAAGTAAACCGCATTCCCCCAATCCGGCCGCAGCCAGCCGAGGAAGCCGCCCACAACCAACCCGATGAAGATTTGGATGGTCAACGACGGGCGATACCAGGGTCGGTGAGCCGATGGAGCGATCGAGGCGTCTTGATTCATTGGCGAACCGGAATCATTCACAGATTAATGGGCGGGGCGCCCATTCATTCAAAACACGGTCCGGTTTCGTTTCAATTTTTCGTATGGCATTGCGCTGGCACACTATCGAAAATCGTTGGCACTCGCGAACCTTGCGTTAATCTTGACGCCCGAATGCCGCCGAAAAAATCGCCTCCAGACCGGTCACCGCCACTCCCCAAGGCTCGCACGGGGATTATGGGCTTGGATGAAATCACGGACGGCGGATTGCCCCTGGGGCGCCCGACGCTCGTAGCGGGAAGTGCGGGCGCGGGGAAGACAATGCTCGCGGTGGAGTTCATCGTGCGCGGCGCGACGCGGTTCGGCGAGCCGGGAGTGTTCATGATGTTCGAGGAAAATGCGGAGGAGCTGGCGGCAAACGTGCGCTCGCTTGGCTTCGATTTGGACAAACTGGTCGCTCAGAAGAAAATCGTGCTGGATCACGTTCACATCGAACGCAGCGAGATCGAGGAGACGGGCGAATATGATCTCGAGGGACTTTTCATCCGCCTTGGGCACGCGATTGACTCCATCAAGGCGAAGCGCGTCGTCCTCGACACGCTCGAAGCGCTCTTCTCCGGACTTCCGAATCACGCGATTTTGCGGGCGGAGCTGCGGCGGCTTTTTCGCTGGCTGAAGAACCGCGGGATGACGGCAATCATCACCGGAGAAGCAGGGGAAAAGACGATCACGCGTTACGGGCTGGAGGAATATGTGGCCGATTGCGTGATCGCGCTCGACCATCGTGTGAACGAGCAAATCTCCACGCGGCGGCTGCGCGTGGTGAAGTATCGGGGCTCGGCCCACGGCACGAATGAGTATCCCTTCCTCATCGGCGAACGCGGGCTCTCGGTCCTTCCCATTACTTCGCTGCGACTCGATCACAAGGCGTCTCCGCAGCGTGTCTCGCTCGGCGTGCCGGCGCTCGACGAAATGCTCGGCGGTAAGGGCGTCTATCGCGGCAGCAGCGTGCTCGTCTCCGGATCGTCGGGCACCGGCAAGACGACGATCGGCGCGGCCTTCATCAACGCGGCTTGCCGGCGAGGCGAGCGCTGCCTGCTCTTCGCTTACGAGGAATCACCGGCGCAAATCATCCGCAACATGCGCTCAGTCGGCATCGATCTCGGCCGATGGCTGGACAAGGGCTTGCTCGAAATCCATTCGTCACGTCCGACGCTACAGGGTCTTGAGCAGCATCTTGTGATGATGCACGACGCCGTCGCGTCATTCCATCCGTCAGTCGTCGTCGTGGATCCGATCAGCAATCTCACGCTCGAAGAGAATGAGTCGCAGATTAAACCGACTCTGATGCGGCTGATTGATTTTCTTAAGCAGGAGCAAATCACCACGCTTTTCGCCAGCCTCACGCATGGCGATAGCAAGAATCTTGAAGTCTCGCAGGTCGGTGTATCGTCGCTTACGGACACCTGGCTTCTTTTGCGAAATGTCGAGTTCGACGGCGAACGCAACCGCACTCTCTACGTTCTAAAGGCTCGCGGCATCGGGCACTCGAACCAAGTCCGCGAATTCCTGCTCAGTCGCAACGGCGTGGATCTCGTTGATGTGTATCGCGGCGCGAAAGGTGTGCTCATCGGCTCGGCGCGCGTCGCCCAGCTTGCCTCGGAAGGGAAGGCGAAAAAGCGATGAGCGCGAAAAAGAAATCCCGCAAGCGCGATGAACCGACCATCCAGTTGCGCCTCTACGTCGCCGGCCAGACCACTAAGTCACTGGGCGCCTTCGTCAATCTCAAGCGCATCTGCGAGACGCACCTCGCCGGGCGGTATCGCATCGAAGTCATCGACCTTTTGAAAAATCCGCAGCTGGCGGCCGGTGATCAGATTCTCGCCGTGCCGACGCTGGTGCGGCGATTGCCGGAACCGATCAAAAAAATCATCGGCGATCTTTCCAACGAGGAACGGGTGCTCGTCGGACTCGATGTGGTGCCCGTAAAGGCATCGTGAGTTGCGATTTAGTCAAGCATGCCCCGAAAGACTTCGATCAGCCGGACGAGCGCCGCCATCATGGAGGCCGCGCGCCGAGGGCAGTCCGAGGAGCGCTACCTTCTTCGGCTCTACATCGCGGGCACGACGCCGCGGTCTAATCGCGCGATCGTCAACATTCGGAAAATCTGCGAGGAACATCTTAAGGGCCGCTACGAACTCGAAGTCGTGGACGTGATGAAGAATCCGAGCCTCGCGGCCGGCGAACAGATCATCGCCGCGCCGACCCTGGTGAAAAAGCTTCCGCTGCCGTTGCGCCGCTTCATTGGCGATTTGTCCGAAACAGAACGCATCCTGTTGGGACTGGACCTGCGAAAACAGGAAGACAATCCCTGAGCCGATGTCGAAAAAGAACGCCCACAGTCCGAAACCTGCCGTCACAGCCGAGCGCGCCGCGATGCTTCTCGCCTCGAATGCGGAATTACGCGTGCGCCTCGAAGAAGCGGAGGAAACTCTTCGCGCGATCCGCAGCGGCGACGTGGACGCTCTCGTGGTCGAAGGGCCTGCAGGATCGCAAATTTTCACGCTGCAAGGTGTGGACGCGCAGTCGAATCAATTCCGCGGCGAAATCCTTGCGCAAATCAGCGACGCGGTGGTCGCCGTCGATAACGAAGAGCGAATTACCTACCTTAACGCCGCCGCCGAACGTCAGTATGGAGTCGCCGCCTCCGAGGTGCTGGGCCGCTGCATGCGCGAGCTCTGGACCTCTCAGTGGCCCCAGGAGACCGACGAAGTCGCGGCGCGGAATGCTTTGCGCGAAACGGGATATTGGCGTGGCGAAAATGTTCATCGCAAACGCAACGGTGAGCGCATCCACGTCGAATCCGCGGTGATTTGTCTTCACGACACCGCCGGCGAGGAAATTGGTTTTCTGGCAACAATTCGCGACATCACTGAGCGCAAGGATGTCGAGGAGCGATTGCGCCGCGCGGCTGAGGAGGCGGAGGCCGCGTCACAGGCAAAGGATGATTTTCTCGCCGCACTTAGCCACGAACTGCGCACTCCGCTGACGCCGGTCCTCATGAGTGCTGCTGCCATGGAACTCGATCCCGAATTGCCGGACGCGATCCGTGAGCAGCTCTCGATGATACGCCGTAACATTCAGCTCGAGGCGCGCCTGATCGATGATCTGCTCGATCTTACACATATCACTCGTCGGACGCTGCAAATTCATCAGGTGGTCGTCGACGTGCACGAATTGCTCGGCCACACCGAGGAAATCGTTCGCAGCGAAGCAGTCGGTCACGATCGTGTCGTCGAGTTTCGACTCGAAGCCCGCCAGTACCACGTCATCGCCGACCCGACGCGGCTTCAACAAGTCTTTTGGAATTTGATCAAAAACGCGCTCAAGTTCAGCGAAGACGGCGGCCGGGTGACGGTGCGCACTTCAAACCCCAGCCCGCATCGCTTTGCCGTATCCGTGGAGGATCATGGCATCGGCATCGCTCAAGAAGCGCTCGGCCGTATTTTCAGCGCCTTCGATCAAGGCGAATTGAAGGGCCGTCATCGCTTCGGGGGCCTCGGCCTGGGCCTTGCCATTTCGAAGGGAATTGTCGATTTACACAACGGTTCCTTGCACGTGGAGAGCGAGGGACGCGGACGTGGCGCGACCTTCACGGTCGAACTCGAGACCACCGCGCCGAAGCGGAACCGGGAATCGCCAGTCCAGAATTTGCCTGCGCGGACAATGCCCCTCCGTCTGCTGATCGTCGAAGATCATGAACCGACTCTCGCCACGATGAAGCGGCTTCTCGAGCGCAGTGGTTATCGTGTTTGTTCGGCCGCGACGATGAGCGAGGCGCTCGCCGTGGCTTCTGCAACCAAATGCGACGTTCTGATCAGCGATCTTGGCCTCCCTGACGGCAGCGGCCTCGATCTCATGCGCGAAATTCATCAGCGCTACGGCTGGCCCGGAATCGCCCTTACCGGCTACGGCATGGAAGAGGACATCCGCCGCGTCACTGAATCCGGCTTCGGCGCGCATCTCGTCAAACCAATCGACATCGCGCAGCTGCGCGCCACCATCGAGCGACTCCTCGCGGCGACTGAGACGCCCGAGGAGGTTCCTCGTTTCGCAAACGGAGCTCAGCGCACATCTGGAGCGCGCTCCGGCAACCTCGGCGAAAAAGCAGCCGATCATTTAAAGCCGAAAAAAAGAAGCGAAAAAAAATCAACAGGACAGTGATCGCACCCATCGACTGGATCTCGATGGCGGGACCAGCGCTGCAGCTTTCGGGAAGGGTTTCTCGGCCGATGACTGCAACCCATCGTAACCAATTTCATCAGAGCGACGATAGAGAGGTTCCATCGAGCTTTTCGGAATCAAACGTGCGCGGAGCGACACAGATTTTGGGAAGAAAACTGTTTTGCGACATTCCCCCTTAATCGGTGGAAATCTGCGAAATCTGTGGACAAGGTTCCGGTCGCATGTCCCTGACCAATCTTCATAGCGCTCCATTTTGCCTTCCCATAGCCGTTGCGGCCTGGCTTTTTTTCCTGAATTGCGCTCCCTCAGCCATGGCGCGCGAGCGCCAACATCCGGTGATGGCCACCTCGGCCGACGACGCGAGGTTGTGTAATCAGCTTATTGCACTTTCACCCACAGTCAGCCAAGACGAGGCGCGTCGGGTCGTGAGGTGCGCATACAACACGGGGGTAGAGCTCAGGCGCGAATGGCAGGTCGTCTGGCCACCCGGCCTTCAAGTCGTTCTTGCTAACACCGGAAAGAAAAAAGGCGGGCTATGTTATCAATGGGCCACGGAACTACTCCTCCGGCTGGACTCGATGAAGCTTCAAACACTCGAGGCCCACTGGGCAGAATCCTTCGCGAATAGGTTTAGCGAACACAATGTCATCGTTGTCACCGCCAAAGGCCAGCCCTTTGAGCAAGGCATTCTGCTTGATAACTGGCGTTATGGCGGACACCTCGTTTACGGCCGTGCCTCTGCGGATTCCGAGTACAAATGGACGGAAAACAGTGGGGAGGCTGCCCGCCGCGTGAAAATGAAATCGATTTCGGTCTCGGGAGTTGGAGGCCCGTGGTAAGCAGGGAAATCATGCGAACCGCTCATGCGGTGAAGGATCACAGATGCGAGCGCTGAGACGCAATTTCGTTTGAGGGGCGCGGCGCTTTTCAAGGCCGGGGGAATGGGTTCCATTGGCGAGGTGTTTCTCACACACCTTATTTGCACCGCCTGCGGTCTGCGGCACGAATGGTCGCAGCTGCAAAATCTTTGCACGAGCTGCGGAAAACCGCTCTTTGCCGAATACAATTTGGCGGCGCTAGCCAAGGTTTGGAAACGCGAATCGCTCACAGGACGCGAGAAAAGCTTGTGGCGATATCGTGAAATCCTGCCGCTGCCATCCGAAGTCGAGCCCGTCTCGTTAGGCGAAGGCGGCACACCATTGCTCCGGGCCGAACGTTTCGGCCGGGAATTAGGGCTGACCGATCTTTGGATCAAAGATGAATCGGTCAATCCAACCCAGAGTTTCAAAGCGCGCGGAATGACCGTCGCCGTCTCGATGGCGAAATTTCTTGGCGCGAAAAAGCTCGCCGTGCCGACCGCGGGCAATGCCGGCGGTGCTCTCGCTGCCTATGCGGCGCGCGCTGGACTGGAAGCAAACATCTTCATGCCTAACGACACCCCGAAGGCGAATGTGATCGAGTGCCGCGAACTGGGAGCCAAGGTCACCCTGATCGACGGCTTGATCACCGATTGTGGGGCAGAGATTGCGCGGCGCAAAGAGCAGGAAGGCTGGTTCGATGTTTCGACCTTGAAAGAACCTTATCGCGTCGAAGGAAAGAAAACTCTCGGCTATGAACTGGCAGAGCAACTCGGGTGGCAGCTTCCCGACGTGGTCCTCTACCCAACCGGAGGTGGCACCGGGCTAATCGGAATGTGGAAGGCGTTCGCAGAAATGGAGACGCTCGGCTGGATCGGCTCGAAGCGTCCACGCATGTTCTCGGTCCAGGCGAGCGGCTGTGCTCCAATCGTTAGGGCATTCCAAGCGGGCGCATCGCACGCGGAGGAATTTCCAAACGCGTCCACCCGCGCGTCGGGATTGCGGGTGCCGAAAGCGATCGGCGATTTTCTCATGCTCAAGATCCTGCGCGAATCCAACGGTGGCGCGGTCACAATCGAAGACGAAGAAATGATTCGAATAACCCGCGAGGTTGGCAGTCAGGAAGGACTTTTTGTCGCTCCGGAAGGCGCAGCCTGTTTCGCAGCCCTCCGAAAGCTCATTTCGCGTGGGCAAGTTTCGCCTAACGAGCAAGTCGTGATTTTCAATACCGGTTCGGGCGTCAAGTACTTAGAGTGCTTTGCTTAGCCACCCACGGGGCACCTCCGCTCGATCAACAAAGGAGCGATGCCTTCGGCACGACGATCGGTTTTAGGACGAAGGCGCTTTTGGGATTTTCAGAATGAACACATCCTTGCGTCCGCCCTCGATTCCCCAATTACTGGTGAAGGCAATCAATCGACCATCTCGACTGATATCAGCGCGCGGGCTGGCATAGTAATCGCCTCCGTAAATGGAGAAATGATGGGCTAAGCGGCGGACGGACCCACTGCCATCTGTCGCGACTTGGTAGATTTCATCATGGAACGGACCGTCCGGCGTGCCAGTTTCTCCCGAGTAACTGCTTAGCAAAACCCACTTCTCATTATCTGCCAGCATCGAGATGTGATAGTCCTGAGTCCAATCGCTTTCATAACTGATCAAAGTATAGAGTGAATGAGGGTGCGCCAGGGTGCGAAAGGTCACCTGATTACGCCAGTTATCCGCCCCAATCACGATTCGGTTGCCATTATCTGAGTGACCGGGCGCGTAGTCGGGACCGTTGTCGGTAAGATTTTCAACTGTCAGCGTCTTCAGATCCACCACCTGGACCTCAATCGCGCCGGCGCCCTGTTGACCTGTTTTAACAACCAGGTATCTCCCGGACTTATCGACCTGGACTTCGTCGAGCTGATTGGTGGTCACGTCGTAGACGACTTGATTGCGATCACGCCTCCAGACTAGATAACCGACGACATTGTAGCGCGCATCGCGACGGGTAAAGGCGAACACGTTGTCAGTTGTAACGGCCTTGCTCATCTGCCACAGGTAATCCCCACGATTATATTGATCGGTAAGGTCGAACACCTGGGTGTAGGTCTTGGTAGCTACGTTGTAAGCCCATAGATGCATCCCAAGATTGTCGTGGGCGTAAATCACATCGGGATCACTCCCGCTCCAGATCGCATCCTCCCAACCAATCGATCCGCCAATCGGGGTGGGAGTGTCCCAGACCGCTTTACTCAGGATTTTGAATTGAACGGGATCGAACTGGTAAAGAAGCGGCGCGATCCCGTTATGAACCATGAGTCGCGTACTATTGATGTTGAAGGTAGGCCAGTAGGAGTAGGCATTGATGCAATTTGGGCCGTCATTGGCGTCCGTCAGGCGCATGATTCTGGTTTCAAAAGTAGGATCGATAACTATCCCTCCCGCCGCAGGCAAAGCAGGAGCTGGAGGCACAGGATAGGTTCCGTAGTCGTGTTTAATCCCTGCGTAAGCAGTCAGCGACACGATCCCTTGAAACATGACTGCTAGTCCGAAAGATCGAAATGACGCGAAGCGATATTTATTCATAACCTTGGTTTCCGTTTGTTCCTTGGTAATCCTAATCCGGTTCTCCTTCCAGATTACAGATCGAATTTTCAGTTTCAAGGTCAAGGAGTCTGCGTTCATCTCATTTCCGCTGATCGATTCGCTTGAAAGATCATGAAATGAGGCAGTTACTTCGCTCCGTGCTCGGTCACAGGAAGTTTAAATGGCAACGGCTTTAATTTGCCTACGCAATTGATATCCAAACCGTCCGTCGTCCCGGTGCGAAAGGGCTGATGCCTGATCGCTCGGGTGCACTCATTTTCCGGAGTGTGGGCTGCGCCGGGCACAAGAACCTGGATTGCATTCGGCATATAGGCGTTTGCTTCTTCCTGTCCGTCAGCCGGCGCTGATGCCGGGTCTTCCGTACCCCAGACGAGCACAGTTGGCTTATCGAGCTGAAACGGCTCGAAAAAATCGTCGGGTAACTTTGTTTTCGGCCATTCTTTACAAGCAGCCATTTGTGCGCGAACTCGCCACGATCCCAAGAAGAGACCTCGAGTCGCCGACTCAACTTCTTCGGAATGAATTCGGTTCACGAATTCGTTGCAGGTGATGCAGTAATGCAGTCCCATACTTCCACCAGAATAAATCCCGCGATTTGCGCGAAGGCCGGCCTCAGCAAAAGGATTGAAATCCCCAGCGAGTGCCTGTTCGATCAGGAACGGTACTTCGTGGCTACTTGGTTCGCGGTACATCATGACCCGAACCGCGTCGGCGAACATGCGTTCAGTTAAGTGAATTTCCGTCCGCTTCCCGGTAACCGGATGTTTTACGAAGGTCGTAACCGGTTGCTCGCGTAGCTTCCTCAGTATTGCAGCGAAATCGTCGCGCAATCGGGGATAAGCTGCATGACAGGCAGCTTCTGTGTCGCAATCCTTGAATAGCTGTTCGAGGCCCGATTGCGTATTGCGCGCATGGGACAAGGGCACTCGTTCCTTCAGTGTAACCGGGCTGTTGAGATAAGCGGTGCGGACGTGATTGCCATGACGCCGCATATAAATCTGCGCTGCATAAGTTCTGAACGAACCGGCGTTGAGATTAACCTTATCGTAGCCCATCGCCGCACGAATCTCATCGATGTTGTCGGCGAAGTTTGGCGTGGTGTACTGACTCAGGTCGTATCTCTTCTGCAGCTCGTCGCGACACGCGCGCGCGGCATTCGCATCGAACGGACCGTTGAGATAGCCTTCGAGGTTATCATCTGAGCCGGGGTCCTTGCACCCGAGAAAATGGCCAGCGCCAGTGCCGCGTTCGTCGACAATCACGACGTCGTGTTCATCCGCGTCGCCCCAACTCATGACCAAGTCGATAAGTTCGGTCGCGGCTTCTCCGGGGCCGCCGGCCATGTAGAAAACCGGACCCTGATCGGGATGCGGGTGACGCGCGGGAATAAGGACGATTTTCAGCGGCAGCTTACGTCCTTTTTGGGTCGGTCGATTCTCGAAGACCTCATACACTCCGCCGCGCAGCTCTTCCTTGACTCCTTCAACGTGACACGGCTTCAAGACCAGGCCGGAGTCGACCGAACTGTTGGACGCAGGAGTCAAGGTAGCGAACGCCGCCCACAGCGTTGCGAGCGAGGCTAGAATAAGCAGGCCAGCGACAATTTTCTTCATCCCTAACTCTCAGCGACGAACAGCCGTCTCACAATTTCGCAAGGAAACGCCGTGAGATTTCCGAGGAGCGCACGCGCCTCGCGTGCATGTTTCGGCGCCCTCGCCGAAACACGATTGGGAGAGAGCTTCGCTTAAGAGCGTGCGAACCAAATATTTTTCCAAACTATCCAAAGTTCGCGAAGGCGAGGGCGTCTTCGCCAGCACGCGAGACGCGTGCGCTCCCCAGAACAGAAACTGTCGAAGCCTAGCGCTACAGCAGTTGCCATCGCCTCAACCTCAGAGTAGTAAAGTCGATGAAGAATCAAGCTTTCCAAAACTGGTTCCTCCTCAAACTGGCCTGCGCCGCTGCGACTGCGTTGTTTTTCACAAACGCCTTCAAGGTCTCGGCCGAAACCGCCACCTTCAATTTCGCCCAAGTCGGCTCTTCCTATAGCGCCGTTTTGTTTGGCGACGATCCGCTCGTTGGTAAGAAAAT
>Ga0207691_10000426_pt1 | contig 41840 bp, 27 predicted proteins | sample KBSM13metaG_FD_184327 | JGI IMG/M metagenome (GOLD analysis project Ga0207691, IMG submission 184327) | Miscanthus rhizosphere microbial communities from Kellogg Biological Station, Michigan, USA - KBS M1-3 metaG (SPAdes) (version 2) | ecosystem: Host-associated > Plants > Roots > Rhizosphere >...
TGTTGTTTTCCCCCATAAACTATAAACTATAAACCATACACTAATCTAGCGCTGACTCGCAATGAGCAGGTTGAGATCGGTGTATTTCAGGTCGAAGCGCTGGCTGAGATGAAAATTCGTAAGTGCTCCTTTGAACATATAGATCCCGCTGCGCAGGTGGATCTTATGCCATACCAGGTTATCGAATCCGCCTTCTTCCGATGCTTCCAGCAGAAGAGGCGTGATCACGTTACTGATGGCCTGGGAAGCGGTGCGTGCAAATCCCGACGGGATATTCGGTACGCAATAGTGAATCACCCCGTATTTGATAAAAGTCGGATGCTCATGTGATGTGATCTCCGAGGTCTCAAAACAGCCGCCACGGTCAATACTGACATCAATGATCACACTCCCCGGTCGCATATTGCTTACCATCTCTTCAGTGACGACCACCGGCGTACGTCCTGACTGGGACGAGAGGGCGCCCACGGCCACTTCACAACTCTTCAGCTGCTTGGAAAGGATGCGTGGTTCGATCACGGAAGTATAGATCCGGAAGCCGATATTGTTCTGCAGCCTTTTCAGGCGGGATACACTGTTGTCAAAAACTTTTACGGAAGCGCCGAGGGCAAGGGCCGCGCGGGCGGCGTATTCTCCCACGATGCCGGCTCCGAGTATGATTACCTTGGTTGGAGGGATCCCGGAAATACCTCCCAGCAAAACCCCTTTTCCGTGATTGGAAGAACCCAGGTATTGGGCGGCGACCAGCATAACCGCGCCACCCGCGATTTCACTCATGCTGCGCACGATAGGATAGCTTCCGCTCTCATCTTTCAGGTTCTCGAAGGAAATCCCGGTGATCCGCTTTTCCATCATTTTTTCAAGCAGCTGGGATTTCAGCGCGGAAAGGTGAATGGGGGAGATGATGGTCTGGTTCATCTGCAGGAGAGGCAGGTCGTCCTCCACCACGGGCGCTGACTTCACCAGGGTGGGACATTTATAAACCTCCGCTTTTTCGTAAATGATCCGCGCGCCGGCTTCACTGTAGTCGCGATCGCCATAATGGGCGGCTTCCCCCGCATTATGTTCGATCAGCACTTCATGTCCGTTGCTGACCAGCACGCCTACCGCGTCGGGTGTCAGCCCTATCCTGTTTTCCTGGAATGCGGTTTCTTTCGGCACGCCGATCCTCAGCACGCTGGACTTGGGTTTTACATCGAGGGTTTCTTCTAAAGTTTCATAACTGAACGAAGTACTGATATACGGCTTCTGGTGTTGAGACATGTTCTGGGGCGTTTGGCTCCTCTAAAAACTGCGGGAACGGAAATTACAATTTTATCCTGAATTCTTTCGCATTCGGGGTACCAAACTCATCGTCCGGGTATCTTCATTCACCGTTTCCAACAGGAACACAAGGCAATCTTCAGGAAAAATCCCGGGCGCCCGGTCCGGCCATTCAACAAGGCAGATCTCGCCCGACAACAAACAATCCTCTACGCCGGCACGAATAGCCTCTTCTTCATTTTTCAGCCTGTAAAGATCAAGATGGTAGAGCTGCCCGCCGGGATATCCGTATTCGTTAATTATGGAAAATGTAGGACTGCTCACCATGTCGGTAACACCCCTGATCCTGCACAGGGCGCTGATGAAACTGGTTTTTCCCGCGCCCATATTTCCTTCAAATGCATATATTTTTCCTTCCGGGAATTTTTCCCAGAAGCGTTTCGCCGTTTGGTCTATCTCATCCAGGCTGAAAGTCCATTGCATCGCGCAAAGTTAGGTTCCCCGTTCAAGAACCGTAAGCGCGGTTAGTCGGGTAAGAATTGGTAAATTTGCGGTTGGCTTTTTTTGAACGGACTAGACTAATGGAAACGATAAACTGGAAGGTAGAAGGAATGAGCTGCACCGCATGTGCACAATCCGTCGACGGATTTCTTCGCAGAAAAGGAATGGATGACGTGAACGTAAGTCTCACGACCGGCGAGGTAAATTTCCGGAATCAGAAGGGTCTGCCTGAAACGGAATTAAAAAAAGGTATCGAGGGGCTGGGCTATCATGTCGCGGATAAATATGCCGTCTCGAAACCGTTCAATAAATTTCTACGTTACCTCCTGGTCTGCGTACCGTTCACTGCTATCCTTCAATTGCATATGATTGGCCATCTGTCATGGCTTCACTGGCTCATGAATCCATGGGTACAGCTGCTGCTTTGTCTTCCCGTCTATGTCACTGGAATGTATTATTTCGGAAGAAGCGCCCTGGCCAGCATACGCAATGGTCCGCTGAACATGAACGTGCTCATCGCACTGGGTGCTACGGCGGCTTTTGTCTACAGTCTTGCCGGCACTTTACTTGGTCTCGGAGAATCCTATCTTTTTTATGAGACTTCCGCAGCCATTATTACACTGGTATTTTTTGGGAATTACCTGGAGGAAAGGTCCCTGCGGTTTACCCGGAAAGCTTTGGGTGAACTGGTGAAAACACAGGAGACAAAGGCGAATATGATCGCCTTTGATGACAAGCACCAGGAACTGATCTTTCCCGTAGACAGCCGGAAATTGCGCAGTGGTGACCTGGTACTTGTACGCAGTGGTGAACAAGTCCCGGCCGATGCCAGGATCCTGTGGGGTGAAGGTTTAGTGGATGAATCGATCCTGACCGGCGAAAGTCTGCCGCTTACAAAAAAAGCAAAGGACAGGGTAATCGGTGGTTCCATGCTCACAGACGGTACACTGAAATTACAGGTGAGCGCCGACGCCGGTCATTCGGTATTAAACCAGATGGTGGAGCTGGTAAAACGTACACAGGGGGAAAAGCCCGCCATCCAAAAAACAGCCGACCGCATAAGTGCGGTTTTTGTACCGGTGGTGCTGATCATGGCGGTGATTTGTTTTCTGCTCAATTTTTATTTCACCCACCAGGCTGGTTTGTCGGTAATGAGAAGCATCGCCGTACTTGTCATCGCCTGCCCATGCGCCATGGGACTGGCCACACCGGCCGCCGTCGCCGTGGGACTGGGACGTGGTGCCCGTAACGGAATCCTTTTCCGTAAGGCTGACAGCCTGGAACTTTTCAGGAAGATAAAGCAGGTCGTTTTCGACAAGACCGGCACTCTCACCAACGGTTCCTTTACGATAGGAGAGGTAAGGATTCTCGATGCCGGGTTAAGCGAAAAAGATTTTCGCAGGATCCTGTATTCACTGGAAAAATATTCCGCCCATCCCATCGCCCGGTCTATCGCCAGGGAATGGGTTGTTGGATCGGCCATTCCCTGGAAACAGACGGAAGAAGTCAAAGGCCAGGGCATCCGGGCCACCTCACCCGATGGAACCATTTACATGGCGGGTACCGCTTCCTTTACCGGCTACACGGGTGATGACCAGGATCATGCTGTTTATCTGAAAAAAAATGAACAAATACTCGGCTGGGTGGACCTCAGGGATGAATTGCGGCCTGAGGCCCATGCGGTCGTAGACTATTTTAAAAAGCGCGGGATCAAAACGATTTTGCTGAGCGGTGACCGGCCTCAGAAATGTATTGAAACGGCAAAGGCACTGGGTATGGACGAAGTGTATGGCGGACAATCCCCGGTTCAGAAACTTGAACTTATTGAGAGAATGTCGGCTGCTGCTGTCACCGCCATGGTCGGTGACGGAATAAATGATGCACCGGCCCTGGCTAAAGCAAGTGTAAGCCTTTCCATGAGCGACGCATCGCAACTTGCCATGCAGACAGCCGATGTGGTGCTGATGAACAGCGGCCTGAAAAAACTTCCCCTGGCGATTGAACTCGGTAGGCAAACCCTTCATACGATACGTCAGAATCTTTTCTGGGCTTTTTTCTATAATGTACTGGCCATTCCCATCGCTGCTTTTGGTCTGCTTTCGCCTTCTATTGCTGCAGGGGCCATGGCTTTCAGCGACCTGGTGCTCCTGGCAAATTCTTCCCGTTTGTTTGTTAAAAAGCTGCTGTAAATTGGGAGCAATGTCCAGGAAGCGTCCCGTTGATGTGTTGAAACAATACTGGGGTTTTGAATCTTTTCGCCCGCGGCAGGAAGAGATCATTGATTCCATCCTGCATGGAAAAGATACCCTGGCACTCCTGCCTACCGGTGGGGGAAAATCCATTTGTTTTCAGGTTCCGACTCTTGCAATGGGAGGTCTCTGCCTCGTGATCAGCCCCCTGGTTGCGCTGATGAAGGATCAGGTTCATCAACTGCGCAGAAGGGGTATCACCGCCATCGCCATCTATTCCGGAATGAGCAGAAAAGAGCTGACTGCTGCTTTTCGTCTGGCGGCTGAAAGCAACTGCCGGTTTCTTTATGTTTCGCCTGAACGCCTGGAGACCGATTTATTCCGGGAATGGCTGCCGGCATTGAAGCCGGTATTGATTGCAGTGGATGAAGCGCACTGTGTTTCCCAGTGGGGATATGATTTCAGGCCTCCCTATCTCCGGATCGCTGCAATAAGGGAGGAACTGCCCGGCATACCGGTCCTGGCTCTTACCGCATCGGCAACACCTCTCATTCAAACCGATATCTGCGACAAATTGAAAATGGCGGATGCTGCCATCTTCACCCAAAGTTTTTTAAGACCCAACCTTTCTTACAGCGCGCAGGCAAGCGGGTCCATAAATAACAAAATGCTTGAGATTTTCCGGCGCCTTCCGGGATCTGCCATCATTTACTGCCGAAACCGGAGACGCACAAAAGAAATCAGCGACTTGCTGAAACTCCATGGTATTAAGTCCGACTACTACCACGCAGGACTGCCCTCTGAAGAAAGAGGCGTGAAACAGGACCTCTGGATGAAAAACGACATAAGGGTCATCGTATGTACCAATGCCTTCGGGATGGGAATCGACAAGCCTGATGTCAGGCTCGTGCTGCATGTGGAAATACCGGACAACCTGGAAAGTTATTACCAGGAAGCGGGCCGGGCCGGACGCGACGGTGAAAAATCCTATGCCGTGCTGCTGTATAATGAAAAGATGAAAGGAGAATTGAAGGATCTTCACAAGCTGCAGTTTCCTCCGGTTAGCCATATACGTGAGGTCTACCGTGGGCTGGTTCACTATCTCCAGATTCCATTGGGCACCGAGCAGGTAAGCTATGATTTTGATTTTCCGGATTTCATTAAAAGGTTTTCTTTCGACTCCAAATCTGCACAGGCAGCCCTTCAGGTACTGGAACAGGAAGACTATATTTCGTTGAACGACCCGGTTTTTAAACCGGCCACTTTTCAATTTACCGGAGGCCGTGAAGAACTGGAACAATTTGAAGCAGATCATCCCGAACTGGACCCGCTGATAAAAACCCTGTTGAGGAGCTATTCCGGTATACTTGACCAGCCCGTGCCCGTATTTGAAAAGATGCTGGCTTCGTTGTTAGCCTGGCCGCCGGAAAAAGTCAAAAAGGGATTGTCTGACCTGCAACGTTTTCAACTGGCGGTTTATTCGCCTCAAAAAGAAAAGCCACAACTTTTCCTTGCGAGATCGCGGGTGGGTTCATCAGATATCCGGATAGACGCCAAAACATACGCTTTCAGAAAAGAACAATTTGTAAAACGCGTGAAAGCGATGCTCGCTTACCTTGATACGGCCGGGTGCCGCAGTTCATCCATCGCCGGGTATTTTGGTGAAACCTTACCGCACGACTGCGGAATCTGCGATAACTGTGTAAAAAAGCAAAAACTGAGTGCGGCTGAATTTCAGGAGATCTACCGGAGGCTGAGAGAAAAAACCCGGTCTGTCCCGCTGACCGCCCGGGAGCTTTTCGATGAATTTTCCGATATTCACCAGGAACATCTCCGCCGGGTCATCGATTCGATCCAGGCAGAAAATAAAATGACGGTAGACGAAGAAGGGATCGTCAGGATAAGCGAATGAGAAAAGCAAGACGCACTACCGGAAAACCGGGGTCAGCAGCATGGTTCTGCAGGATCTGCAACACAGTCATATTATCAGCGGCATTTTTTCTGAATGCTGCTGCCCAACAAACCGAACTGGGCTTTCGCGCGGGCGTCAGCGTGCCACACCTCACTTCATCGGGCAGCTCCGAAATCAGCAAAGGATATCATTCCATCTCAGGACCTGATCTGGCCCTGAGCTTCACCGTAAAAATTACAGAACAGTTTTCACTCGAAGCCGGGCTCGAGTGGTCAACCCAGGGAGGGAAAAAGTCGGGCCTCCAGACGATACCCGCTTCACCGGAATTAAAACCCTTTTTTCCACCGGGCGTCAATACCGATTACCTGTATGCCGATTTTACCAGCACCGTCCGGCTTCAATACCTCATGCTACCGGTGCTGGCGAGACATGATTTTCAACTTGGCCAAAGCGGGAAATGGGGACTCTATGTTGAAGCCGGAATTTTCGGCGCCCTGCTCCTTGATGCCCAGGCCACGGCATCAGGTTCAAGCGGCGTATACCTCGATCCGCAAAAAACACAGCAGATAGGTACTGTTATCATTCAATTCGACAGTACGGGCGATATCCGGAATCAGCTGCACAAAGGAAATTTCGGGCTGGAAGCCAATGCGGGTGTGCGCTATCGTATGGAAAAATTTTCGCTGGCCGCAGAATGCGGGGGAAACTATGGCTTTATCAACCTGCAGAAAGATGCACGCAATGGCGTGAACCATACAGGTGCCCTTCTTTTCCGTCTTGGTATTTTCTATCCCTTCTAAAGTCCAGCGAGTTCAAGGCTCTTCTTCTTCAACCGGCGGATGTCCACATCTTCGATGATCGGATCAGGCGCCAGGATGAGGGAAGTTTTATTTTCATGCCACCAGGTGGCGTGTTGCAGTTCCCTGAAAGACAAAACCCCGATCAGGTATTTGCGGTCGCTTTCGGCGTGCCATTCCTCCACCCACTCGAACCGCTCTTTGGGAATAAAACCCCAGTCGTCGAAACTGAGATAGGCCCGGATATAAAATTCATCGGTCAGCTCCAGCGGTGCATGGTGATATAGTTTTTTATACTCATAACGGTACTGATAACGCAGAGCGGACAGGTCGCTGAGCACGGCGGACGCAGTGGGAAAACTTCCCGCGCCCTTGCCATAGAAAAATTGTTTATCTGCAAACCCGCTCTCAATGACCACGCCGTTGTATTCATTTTTTACAAAACTGAGATGGTCGTCTGACTTTACAAATTGCGGTAGTACAAACGCGGCAACCTTTCCGTTCAGCAGTTTTTTTGCCTGGCCGACGAGCTTGATCTCGTAATGTTTTTCCGCCGCCACGCCCGCATCGCCGCCCTGGATATGCTGGATTCCTGAATAAACGAGTTTTTTTGGATCCGCTACAATCCCATAAGCGTGGGCAAGAAGAAGAGCCCATTTATTTACGGCATCGATGCCGTTGACATCGAGTGTGGGATCGCTTTCCGCAAAGCCAAGCTGCTGTGCCAGCAGGAGGGCCTGTTTAAAATCGATCCTGTCTTCAAACATTTTGGTGAGGATGAAATTGGTTGATCCGTTCACGATGGCACGCAGGGAATGAAGAAGGTCATTATCGTAGTATTCCTCGAGATTTCTGATGACCGGGATGGACGCACAAGCCGCGGCTTCATAAAGGACCGATAATCCCGTCTGCCGCTGCATCTCAAGAATCGCGGGTAAATGCTCAGCGAGCATTTTCTTGCTGGCGCTCACCACATCTTTGCCGTTCTTAAGTGCTTTCGAAACAATCTCGAAGGCGGGCTCTGTTTCATTGATCACTTCAACGATCACATTGATCTCCGGATCATCGAGGAGCTCGTCGCGGTCAGTTGTAAAAAGTTCTTCCGGTGCATTGCGTTTCTTCCCCGGATGTTTAATACATACTTTTTTGATCACGGCCTTCAGGGAAGGGGTCTGCTGCAGTACCCGGTAGAGACCTTCTCCCACTACGCCAAATCCAAACATGCCAATCGTAAGCTGCTTATGTGCTTCCATATAATGATTCAACAATTTTCCAGTCGGGGTAAAATGTGTTTTTTCCTAACAACCAGGCGGTCGAATGTGTTGCGAAGATCCGCTATTAAATCTTCCGTTTCTTCGAGCCCCGCGGACAGCCGGATCAGGCTGTCGCTCACGCCGGACGCCCGGCGGATCTCCGGGGGAACGGATTTATGGGTCATTTCTGCCGAATGACTCACCAGGCTTTTAATGCCTCCCAGGCTTTCGGCGAGTTTGAACAACTGGGTGGAACTTACCCAGCGGCGGGCGGCCCCAAGCGAATCGTCCTTCAGTGCAAAGGATACGATGCCGCCGAATCCGCGGGACTGCTTAGCTGCAACCTCGTGGTTCGGATGGGACGGCAGGCCGGGATAATAAACCTTGTCAACGGCCGGATGAACTGCGAGGAATTCCGCGATCTGTTGCGCACTGGCGCAATGCTGTCGCATCCGAAGGGAAAGTGTCTCCATTCCGCGGATCACCAGCCAGGAATCAAAGGGTCCCAGTATGGCCCCGGTTGCATTTTGATAAAAACGGATCTGCTCTCCAAGTTCATCGGTTGCCGTCACCACCAGTCCTGCAATGAGATCGCTGTGGCCGCCGAGGTATTTGGTGGCGGAATGCACCACGATATCGGCGCCAAGCAGGATTGGTTTCTGCAGAGACGGGGAAGCAAAGGTATTGTCCACGCAGAGCAGGCAGCCCGCTGACTTCGCGATATGGGAGATGGCCTGAATGTCGGCGATTTTCAGGGTGGGATTGCTGGGTGTTTCTATCCAGATCAGTTTTGTCTTTTCACTAATCGCGTTGAATATGTTTTCAGGTTCTGATGCATCCACATACCGGATGCTGATGCCGAATTTTTTATAGACCTGTTCAAAAAGCCGGAAGGCCCCGCCATAAATATCATCTACGGCAATGATCTCATCACCGCTGCGCAGCAGCTTAACCACGGCGTCGATAGCAGCCAGTCCGCTGGCGAAAGCCAGACCGCGGGCTCCTTTTTCCAATCCTGCAATGAGTTTTTCAAGTGCGGCCCGTGTAGGGTTGCCGCTTCGCGCATAGTCATACCCTTTATGGACGCCGGGCGCTTCCTGTACAAAAGTGGATGTCTGGTAAATAGGAACGGCAATGGCTCCGGTCAGCGGATCCACGGGGATGCTGTGAATGAACGATGTAGTTTCCTGCATAAAATAATTCCTCCTTCCCTTCCGGGTTTTTAGGTGAATAAAATATGCTCATCAAAGTGTTTGACAGGAAGTGCGTGACTTACCGGTATGGGCCGGAAACTCAAAAGCTCTTCCGAATGGTCAGAAGAGCTTTTAATATATTGAGTATTAGTAAGCGGTTATTCTGACTTATCTGTCCGCCAGCCGGCGGATGGATTTGGCACCTTGCTTCCTTTGCAGGAGGCAGGTTGTCAAGGCTTCAGCGGGCCATTACCCTCAGCCTTTCTTGATAAGCAAATAAAAGAACTGGGGCAAAGATAAAACGCAATCCCCGATTGTAAAAAAGTTTTTTCCGGGTTCCGCGACAACAACATAATTATTCGCAACAAGCAGCCCGGTGTTTTGTTATTAACTTTATCGATTTCAAATTATCATGAAGGAAGACCAGCCTAGCCTTGTGCAGACGGGAGAAGAGCAGATTGAAGTATTTGGGGCCCGGGTGCATAACCTCAAGAATATAGACATCCATATACCTAAAAACCAACTGGTGGTCATCACCGGTATCAGTGGCAGTGGGAAGTCATCCCTTGCCTTTGATACCATCTACGCGGAGGGTCAGCGTCGTTATATGGAAAGTTTCGGCGCCTATGCACGACAGTTTATCGGTGATATGGAAAGGCCAGATGTGGACAAGATAACCGGCCTCAGTCCTGTAATCTCCATCGAACAGAAGACCACGAACAGAAATCCTCGCAGCACCGTCGGAACGGTTACAGAAGTATACGATTTTCTCCGCCTGCTCTATGCGCGCACCGGTGAAGCATTCTCCTACAATACCGGCAAGCCCATGGTGAAATTCAGCGAAGAGGAAATCGTCGCCAACATCTACCAGAAATTCAGCAATAAAAAAATAACGATCCTGGCGCCGCTCGTACGCGGAAGGAAGGGCCACTATCGCGAACTGTTTGAAGACATCCGGAAAAAGGGCTTCGTTAAAGTGCGGGCCGACGGGGAAATAAAAGATCTGGCGCCTAAGATGCAGGTTGACCGTTATAAAATTCATGATATCGAAGTAGTGATAGACCGGCTGGCGGTTACAGCAGAAATGAAGACCCGTGTGGGACAGAGTGTACAGACAGCCCTCCAGATGGGAAAGGGGCTGATGTTCCTTCTTGTCAATGAAAGTGAAAAGGTTGTCCAGTACAGCAGGCAGTTGATGTGCGAAGACAGCGGTATCAGTTATGAAGAGCCTTCGCCGAACAGTTTTTCTTTCAATTCCCCCTACGGCGCCTGTCCGGTTTGCAAAGGCCTCGGCGCCGTTTATCGTGTGAGCATCGACGCTATCATTCCCGACCGTTCGAAATCGGTCAACGAAGGGGGTATTCTCCCTCTGGGAGGAGAAAGGGAATCCTATGTTTTTACTGCCGTTCAGAAGCTCGCCAGGAAAAATAAATTCAGCCTGGACACGGCCATCCGCGACATGCCCGCGCGCGCATTAAACCTTATCCTCTACGGGAGTGCAGACGGCGTTTCAGAATCCGCACTCGAATTCGACGACAACGATACGCAGGTAACGGAAGGTGAATATGAAGGGCTTGTACCCATGCTGAAAAGATGGTTTGGGGCGTCCAGTACCGACACTCTGCGGGAATGGGTTGAAAAATATATGGAACTGAAAACCTGCGACACCTGTGGAGGCAGCCGCCTGCGGAAAGAGAGTCTCTGGTTCCGTATCGACAATAAAAATATTGCAGAGCTCAGCGAAATGAATCTCGACAAGCTGGCTGACTGGTTTACGGACATAGAAACACGGTTGAGCAACAAACAAAACCAGATTGCAAAGGATGTCCTCAAAGAGATCCGCGAAAGACTGAGTTTCCTGCTGAATGTGGGCCTTACCTATCTGACCCTGAACCGTCCCACGCGAACCCTGAGCGGAGGCGAGTCACAGCGCATCAGGCTCGCCACACAGATCGGATCCCAGTTGCAGGGGATCACCTATATCCTCGACGAACCCAGCATCGGATTGCATCAGCGCGACAATCAGCGTCTGATCCGTGCGCTGCAGAATCTGCGCGATATCGGTAACAGCGTGCTCGTCGTGGAGCACGACAAAGACATCATGCGCGCTGCAGACTATCTCGTGGACATCGGGCCCAAGGCTGGCTTTCATGGCGGTCGTATTGTCGCCCAGGGAAAACCCGCCCAGATGCTCAAACTCAATACCATCACGGCCGATTATCTTAACGGGCGCCGTAAAATTGAAATGCCGAAGGAGAGGAGGAAGGGTAACGGAAAGCTCCTGGAGATCCAGGGTGCCAGCGGCAACAACCTGAAAAATGTAAGTGTAAAATTTCCGCTTGGCAAATTCATTGTCGTCACCGGCGTCAGCGGGAGCGGAAAGTCTACCCTCATCAATGAAACCCTGTACCCGATTCTCAGTCATCACGCATATGGATCGCGCGGAACGGCACTGGGATACAAACAGGTGAAAGGGCTGGAGAATATCGACAAGGTCATTGAGATTGACCAGTCGCCTATCGGCCGCACACCACGCAGCAATCCCGCCACCTATTGCGGATTCTTTACCGATATCCGGACCCTCTTTGCATCGATCCCCGAATCCAAGATCCGCGGATATACCGCAGGAAGGTTTTCATTCAATGTAAAAAGCGGACGCTGTGAAGTGTGCGAAGGCGGAGGCATGCGGGTGATCGAAATGAATTTTCTGCCCGATGTATACGTTCATTGTGAGAAATGCAACGGGAAAAGATATAACCGCGAAACGCTGGAAATCCGGTACAAGGGTAAATCCATCAGCGATGTGCTGGACATGACCGTGGACGAAGCCGTTGAATTTTTTATAAATGTGCACTATCTCTACCGGAAGATAAAAGTGTTGCAGGAGGTTGGACTGGGCTATATAACCCTTGGGCAATCGGCCGTTACGCTCAGCGGCGGCGAGGCGCAGCGGGTGAAGCTGGGCACCGAACTTTCGAAAAGGGAAACGGGCAAGACGTTTTACATTTTAGATGAACCCACCACTGGATTGCATTTTGAAGACATCAGCCACCTGCTCGACGTACTGAATAAGCTTGTAGACCGGGGCAATACGGTGCTGGTGATCGAACATAATATGGACGTGATCAAGGTCGCCGATCATCTGATCGATCTGGGTCCCGAGGGAGGTGACGGGGGAGGGGAGATCCTCTTTGAAGGGCCTCCTGAAAAATTACTTTTGGTGAAGAAAAGTCACACCGCACGGTTTCTCAAGGAAGAATTCGAAGGCGCCTGATGAAAAACGAACAGCCGGCAATTGCTCATCACCGGCCGCTGGGGATATTGGGAAAACCAAAATATGTAAGTCCAATAAGGGAAGCGGGAGTTAATTAATAAAATCGTTAGGGTACTAAATAATAGGGAACGGATCAGGTTTTACTTAACCTTCGGATAAAAGGATTTTACCAATCTTCCCGCCGCTTACTGGATTGCGTTAAGGGTTATTTATTTTACTTTAAGCTGGCCATTTTCCACACGTGTATCTTCCGCCAGCACTTCATAGAGGTAGTTGCCTGCCGGCAGTTCATGCAGGATGCCCGTCTCACGGTTACGGATAACCGATTCAGTAACCAGTTTCCCGTCCAGGTCAAACACATAAATCCTGTAAAAAAGACCGGGTACGCCGTCTACAGTAAACAGCAGGGTCTTGTAATCTGAAGCAGTGAAGAGGCGCACCTTGTGCCGCTTGCTGTTCAGGTTTTTGGTCACCATTACCGCAGTAGGCGTTTTCAGCCCTGCGCCCGGATGCGACGAGACCAGACTGGTCGTCACCAAAGCCAGCGGCAGGATGGCTTTTCTTGACTTCCCCGAAATGTTCTGGCGTAAATTTTTCATCATAAAAAAAAGGGTACGGATCAACAAAACGATTTTAGTATCTCAGCAAAGGGCAGCGTGTCGAGTTATCATAGGATTTGTCTCTTCCCAGCCGGATGCCCACCTTAAGACCCAGGGTAAAATAAGCGTCCATCTGCTGTGGATCGCCTCTCTTGTCACCGGGATTATAAGCACTGTTGGGCACACCCTGCAGGGGACTCTTGTTTGACATCGCCACGGCGATGGTAGACGTTCCGGCGGGCAGGTTGCTGGTTAATACGTTTGGATCGACAAAGGTTGTACTCACGTCGTCGATATAATCGGTAAATGTTTTTCTGTAAAGCAGTTCGAGGCCGACGTTCACCTTGTCACTTGCGTAATATTTTACACCGACACCCATGGGGATGTTCAGCTGCGTAAGGTTATAATTGGTCCGTCCTACTACGAATCCTTCTCCTTCCGTATGGAGGGGCTGGAGATAGACCCAGGTTGACTGCGAAGTATTGGGATCAACATACGCGCCCATCGGATTGAAATGGAACACGCCAACACCAATCACGCCATAAGGGCGCAGCCTTCCGCGGGTGTCAGTTGGTTCTTCTTCAAATAAAACTGTCGGATATAATTCAAACATCAGGTTGGCTTCCGTGATGGTCGATTTAAAATTCAGGTTGCGGTTCAGACGGGCAACTTCGAGTCCGCCGTGATTGGCGATATAACTGTCATCACCTTCTATACTTCCGAAATTGGCGGAGAGACGGATACCAAGCAGCTCCGAAGGATGGGCAGCAACAAAAATACCCCAGGTAATTTTTGTCGTATTCATATTATAGTCCTTCAGGAATGTAGTTCCCTGTCCCATGTGACCACCAAGGTCACCGAGGAATACCATGGGGCCTACGGTGAAACCGGCTTCGAAATAATTGCCTGCGGAAAACTGACTATAGGAAGGGCTGTAAAATGCAATCGCGAGGACCAGCGAACACAAACACTTCCGTAGGGAGTGTAGACCTGTTTTCATTGAATATCGATTTAGTTTTCGACGGTGCAAACCCGGCGCGGATAAAATGACGGACGGGATGCAGTTATAGAACGGAGGCAGCTCTCCGTCTGGTGTAAACAGGATAAACTATATTATTTGGACAAATTCCAAATACTGGAAAACAGTTTCAATTTGGTTTTCTTAACATCAGAATGTGCGGGATATTATCTTCCGGATAGACGTCGCTGTCCTGTACAAAACCGAAAGACTCGTAGAATTTCTTGAGGTATAACTGGGCGCCGATGCGGATCGTGCCGGTGTGGAATAATTTGTTAATGCCTGCAATGCTTTCCTCCATTAGTTTTTTTCCTATGCCTGTTCTACGTACGGCCGGGGAACTTACGACACGGCCGATAGAAGATTCACTATAGGAGATTCCGGGTGCGAGCAGCCTCGAGTAGGCGACGAGCTTTGCATCCATCATACCAAGCAGGTGCCAGGCACGGACGTCTTTATTATCGCAATCCTGGTAAGGACAGTTTTGCTCAACGACAAATACTTCATTGCGCAGTTGCAGGATATGGTAGAGCTGCAAAGGAGACAGCCGTTCGAACGGCTCCAGGATCCAGTTCATCATTTGATTAATATCGATACTTGTTTTTCCAGAGTTCCCTCAGGTGCCTGCGCATCTCTTCCTCCCTCGCATTTTTTCCGGGTTCAAAAAAAGTCTTTCCGCTGAGTTCGTCCGGGAGATATTCCTGGGGAGAAAAGTTTTTTTCGTAATCATGGCTGTATTCATAGCCTCCGGCATAGCCCAGATTTTTCATCAGCCTGGTGGGCGCATTGCGGATATGCAGGGGCACAGGGAGGTCGCCCTGTTCTCTCACGATGGCCAGCGCATCATTGATCGCCTTGTAGGACGCGTTGCTTTTTGCCGAACTGGCGAGGTATACCGCACACTGCGAAAGAATGAGGTTGGCCTCCGGATAGCCAACCTTGTTCACCGCCTCAAACGTTGCGTTGGCCAGTAGCAGGGCATTGGGATTTGCATTCCCGATGTCTTCACTTGCAAGGATAAGCATCCTCCGGGCGATGAACTTAACGTCTTCCCCGCCTTCGATCATACGGGCCAGCCAGTATACAGCGGCATTGGGGTCGCTTCCCCGCATGGATTTGATAAACGCAGAGATAATGTCGTAATGCTGTTCTCCCTTCTTATCATAGAGGGCAATCCTTTGCTGGGCCGTTTCCATGACCAGTTTATCGGTGATCACCAGTTTCCCGCGCTCTCTGGCCGTTTCCGCTACCAGCTCCAGCAGATTATAAAGTTTGCGGGCATCACCCCCGGATATCTGGATAATCGCCTCGGTTTCCTTTAGTTCAATGTCTTTCTCTTTCAGCCTGACATCGTTCTTCAGGGCCTGTTCCAGGAGTTCTTTCAGCTCTTCCCGGTCGAGCGGTTTAAGAACATAGACCTGGCAACGGCTGAGCAGGGCGCTGTTGACTTCGAAAGAAGGATTTTCTGTCGTAGCGCCGATCAGGGTGAGGATGCCCTTTTCGACCGCACCCAGCAGGGCGTCCTGCTGTCCTTTATTAAAACGGTGAATTTCATCAATGAAGAGGATTACCCGTCCCTGGGTCTTTGCTTTTTCGATCACTTCCCTTACCTCCTTTACGCCTGAAGAAATGGCGCTCAGGGTATAGAAAGGAGACTTCACCGCATGGGCGATAATATGGGCAATCGTCGTTTTCCCGGTACCGGGAGGACCCCAGAGGATCATGGACGGAATCCGTTCCTGCTCGAGGGCCGTCCGGAGAATACTTCCCCTTCCGGTCAGGTGTTTCTGGCCAACCAGCTGGTCAAGTGATTCAGGACGAAGACGTTCGGCCAGAGGCGGCTCAGAGGATGCCATAGAAAAACTTTACCTTTATTGAACAACAAGTTAGCCTTTTTAAGGTTTTATATAAGGGGATTACCTTATCATGAAAAGCCCGACCTGCCTGATAAAGGCCTTATTGATCGTTTTCCTGCTCGCAGGTTTTACACGCGCCGAGGCCCAGTTGCTGAACGCCGTGCAGAACTATGGGATGAACCGGCCGGGTGTGGTGATGGTAAAGACCGTCTTCTCCGCCGACGTATACGTAAACAGGATTCAGCTTGATTCCCGCCACTTTAACCTGCTCATAGATTCCATTCAAAAGGCGGACAGCAACGGGATCGTCTATACCGCAGAACAGAAACTGGACATCGTGCTGCGGGAGATCAACAACCACCCCAACCGTTTTTTCAAGTCTTCACTCGATTATATTAAGGAACCCCAGGAAATCACTTCCAGCGGAACCGGCTTTATTGTAACCGGGGACGGGTATGTGGCGACCAACTGCCACCTGATCGACCGGGACAATGCCTTTATCCGGCGTCAGTTCTTCCTGAGTGCCTTCCAACAGATCACGGAAGCGAATATCTCCGCCCTGGAAAGCGCCTGGGCAACCCGTTTCTCCGAACAACAGAAATCGATACTATATAATACATATGCTTCTGTTTATGCCCGATTGTTTTCGATCTCGCTCTTCGACCTGCGTAAGGAGGTCTTTATTGAATACAGCGTGGATACGGGTCATGGTACTACGAGCTCGGTAAAAAAACCGGCGCACGTGATCATCAAGGGCGCACCGATGCCGGGAAAAGATATCGCCCTGCTGAAGATGGACGGAGACAGTGCGTTGCCAACCCTGAAGATCGCCAGCGATGAGTTGCCTAAAGTGGGTGAGCAGCTGTTCGTTTATGGCTACCCCGGACCAGTGACTAATAATAATTTTATCTCTTCGGAATCTGCCATCGAACCCACCCTTACCACCGGGATCGTCAGCGCCGTAAAGAAATCAGTAAATGGTTGGCCACTGATCCAGATGGATGCCAATATCAACCGCGGCAGCAGCGGCGGACCGGTCTGTGATGAAAAAGGTGAGGTGGTCGGACTTACCACCTTCGGAAGTCTGGAAAACAGCGGGGGTCTTGCCGCGGGATTGAATTTTGCAATCCCCGTTTCCATCCTTCAGGAATTCCTTGACAGCGTGAGCGTGATCGCGCAGACCAGCGAAAGCTCCCTCCGGTTTGGAGAAGCCGTAGTTTATTATGACCGTGAATATTTCAGTGATGCCCTTGATAAATTCGCCGAGGTAAAGAAACTCAACCCGCATTTTCCCGGCCTTTCTTTCTACACCGCCGATACGGAAAAAAAACTGATGCTTAAAGAAGAGAGGAAATCTTCTATGATACGCGACGACCTTATCGTATTTGCCGTATTCCTGCTTGGATCCATTTTGCTGTTCAGGTATTTCAGATCAAGGGGCACCGGCAGCCGCCGTACCCGGTAACACAGATATATCGAAGCCGATACGGTGTATCCATACAATGCTCAGTTTAAGCGCTTAAGCCTAAATCCCTTAAATTCGTGTCTTGACACGACCATGAAAAAATGGGTTGCTTCCTTTATCGATCATACCCTCCTGAAACCGACCTGCACTTCGGCAGATATTGAACGATTGTGCCTGGAGGCTATGGAATACCGGTTTGCCGCCGTTTGCGTACCACTGTTCAGCACAGGTCAGGCTCACCGGATACTGCAATCAGACCCGGCCGGCGGTGTCGGACTGGCTACCGTGATCGGTTTTCCCATGGGATATACTACCCTTCAAAGCAAACAGACCGAAGTCCGGGAAGCCATCGCCATGGGCGCCGGTGAACTGGACGTGGTGATCAATCTGATCGCACTAAAGGATGGGAACTGGAACTATCTCAGGGAAGAAATAGAAACCCTTACCCGGCAGATCCACAAAGAAAAAAAAATCATCAAGGTAATCGTGGAATCAGGCGTGCTGACCGAGACGGAACTGAAACGATGTTGCGAAACGTTCGGTCCCATCGGCATAGACTATATGAAAACCTCTACCGGCTATGCAGAGAAAGGAGCATCCCTGGGAGATGTTCAAAAGATGAGAGCCTGGTTACCTGATAGCGTAAAGATTAAAGCATCGGGGGGCATCCGGCACTACGATTTTGCCTGGGAGCTTATTGAAGCCGGTGCAGACCGCATCGGATGCAGCGCCAGCCTTCAGATCGTCCAGGAGGAGAAAAAGGAAATAATGGAAAAATCATGAGAATTCTGCTGTTCGTCTGTTTACTTTATTCAGGGCACCTCATGGCGCAGGAAAGCCTGTCGAAGGACAGCCTGTCGCAGGTCTATCGTGATCCCCGCGTGGATTCCCTTGTAAAAAAACAAATTCAGATCAATGAGGTAACGACCAGGGACAGCCGCCGCAATGTGGCCGGTTACCGTATACAGGTTGCCAATTCAAGCGACCGGAACCAGGTCTTTGCCATCAAGGCAAAAATATACCAGATGTATCCCGAGCTTAAACCCTACCTGATCTATCAACCGCCCAACTATAAGTTGCGCGTCGGTAATTTCAGGACACCGGAAGAAGCGGAGGAGTATCTTCAAAAACTAACCCGCGATTTTCCTTCGGACGTTTACCTCGTGCATGATACCATCGAGGTTAAGCCTGACTAATTTTTCCTTATGTTGAAAGAAAAAATCCGTGATCTCGCCAGACAATACGCACCGGAAGCTATTGAGTTCCGGCGTCATCTCCATACCTACCCCGAACTGAGTTATAAGGAATTTAAAACCTCCGCTTTTGTCCAGGAAAAACTGGGAAGCTTCGGCATTCCCTTCCAGGTCAAAGCAGCCACCGGCGTAGTCGGTCTGATCGAAGGAAAGAATCCGGAAAAACGCGTGATCGCGCTGCGTGCAGATATGGATGCGCTGCCTATCAAAGAGGAAAACCAGGTTCCTTATAAATCGGTGAATGAAGGCGTGATGCATGCCTGCGGCCACGACGCCCATACAAGCATCCTGCTGGGCGCCGCCAAAATTCTCAACGAACTGAAATCCGAATGGGAGGGCAGTATTAAAATTATTTTTCAGCCGGGAGAAGAAAAAAACCCCGGTGGCGCGAGCCTCCTGATCCGCGAAGGAGTTCTTCATGATCCGCAGCCGCAGGCTATTTTCGGACTGCATGTTCATCCCGGACTCGAAATCGGTAAATACAGTTTCCGCGGCGGGCCGTCGATGGCCAGCGCCGACGAGATCTATATTACCGTGCGGGGCAAAGGCGGACACGCTGCCACGCCACATCTTACGGTTGACACGATCCTCGTGGCTTCGCATATTGTTGTCGCGCTGCAGCAGGTTATCAGCCGCAACCGCAATCCTTTTTCACCCTCCGTGCTTTCGATCAGTTCATTCCAGGGCGGATACACGACCAACGTGATTCCTTCTGAAGTAAAACTGATGGGCACCTTCCGTTCTATGGACGAGAGCTGGCGTTTCCAGGCCCACAAACTGATCACGCAGGTTGCAAAAGGTGTCGCCCAGGGCATGGGCGCGGAGATAGACGTGCTGATCGATGTGGGCTATCCCATCGTCAACAATGATTTGAAATTGTATCCGCTGGCCCGGGCCAGAGCCGAGGAATTTGCAGGAAAGGAAAACGTGCAGGAGACAGAGATCAGGATGGGCTCGGAAGACTTCGGTTACTACACCCAGGAAATCCCCGGATGTTTTTACCGGATAGGCGTAATGAACGCGGCAAAAGGAATTGTATCGGGCGTGCACACGCCGACTTTCAATATTGACGAATCCGCCATAGAAAAAGGAATGGGCATGATGGCCTGGCTGGGTGCCAGCATCTACGACGGCCAAAACCAGTAGCTCCATATGCAAAAAAAGCAACTACGAAGGGAGGAAGCACTCGAATATCATTCCAAGGGTAAACCGGGGAAGATCGAAGTGGTTCCTACCAAGGAGGCAAAAACACAAAGGGATCTTTCCCTTGCTTATTCCCCGGGTGTGGCCGAACCCTGCAAGGAAATCAGTTTAAACTGGGAAGAAGTTTATAAATACACAGCAAAGGGCAATCTCGTGGCCGTGATCACCAATGGCACGGCCGTACTCGGACTCGGAAATATCGGACCGGATGCCGCCAAACCGGTGATGGAAGGCAAGGCCGTGCTCTTTAAGGTCTTTGCCGACATTGATGTATTTGATATTGAAATCAACGAAACGGACCCCGACAAATTCGTTCAGATCGTAAAGGCCCTGGAACCCACTTTTGGGGGCATCAACCTTGAAGACATCAAGGCGCCGGAATGTTTTTATATTGAAAAACAGCTTCGTGATTCTTTGAAGATTCCCGTCATGCACGACGATCAGCATGGCACGGCCATCATCAGCAGTGCCGCCCTTATCAACGCGCTCGAACTGCAGAAGAAAAAGATAGACAAGGTAAAATTCGTCGTCAATGGAGCGGGTGCGGCTGCCCTGGCCTGCATCAAACTTTACCTGGCTCTGGGCGCAAAGGCAGAAAATTTTACCGTATTCGACAAGGATGGAGTCCTGCATAAGTCAAGGACGGATCTCAATGAAGACGCCCGGATTGTCGCCAGAGAGAAAGGAGATCTCACCCTCGCAAAAGCCATGGTCGATGCGGACGTATTTCTGGGTCTCAGTGTAGGCAATACGGTGACGCAGGACATGGTGAAGAGCATGGCAAAAAAGCCCATCGTATTCGCGATGGCCAACCCGGATCCGGAAATCACGTATGATATGGCTACAGCCGTCAGGGACGATCTCATTATGGCTACCGGCCGCAGCGATTTTCCCAACCAGGTCAACAACGTGCTCGGGTTTCCTTTCATCTTCCGTGGAGCGCTCGACGTTCGCGCGACGCAGATCAATGAGGAGATGAAACTGGCGTCCGTAAGGGCAATCGCCACCCTGGCAAAAACACCCACGCCGGATATTGTAAACATGGCTTACAATGAGAAGAATATAAGCTTCGGGCCAAAATATATTATTCCAAAGCCGCTGGACCCGAGACTGTTGTCGACCGTGGCACCGGCCGTGGCACAGGCGGCGATCGAAAGCGGCGTGGCGCAGATTAAGATTGAGAACTGGGAGGCCTATTCGATAGAACTGAACAGAAGACTGGGCCTTGACAACCAGCTCATGCGCGTGCTGGGATCCAAGGCCAGGCGGGATCCGAGACGGCTCGTGTTTGCCGAAGCGGACAATGCCAAAATCCTTAAAGTAGCCCAGATACTTTTTGATGAAGGCGTCGCTTACCCGATCCTGCTGGGTAACAGGGATCGTATCAGGTCGATTGCCGCCATGAACAATCTCGAAATTGAGGATCTTCCCATTGTCGACCCGCGCAGCGAAGAGCAGGATGAAAGAAGAAAACGCTACGCCGATCTGCTATTCAAGAAAAGACAGAGAAGGGGATTTAATAAATACGAATCGTTCAAGATCATACGCGACAGAAATTATTTCGGCTGTATGATGGTGGAGACCGGGGATGCGGACGCCATGATCTCCGGACTTACAAAAAATTATCCCGATACCATCCGGCCGGCTATCGAAGTGATCGGCACGGAAGAAGGCGTAAAAAAGATCGCGGGCATGTACCTGATGCTCACTAAAAAGGGACCCCTGTTTCTTGCGGACACCACGGTGAATTTCAATCCCACAGCAGAAGAACTGGCCGACATCACGCTGCTCGCGGCAAAGGAAGTCAGGCTGTTTAATCTTGTGCCCCGCATTGCGATGCTTAGCTACTCCAATTTCGGCACCAGCAACTCACCTGAAGCGAGGCTGGTGGCAAGAGCAACGGAAATCGTAAAGCAAAAAGATCCGGATCTGATCGTTGACGGGGAAATGCAGGCAAGTATCGCGCTGAACAATGAAATTCTAAGGGAAAACTATCCGTTCAGCAGCCTGGTGGACCAGGAAGTCAATACCCTCATCTTTCCCAACCTGGCAGCAGGAAATATTGTCTATAATATTCTGAAAGAGCTGGGCGCTGCAGACGCGATAGGACCCATCCTCCTCGGTCTGAAAAAACCGGTTCATGTGCTCCAGCTCGGCAGTTCCGTTAGAAATATTTATAATATGGCGCTGGTGGCAATCATCGATGCTCAAATGAAATGTAAACAGACGCCCGAAGAAGCAATGCTACGGTCGGCCTGGTGGAAAAGAACCAAGAAATAAACCGTATTTTCAGCCATTACCATGAATATTTTTACTGAACTGGGTCGCTATATTCTGATGCTGAAGGAAATGTTTTCGAAACCCGAAAACATGAAAATGTATTGGAAGGAATTTATGCATCAGTGTGTGGAGATCGGCATCCGCTCCCTGGGCATCGTGGTGATCATTTCCGTTTTTATGGGAGCTGTTTCTGCCCTGCAGACGGCCTACCAGCTGGTCAGCCCGCTGATTCCCCTTTCTACTATTGCACAGATCGTACGGGATACGGTAATCCTTGAATTCTCACCTACCCTTGTATGTATCGTGCTGGCCGGTGTGGTAGGAAGCAAGATCGCGGGTGAACTGGGTAATATGCGCGTGAGCGAACAGATCGATGCACTCGAGATTATGGGCATCAACACGAGGACCTATCTCATCCTGCCTAAGATCCTTGCAGCAATGTTGACCATTCCGCTGCTTGTGATCATCTCCGCTGTCGTCGGTATTCTTGGCGGAAAGCTGGCAGCCGTAGCCACCCAGATCGTTTCGCCTTCGCAGTTCGACAAAGGGCTGTTTCAGTATTTCAAACCATACAACGTTTTTTTCGCCCTGGTGAAGGCCTATAGCTTTTCGTTTATCATCGCGAGTATTTCTTCCTTCTATGGTTATTATGTAAACGGCGGAGCGCTGGAAATCGGAAGAGCCAGCACCAAGTCGGTCGTGGTCAGTTGCGTCCTGATCCTGCTGACGGACTATATACTTTCATCCTTACTGTTATAAATTTTATCATGATCGAGGTAAAGGGATTAAAAAAGGGATTCGGCGACAAGATAGTCATCAATGGCGTCGACGCCTCATTCGAACCTGGCAAGTGTAACCTGATCATCGGTTCCAGCGGAAGTGGTAAAACGGTACTGATGAAATGCATTGTCGGGCTTTTCGAGCCGGATGAAGGCGAGATAAGCTACGACGGCCAGAATTTTACAAAGATGAACGAAGAGGAAAGAAAGATCCTCCGCCGGCAGATCGGCATGCTTTTCCAGGGATCGGCACTTTTCGATTCGATGACCGTAGAGCAGAACATCATGTTCCCGCTCGACATGTTTACAAATAATACATTCGACGAAAAGCTGAAACGGGTGAATGAAGTGTTGGACCGCGTGAATATGAAGGACGTGAATGCAAAATACCCCGCGGAAATTTCAGGCGGTATGAAGAAAAGGGTAGGTATTGCCCGCGCCATCGTGCTGAATCCGAAGTATCTTTTTTGCGATGAACCCAATTCCGGTCTGGATCCGCTGACCTCAATCCTGATCGACAAGCTGATCAAGGAGATCACCGCCGAGTATAATATCACGACGGTCGTAAATACGCATGACATGAACTCCGTGATGGAAACCGGTGACCATATCATCTATATGTACGAGGGCCTTAAGGAATGGGAAGGGTCCAACAAGGAGATCATTTTCAGCAAAAACAAGAAGCTGAATGATTTCATCTTTGCTTCGGAATTCCTGCAGGATGCCAAGGATATGAGGATGCTGGAAATGAAGGGCAAGATCGACAATGACCGGAATATGGATGAATTGCTGAAATAACTAATTTTGACACTCCAAACACTGAATCCCCCAACATGGCAGTCTTAGTCAACAAGAACTCGAAAATTATTGTACAGGGTTTTACCGGAACGGAAGGAAGTTTCCACGCTTCGCAGATGATCGAATACGGATCTCAGGTTGTGGGCGGAGTTACGCCCGGTAAAGGAGGCACAAAGCATCTTGACCGCCCTGTTTTTAATACGGTTGCCGAAGCGGTAAAAACGACCGGCGCCAATGTGTCGATTATTTTCGTGCCCCCGGCCTTTGCCGCGGATGCCATCATGGAAGCAGCCGAAGCCGGCATCGCGCTGGTGGTCTGCATCACGGAAGGCATCCCCGTACAGGATATGGTCAGGGCCAGACATTACTTGTCACTCAGCAATACCCGCCTGATCGGACCGAATTGCCCCGGTGTGATCACGGCCGACGAATGCAAGGTGGGAATTATGCCCGGCTTTGTGTTTAAGAAGGGAAAGATCGGTATTGTGTCTAAATCCGGTACGCTTACGTACGAAGCCGCGGACCAGGTAGCCAAGGCAGGCCTGGGTATTTCCACCGCCATCGGCATCGGAGGCGATCCCATCATCGGCACACCCACACGCGATGCGGTGGAACTGCTGATGAATGATCCGGACACCGAAGGTATTGTCATGATCGGAGAAATAGGCGGAAGTATGGAAGCGGAAGCTGCGCGCTGGGTAAAGGCTAATTTCAAAAAACCCGTGGTAGGGTTTATAGCAGGACAGACCGCTCCTCCCGGACGGCGTATGGGACATGCAGGCGCGATCATCGGCGGAGCAGAAGATACGGCGGCAGCGAAAATGAAGATCATGGCCGAATGCGGAATCGAAGTGGTGCAAAGCCCCGCGGATATTGGCGCCACCATGGCCCGGGTACTGAAGAAAAAATAACCGGCAGCACTTCAGAAAATTTTACAGAAACAACTAAGAATGGATAGTCAAAAAAAAGCCCCGCAAAGGGGCTTTTTTATGCAGGGCAGTGATGTGACGGGGCTGGTTATTACTTAGTAACGGTAAACCACAACCGCTCTGGGTTCAGCACAACGACGGTAGTGAAAGTCGCGGTTTCTGTAGAAGTCGTGCCGGCTGACCCGGTAAGCGGGATGGTCGTAACAAAAACGTTCGTATTCATCCATTTTTTTCCAATGGTGTTTGTCGCGGTATTCGGCCTTCCGGTTATCATAGTAGCCGCGGTTGTCATAATAGCCACGGTTGTCATCCTCCCTGTTCCAATTCCTGTTGTCATGATATACGGGTGAGGGTGGAAATCCGACAGATACACCTGCCTGGAATACTACCCGGCTGTCGTTGCAGGCCGGAGCAAACTGGGCTTTTGAAATCGTGGAGAGAAAAAGTCCTGCGGCGATCAGAAGAGGAATTCTGGTTTTCATAAAGCATTTTTTAGTGAGTTAATGTCTTTATGTATCAGAAGGGTGAAAAGAGAGTTGGATTAATCACATATCGTTATAACTTAGTTAAAGGGTGTGAAAAAATGAAGTTATTGAATCAGATATATCGTTGGTCGTTGGTCGTTGGCTGGTGACCGTTGGCCGTTGGCCGTTAGCCGTTAAGCGTATATCGTAAATCGTTTATCGAAATGCACGATCTTGTTTCGACATCCGTCAACTGTCATCTGCAACCGTCAACAGTCGAACATAATCCGTCAACCGTCAACCGTCAACTGTCAACCTTCAAAATGAACCTACGATTACTTTTAATTTTACCGCTTACCCTTGCAGGTTATCAAAGTCTTTTCGCGCAGTCGGGTTTCAATTATGTACAGGCATGGAAAACCGTTGATTCATTGCTGGAGAAAAAAGACCTTCCGCAATCTGCACTCAAAGAAGTTAACCGGATTTATTCCCATGCAAAATCGGACAGGGTGGAAGCGCAGTGGGTAAGAGCAGCCATCTACAGACTATACCTGTCAGCGGACAGAAAAGAGAATCCATGGAACAGCATAACCGAAATCGAAAAGGAAATTTCCGTGGCGCCACCTGCCGTAGCGTCCCTGTTAAAAAGTGTGGAGGCGGAAGAACTATATAAGAGGCGTTATATCCTGAACAATACGCGACCGGTAATTGACAGCTCAAAGGATTCCGGTCCCTGGGATCTTAAACGCATTGGTGAAAAGACCCGTGCGCTCTATCTTTCCTCATTAAGCAATCCTGAACTCCTGTTGCGCATACCGGTCGATTCATTTCAGGCGGTGATTATCCGCGGACAATCATCTTACAGACCCTCGCTCTATGACTTGCTGGCCTGGAGAGCGGTTGATTTTTTCCAGAATGATGATCCGGGATTTTCCGGGGCCGACATTTCGGATAGCATTCCATGGAAGAAAGACAGCAACCTGTTTTCCGCAGGCATATTCTTCATGCACTATAGGTTTCCGCAACCGGATACCGGTTCAAATGAAACAGTAGCCCTGATCTTATATCAGCAGATCCTCCGATTTCACGCCAAGGATAAAAACCAGGACGCCTGGATCGATGCGGATATTCACCGCATTGAATTTGCGAGAGAAGTGAGTACGCTTCCTGAAAAAGATTCGCTCTATCTCTTAGGGCTTAATAGGATTATCAGCCAGTTTTCCTCGCTGGCCGTCGTTTCCCGGGCAAGATATCTCCTGGCACAGTGGTGGGCGGATCAGGCTGACACCTATGCACCTTATGGAGATACAACCCACCGGTTCGACTATCTGAAAGCGGTTGAGATCTGCCGGACTGCCATTGCGCATCCCGATTCGAGTGCAGGGAAAGAACTATGTGCCGGACTTTTGCGAAGAATTGAAGCGCCGCATCTTTCTATAGAATCCGAGCATACGAATGTGCCGGGGTTGCCTTTTAGATTAATGGTGGAATACGGAAACATTCAAAGGCTATTCGGCAGAATGATTCGTCTCACCGAAAGTCAAATGACAGCCTTCGAAACCAGCCGGGATGATCCACAATTCTGGAAGAAGATGGGCTTCAGGCAATTTGATCACTCATTTCTTCAGCAACTTCCACCAACAGGAGATTATCAAACCCACCGAACTGAAATGAAGGGAGAGGCACTTAGGCCCGGGTACTATATACTCCTTACCAGCACAGACAGTCTGTTTCGCGACACTGCATTGATTGCACTAAATACATTTTTTGTAAGCGCCATTTCAGAATTGAGGTATGAGAGGGATTTCTTTGCGTTAGACAGAACTTCTGGTCAACCCCTGACAGATACAAAGGTCAAAGCCGTATACCGGTCGTGGAATAAGAAAGTGCCCACACTGATTAAATACTATACCCCGGACAGAAATGGCCATTTCAGACTCAGTCCGACGGACGAGAATCATACGCTGGAGTTGACCTATTACCGCGGAGACGATTTTTATGAATCGAGACAATATATAGCCCCGTATTCGAACCAGGACAATGAAGATGACCAGAGCGGTCACGAAAAATATGAAAAAAATCATCTCATGAATTATCTATATACCGATCGTTCGATTTACCGGCCCGGACAGACGGTATTTTTTAAGGGACTTTTGATCACACGCGACTATAAGACTAAAAAATTCAAACCTGCAGCGGGACAGAAACTCACTATTTTCCTGAATGATGCCAATGGAAAGCATATCGACAGCCTGGCGGTGACTGCCAATGCCTATGGTTCCGTACATGGATCGTTTAATCTGCCGAAAAACGGATTGAATGGCGAGTTCAGCCTGGACGATTCAAAAACTGATGATGACGTTTCTTTTTCCGTTGAGGAATATAAACGCCCCCGTTTTGACATTGCATTTGATTCCCTTAAGGGATCATACCGGTTCGGAGATTCGATTTCCATCAGTGGAATCGCGCGGGCCTATGCGGGCAATGCCATTGCCGGCGCCCAATTGTCTTATCGAATTTACCGGAGTTTAGATATGCCTTACTATGCACGCCAATACAAACCATATCGAAGAGAAAAAGAAGTCGGACATGGGACAGGGTATACGGATAGCGAGGGAAAATTTCGGTTTCGCTTCCTTGCGTCTGAAGAAAACGGCCTTAGAACTTCACGTGAAATAAAATATCAATATCGTATTGAAACTGTCATAACCGATGCAAATGGGGAAACGAGAAGTGGCAGCCAGCAGGTCTCTGTCGGACTCATGAGTTTCGAAATTTATTCAACTCTTCCCCGCGAATCCAGGATGGCTGGAGACAGTCTGAAGAAAATACCAGTAATGACCCGCAACCTCAATGGGTTTTTCCTTAAAGAAAATCTTACGGTTTCTCTATACAAGTTGAAATTGCCGGACAGGCTGATACGTCAGCGGTACTGGCAGCGACCTGATCAGTTCATATTTACCAAAGAAGAATATCTGCGATTCTTTCCCCATGACGAATACGACAACGAAACGGACGTCGCAAGCTGGGAAAAAGTTAAACGGGTCTGGAGCAGGACCGACAGCACTAGTGAGGATGGTTATTTCGCACTTGATCTTCAAACAAAGGATTCAGTTATCCCGGGTTGGTATGTGTTCGAATTTTCAGCCCGAGACCAGGATGGCAGCCTGATACGGGGAGAACGATATGTTGAGATAACCAGGAATGGCCAGGGACCGGTTTATCCGCGATACAATGAAGTTGTATCGGAATACCTCACAGCGAAAACCGGAGATTCCGTGGAAATCCAGACAGGCTCGGGAATGCAAAAAATATTTGTAGTCCGCACCCGAAGAAATTTGAGGAACGTTGGACCGGCTTTTTCTTTTTTTAAGTGGAACAGGGGAATTCACAGTACATTTTTGAATATCCGGGCAGCCGATCGTGGAAATGTAGTTGTCACCGATGTTTTCGTGGCCGACAATCGAAATTATAACAGCAGTCATCTGGTATATGTGCCATGGTCGAACCAGCGGCTGCAAATTTCCTATGAGACCTGGAAAAACAAAACAGAACCTGGAGAGAAAGAGTCATGGAAAATAAAAATCACTGGATTTAAAAAAGAAAAGACGACTGTCGAAGTGTTGTCTTCCATGTATGATGCATCGCTCGATCAGTTCAAAAATCAATCATGGAATATTCCGGACTTTTATCCTTCCATATCCATCGATAACTCCTGGGGAGGCGAACCTTTCCGCATGGGATCCGAAATTCATGTAATGACAAGAGGCGCGCCCGAGAGCACTCTGCCGGAGTATGATATCTTACTGACAGCCTCAGCATTGCGGGATATTGAAGAAGACCGGCAATTCAAACGCCAGCAGGCGGCCTTTTTTAATGCTCCTGCAGAATCAGATGGCTTAGTAGCTAGTGCATATGCCAAAGAAAAAGGAAGAAAAGTGACTATAGGAGTTGTAACGCAGGCCGGGAATAAATCGGACTCAATTGTATCAGCTCCGCCATCTGCAAAAACTCCGCCCGTTGTTATCAGAAGGGATTTCCGCGAAACCGCTTTTTTCGAACCGGAACTGCATACGGATGCAGCAGGAAATGTCGAGATCAGCTTCACCGTGCCCGAAGCCATGACGCGCTGGAAATGGATGACGCTGGCTAACAGCATCAGTCTCGACTACGTCTATTCGGAAAAAGAGATTGTCACGCAGAAAAATCTGATGGTACAGACAAACATGCCCCGGTTCTTCCGGCAGGGCGATTTCCTTATAGTGCCGGTTCGTGTTGTCAACCTCTCTGAAAAGTCTTTGTCGGGTCAGGTGGAAATTCACTGGGAAACCACCTCCGGACTAAAGAGCGCGGACAGCCTTGTCGGCAATAGTCAATCCACAAAAACATTCAGCGTATCCGCTTCGCAGTCGCAGACAATTTTTTTCAATGTCTCAGTGCCAACCGGTTTTGATGAGCCACTGCTCTACCGGGTTGTCGCCAAAACAAATCCGGGAGCCATCTCTTTCAGTGACGGAGAAGAAGCCATTGTGCCGGTGCTGAGTAACCGCTCGCTTGTAACTGAATCTATGCCTTTAGTGATGAATGGAGATTCGGTCAGAAACTTTCATTTCGACAAGCTGCTGAATTCGGCTACTGCCACTTCCCTGGTGAATCATGCACTGACGGTCGAATATTCGACCAACCCGGCATGGTACGCTGTAAAATCCCTGCCCTATCTCATGGAGTTTCCGCACGAATGTGCAGAGCAGGTTTTCGAGCGGTTTTATGCCAATGCCCTGGCTTCACAGATCGTAAAGCAATCTCCGGAAATTCAAAAGATCTTTTCTACCTGGAAACAGGATACAAACGCGCTGACAAGTCCACTGCAAAAAAACCAGGACCTTAAATCTATTCTTCTCCAGGAAACACCTTGGGTGACCGATGCTGAAAAGGAATCTGTTCAGAAAAAGAATATGGCTCTGTTGTTTGACGATTCGGCGACACGTCTGTCCCTTCAAAATGCAATTGGAAAACTGAAGAACCTTCAGTTTAGAGACGGGGGATTCCCCTGGTTTGCCGGCGGAAGCACGGACCGCTATATCACACAGTGCATCGTGGCAGGCTTCGGCAAACTCACGAAGCTGCAGGCCATGCCGGCAGACCCGGACAAATCCATTCAGGGCATCCGGGATTCGGCCCTTGCCTGGCTGGACCGGCAAATCATGAGGGATTTCACATTGGAAAGAGTGAGCAGTAATCATGGCATTAGTGCCCTGCAAATCCACTACCTCTACACACAGAGTTTTTTTCCTGAAAGAAGAAAATCCGCAGCGCTCGATGAGGCGATATTATATTACCGGAGACTGGCGGTTGCAAACTGGACTAAACAACCGGCATACGAAAGGGTCATGATCGCGGAATACCTGTGGCGCACAAACGACAGGCAGACTGCCAAAGATATTCAGTCCTCACTGATGGAAAATGCAACAGTCTCCGCAGAACTCGGCATGTACTGGAAGTCTGTGCGTCCCGGCTATTACTGGAATGAATCTCCGGTGGAAACCCAGGCAGCCATCATCGAACTGTTTACTGAAATGGATGCTTCCACGGCAACCATCGACCAGCTGAAGTTCTGGCTCCTTCAACAAAAACATACGGGGAACTGGCCCACTACGAAATCAACCGCCGACGCCTGCTATGCCCTGCTTCTGAAAGGCAGTAACTGGCTCACAGCCACTCAATCTGTTTCGATTAAAGTAGGTGAATACAATCTCAACAGCAACGCAGGGAAAGCAGAAGCCGGAACCGGTTATATCAAAGAGAAAGTGGACGGTCCGGAAGTCCGTCCTGCCATGGGCAATATCGAAGTGAAGGTTATCACGAAACCCGGGGCAGCATCTCCACCTTCCTGGGGTGCGGTGTACTGGCAGTATTTCGAAAATATGGACAGGATCAGCTCCGCGGCAACCGGGCTTTCGGTGGGAAAAACTTTTTACATAGAGCGCGCCGGACAAAAAACCGCCGCGAGGGAGATCCTCACAAAACAGCCATTGAAGGCTGGCGACAAACTTGTGATACGCATGTTGATCCACGCCGACCGTGACCTGGAATACGTGCACCTTAAAGACACCCGCGCAGCATGCCTCGAACCCTCCGATGTATTGAGCGGCTATCGCTGGCAGAGCGGACTCGGCTTTTATCAGTCTACAAAAGATGCAAGCACCAATTTCTTTTTTGACCGCATTCCTAAAGGAAATTATACCGTTGAATATGCTGCTTTTGTCACTACCGCCGGTAATTACAGCAGCGGGATGAGCGAGCTGCAATGCATGTATGCACCGGAATTCGCGGCGCACAGCGGAGGACAAAGAATTACTGTTGAATCGGGAAAACCTGCGAACGGGCAATGAATGCCCGGCCGGGCGAAGCGGCTTTTTTAGAACATCAATGAAGGAAACAGAAGTTATAATCATCGGCCAGGGACTTTCGGGAACCTGGTTAAGCTGGTGGCTCAGCCGCGCAGGTATTTCCTTCCTTGTCATCGACAAACCGGAGAGGGGAGGCGCTTCACTGAAATCAGCCGGCCTCATCAACCCTGTTACGGGCCGAAGATGGGTGAAGACCTGGCGGATCGAAGAACTCATGCCCTTCGCGGAATCGGCCTATCAGCAGATGGGAGAAACACTCAATGAAAAGCTCATAAGCAACACCTCCGTAATAGATCTCTTCCCGAGTGTGCAAATGAAGCAGGCATTTCAGAAAAGCCGGGAGGAGGACCCGCAATATCTTATTCAGAGTAAGGATCCGAATGCTTATAACAGATGGTTCAGCTACGATCTGGGATGGGGAGCCATCAGGCCCTGCCTGCTGACGGATGTTGAATTGCTACTCGGGAAATGGAGATACGAACTAAAGAAAACAGATCGACTGCGGGAAGAAATTTTCGATCCGCAGTATCTAAAGTTCCAGTCCGGCGGCGTCGAATATACGGATACCCGTTCCCGTTATATTGTGTTTTGTGATGGTACCGGTTCAGCAGGATCATCCTGGTTTGGCAGGCTTCCTTTCGCTCCCAATAAGGGCGAGGGCTTGCTCGTGGAGATACCGGACCTGCCGCCCGGCGAGGTATATAAAAAAGGAATGAGCCTGGTTCCCTTCCGCAAAAACATATTCTGGCTTGGTTCGTCCTATGAATGGTCTTTCGACGATTCCCAACCTACAGAACAGTTCAGGAAAGGTGCGGAGCTCTGGCTTCAGAAAACGCTGAAGATTCCCTTTAAGGTCCTCGATCATTTTGCCGCGGTTCGTCCGGCCACCCTCGAGCGAAGACCCTTTGTGGGCTTTCACCCTCATTACCCTTCTGTTGGCATATTAAACGGCATGGGAACCAAAGGTTGTTCCCTGGCCCCGTTTTTTGCAGCACAGCTGGCAGATGAGATCGCCGGAAAAGGAAAGGTGGACGCGGAAGTAAGCGTTAGTCGCTTTGAAAGAATTTTAAAACCTTAATCCTGGAGCGCTGTTTCTTTGACCAGGAAGGTGGCTGTGCCCAAATTGTTGTTGCGCAGCTGCAGGGGATCCTGGCGGAGAAGGTTTCGCATTGCCTGGTAAAGTTCGGGCAGGTCGTGCTTGAAGCATACCGGGTTTTCAAAAAAAGTTTCTACGGAAACAGCCCAGAACTCATGGTAGTTGACAGCCGCATATTCACCGAGAAGATTGCGGCGGCCTTCCTGCATGGTTGCAAAAATGGGTCTGGCTACTTTGGAGAAATTCTTGAACTCTTTTTTGAAGTGCTTGTCTTCTTCTGTTTCTGTGATGAAGGTCACATAGGCAAGTGCATGTCCCATTTCATGGAGCCCGACATTGCAATTCGGCGTCTGCCCCGTAATGCCTTTGATGAAATTATCCCAGGAAAGATAGATGCCGCTCTGGTCCACATGGCCCATAAAAGGACGGGAATAGAATCCATAGTGATAGTCATCCTTCAACACATAAATGTCATTGAAATAATTCAGCATGTATTTATCGAGTCCGAAAGTCAGCTGAATGGCGACGGCGCTGATCAGGATCGGCATCTCCGCGCTTTCCCTTACTTCGATATAGTGAAAGCGGCGTGATTTTCTGAAGAGAAAGGTGCGGAACAGGAATTTGCGCTGGTCTTCGAGACCGAGGCGGTTATAATAGCGGATGTATTTGGAAACAATGCTGTGGTAGAAGGTTTCGTTTTCAGTAAACTTCTGCTGCTGCCGGCGGATGTAGAGCTTTTGGTAAAGAATACTAATCGGCTTGTGCAGGATTAATACGGCGGTTACAAGGGCAACAATAATGATGAATTCCATAAGGTCCGTTTTTCGTTTTGATTGCTTCTGGTTGAGTCCGATCAAAAAAACAGTGGCCTTACAAGGGTATGGATGGATAGTTTTAAGGTAAGATGGAATTAACCGGAAAGGGTTTAATCATGAGGAGATGAATCGTACGGATGATACAAGGTAAATACTATTTTTTAAAATTGAAAGTGCCCCCCTTTTGATTTTAGATAATTTTTAATCCTTTTCTGCCTAAACTTCCTTGCCCTACCTTTGCCGGCTAATCCTTGAATCCATGTTCAGATCTCATACCTGCGGCGAATTAAGACTTACCGATGTAAACCGGGAAGTAACCCTCGCAGGCTGGGTGCAAACCCTTAGGAAATTCGGAAGTATAACGTTTGTTGATTTGCGGGACCGCTATGGCGTTACCCAATTGCTTTTAGACGAAGCCATTATAGCCAGTCTGGGCAGCAATACCCTTGGCCGGGAATGGGTTATCCAGGCAGCGGGTATCGTTACCGAAAGGTCGAGCAGGAACGCACAAATCCCAACGGGGGAAATTGAGATCAAATTGAGCAGTATTACCATTTTGAACAAGTCGGTAACCCCGCCCTTCACGATTCAGGACGACACCGATGGCGGCGAAGATCTGAGGATGAAATTCCGTTACCTCGACCTGCGGCGTACCCCCGTCAGGAGAAACCTGGAGCTGCGCTATGCAGTGAACCGGGCGGCGAGGAACTACCTTCATCAGAACCAGTTCATGGATATTGAAACGCCCTTTCTCATCAAATCAACTCCCGAAGGCGCGCGTGATTTTGTAGTTCCTTCCAGGATGAACCAGGGACAATTCTATGCACTTCCGCAGAGTCCGCAGACTTTTAAGCAACTGCTCATGGTCAGCGGGTATGACCGGTACTACCAGGTCGTAAAATGTTTCCGCGACGAAGACCTGCGCGCCGACCGTCAGCCTGAATTCACACAGATCGATTGTGAGATGAGCTTTATCGAACAGAACGATATCCTGCAAATGTTCGAAGGCATGATCCGCCATATTTTTAAAGAAGTCAAAGGCATCGACTATACCGATCCGGTCAGGCGCATGACCTGGGAAGACGCCATGTGGGTCTATGGAAACGACAAACCGGACATCCGCTTTGGCATGACCATCGCCAACCTGAAGACCCCGGTAAAAAGAAATGGTGAGCTGGTGTCTGACGAACTGATCAGCGGCGCAGGTTTCAATGTATTTGAACAAGCCGAAACCGTGCTCGCGATCGCTGTGCCCGGCGGCGCTGCCTGGACGCGTAAACAATTCGACGAGATCACGGACTGGGTTAAACGCCCGCAGATAGGAATGCAGGGGCTTGTATATGTCCGCTGCAATGAGGATGGGACCTTTAAAAGTTCCGTAGATAAGTTTTATTCCGAAGAACGCCTTGGGAAAATAGCGGCTTTTGCGCAGGCAGAAAAAGGCGACGCCCTGCTGATCCTGGCCGGACGGGAAGAAAAAACCCGTAAGGCAATCAGTGATTTACGATTGGAAATGGGCGAACGGCTGGGATTCAGAAAAAAAGATGAATTCCGTCTTCTCTGGGTGCTCGACTTCCCCTTGTTTGAATACAGTGAGGAAGACAACCGCTGGGTAGCCCGGCATCACCCTTTCACCGCGCCCAAGCCCGACCAGATACAGATCATGATCGGCAACGATCCCGTCATTCAGGATGCAGCCAGATACCTTGAACATCCTTATGCCGGTATCAAGGCCAATGCATATGATATGGTGCTGAACGGAAATGAGATTGGCGGTGGCTCCATCCGGATCTTCCAGCGCGAACTACAGGAAAAGATGTTCGATGCCCTGGGCATGAGCAGGGAAGAAGCCCTGCACAAATTCGGTTTTCTCCTCGGCGCTTTCGAATATGGCGCACCGCCGCATGGTGGTATTGCCTTCGGCTTCGACCGCCTCTGCGCCATTCTCGGCGGCAGCGAAAGCATCCGTGACTTCATCGCATTTCCGAAGAACAACAGTGGCCGTGACGTCATGCTCGACGCGCCATCCACGATCGATGAGAAACAACTGAAGGAGCTTGCGCTTACGCTGTCAAAATAATCATTCGACTCGCACATACTGAACGAACTTGCGCTTTCTCTGTCACGATGATTATGCGGCTCGCACAGGCTGAAGGAGCTTGCCCTTACTCTGTCACGATGATCGTACCGCTTCCTGAATATGAATGATATTCTCCGTTGTACATCGCATCGGCACTCACCGGCCCCATCTTATAAACGCCCGGTGACACAGCCCTTACAGCATAGTAATAATTCTGTCGTGTTCCCTCCGCGTTTACAAAAAGATTGATCCGGTCGTCGCGCACATCCATCGCTGTGGGGGAAGCACCATCCTTGATCCAGTCCATCCCCGGTATGTCAGAAGTTCTTGGATTTTCTATCTCGAACCCCGCTGGCAGCAGGTCGGTGATCACCACATTGTCCACTTCGTCGCTGAAGGTTTTTTCCAGGCTAAGTTGTACGATAATAAGCTGGTTCTGTTTAAAGCTGTTCCCGCTGAGCGGTCTTCCGTTGCGGTCAAAAAATCTTTTGCGGACCTTCAGGTAATTGTCCGTTTCTTTCATGGTGCCTCCGGCAGAAATTCCTTCCTCCTCCCAGTAGTAGTATAGATTTCCACTGCCGCCGACGACGATCTCGGGATTGCCGGCCTTAAGCTGCGACGACTTCAGCGTGAGGTCCGTACCATTAAAATCTGCCACCTTCTTACCCTGTATTCTGATCTCTGCCGTTGCAGACGACACACCCTGCTGCCTGGCGATCTTGCCAAGGGAAAGAAATCCGAACACGAGCTCCTGAGTATTATACCATGTCCTTATTTTCAGCTTCTCAGCAACATGCCTGGCCATTTCCGGAATCTGAGGGTTAGAAGGATCTGCATCCACCAGCACATCCAGCGCCATGGCTTCATCGCGGATATCGGATGAAAAACTGCCCCCTGTTTCTGTATTGGCGACCTCACCATCAAAACGAGCCGGCAGGAACTGGGTAAAGCTTTTCTTATCACCGGCCAGCGCAAATGATGCGGCCAGCAGGTATCTGGAATCAAGGCTCAGCAATTGCGGATTGGCTTTATAATAATTCATAAGGGACGCGTCCGGACGGCCGGCAAGCGACATGACATACAAGCCATAGATCACTTCTTTCGGCACTATCTTCTTCACCTGGTTCACGTTATAATAATAGGAGATCGTCTTTCTCTCCTTCATCGACGATTGAATATAACCAAGCAGGGTTTCCAGCAGGCTTTTGTCAACGTCGAAGCCGGCCTTGTTGGCCTCGATCAGGAAATGCGCAGCATAGATGCTCGTCCACCAGTTCGGCGATTTTTCGCCGTCCCACAGCGTGATGCCGCCGTTGTAGAGCTGCCGTATGCGGATCTTTTTGATGGCTTCCTGTACATTGTAATTGGCCAGGAAACGGCTGCCCTGTTGCACATGGAGCGCGTCCGCCAGGTCGCCGAAATACAATTGCGGAAAGGCGATGGAAACTGTCTGCTCCGAACAACCATAAGGATATTCCAGCAGCGTGCTCAGGTATTTAGCCAGCGAGGCACCGGGAAAACGGGTAAGCGAAAGCTGCCGCCCGATGCTCGAAGGAATATAATCGCTGTTGCTGAACGCGATGGTCTGCGTACTGCCTGATTTGATCACTCCGTTGCCCGTCGTTTTTTCCAGTGAAGCCGCGGGACGGATGCCGATTTCATTTTCATCGCTGTAACTGCCGTTGTTACCATTGAGTTTTACCAGCACGGTACCGGTGCCGATCACCGGTGCAGCGCTTACAGTGAAGTATAAACGCTTTTCACTGTGGGGCGGTATGGAGTAGGGAATTTCTTTTGCACCGGTCGCCGTCAGTCCGCCGCCGGTGGAGATCACCGCTTTCCCGCTGGCTTGAGCCGCCGTGGTATTGGTGATGGTCAGGGGCATGGTAACGGTGTCTGAAGGACTCAGGAATCTAGGCAATGCCGTGCTGAGCACGAGGGGATCGGCAACCGTCATCTTCGATTCCGCTGACCCGAACTGGTCATTCTTGTACGTCACGGCCATCAGGCGGAGTTCACCGGAGAACTGGGGTATGTCAACCTGGAATACCGCTTCGCCATCCCCGTTGGTTTTCCGGATGCCGCTCCAGTAAGAAAGAATTTTGATTCTTTTGGCCGGCATGGGATTGGTTCGTTTCGCCATATCACTTTCTCCGTCGCCACCTGTGGTGCTCAGCCTGGCCCTCAGCTCCGGAAGCAGGAGGGGATAGAGATCATAGTCCGTAACAGCCAGTGCACGGCGGGCATAGAAATATTCGTAAGGTGACGGCGTCTTAAAATCAGATACCTGCAGCACGCCATTGTCCACCGCGGCCAGCGTAACGAGGCTGTTCGGCGAAGCTTTGACTTTCACTTCCTGTTTCGTATGGGAACGTACGCTGCTTTGCGCAGTGATCTGTACGGGAATCCTCCGGCTTTTTTCTTCCACCGTTACATTCTGAAATCCGTGCGCCACCGTGAGGGGAATTTCAGAGAGATCATGCGGCTTGATCAGTGTCGCACAGATATACACATTGGGAACGGTTTCGCCCGTAAGTTTGAATTCCACAGATGCCGTGCGCTTGTCCACCTGCACATACTGATAGCTGATCATTTTTTCCGTCTCCATCGTCACAAGCATGCGGCCGTCAAAAGGTGCTTTGAACAGGGCTTTCACCGTTTCGCCATTATAGTAGCCCGACTTATCCAGCTGGATATCCACGTGCCCTTCATTATTTACTTCGAAAGAAGAAGAATTGGTGCTCCATGTGCCGAAGCTGTAGAAGGATTTGCTGACATAACTGTCCGACCCGGGTATCGCCACCCTCACCTCATATTCACCAGCCGTTCTCGGAACAAATGAATAGGCCGTCTGCTCTCCGCTCACCCTGATGTTGGCGCTGCTGACCAGCTTATCATCCTTCTGTGATTCATAGCGGAAATAGTCGCCGCTCTTGGAGATCACCGTCCGGTAGTCGTGCCGGATGACCGACACAGCAGCAGTGGCGTCGGTTACTGCCTGATCGCGGTTCAGGGCGATGACCGGAAATTTTACCGTCTGGTTCATCGGGTAATACCAGTTGCCATCGTCGGCAATGCCGAAAAACACCGGTTGGGTATAGATGCTGGCAGTAGCCAGTCGGCTGACCGGCCTGCCCGTTTCATCAAACACGGTGCTGTAAAAATCGGCCTGCAACAAACCGATATTGCGATAGATATTTTCGATCTGGAATTTCTCCACAGCCTCGCCCGATTCTCCCGTCTTGCCTTCACGGGTTACTTTGTCGGTAAAAGTTTTCTGGTTGGTCAGGCTGAAATCGTAGTTGTCATATTTTTTTGAAGTGAAGGTTTTTTGCTTGAGCTGGATTTCACATTCGTAGTTTCTTCCTGCAGCCGGCGGACCGAAAAAGTTATCGGCCTGAATTTTCAGTTCAGCAGTTTGTCCGGGTTCGTAGGAATCCTTATTGAGTGTCGCCTTGACCCTGATTCTGTCAGGCACGAATTCTTCCACGTGAAATGACTGTGTATTCAGCAGGACTTCATTCGAAGTATACACTTCCAGCTGATAAGTTCCCGTAATGGTCGTCAGCGGCAGGTCTATATTTCCGTCCAGCGATCCCTCTTCATTCAGGTTCTTTCTGAACGACTTGAATTCTTTTCCATTGGGAAGAAGAAATTTAAGCTTCACGGGAATCTCGCCCGGAGATTTCCAGGCATAGTCACGAATGATAACCGAATAATTTATTTTCTCTCCGGGCCGGTAAATATCGCGTTCCTCATAAATATAGGCGTCGAGCCCAGTACTGTTCATCGTTTTTCCTCCCACGTCGAATCGGGAAGTATTAATGCGCGTCGTAGCGAAAGGCAGGTAGTTAAAGTCATCTGCTGTTTTTGCAAGGATCATTGCAGGTTTGAAACCCTGAAATTCCCTGCGTGTATATTTTATCTCCGCGACACCCTGGTCATCGGTATAAGCCGAACCGAGCAACTGGTTATTGGCACCATACGCCAGCATATTGACACCCTTTAAAGGCCCAGCTGATTTTATGGAATTGGCAAATACATGAATACCCGCAAGGCCTTCCTTGGCGATCATCCCGATATCAGAAACAGATATCAGCCGGCTGTCTCTTACCCAATAATCTTTTGTGGAGCGGATCATCACATGATAGATGCCTTTGAAATCCGGAAGCCTGTCTTCCATATCCAGGTGCAGCAGACGGCTGCTGCCATAGCGGGGAAGCAGGCGGGTGTCGATTTCCTTTTCGAAGATCACGTCGCCCGCGATATAATCGGATGTGCTGCCATCATTGTATTCATATTCGTCCGCACCGTTGCCCTTTTCCTTCGGATAGTAGCTGTAGCGCTGGGCCGTCAGGATATTGCTTTCATAAATTTTAGAGATGACAAGCTTTACCTTCTCCACATTGGTGATACGAACTTCTATATTTTTCTCGCCTTTTCCGGAGAGATAGACTCCTTTCGAATTCTGGAAAGAAACCCCGGGTTCGAGTGCACCAAAAGCGAGGTTGCTGGTGTAGTCTTCATGTAGCGTTCCGCCGATCTCTCCCCTCAGGCCTTTTTTGATGGTTAATACATAAGAGTTTTCTGTATTGAACTGTTCGCTGCGGATAAGGAATCCGTTTTCTGTCAGCTCTGTTGAAAATTTTACGGCAGGGTCAAGCTTTATATAAGACGCAAGATCAGCTGTTCCGATGAGCTGGCTGGTCGCCACGCTGATCGTACCGCCGGTACCATCGGGATTTGCTTCCACTTCGTTGATGTTAAGAACAAAGGGAGACTGAAGTGCAATGCTGGCCGTTCTGATGTCGGCCGTGCCAATGGAACCGCCTACGGGCAGCAGGCCCCTGTCGAGCGTTGCCTTCACCTGGTAATCTTTGTCGGCCGTTGGAAAATCGGCCAGCTGCAGGGAGATCACGGTAGAAGGAGAAAGCGTCTGAATGGTATAGCTTACCGGTTTTCCTTCAAGTTCCAGCTTCAGCTTTTCTTTTAGTTGTGAGGGATCGATGCGGTAGTTGAAATAAAGTTCTAGCCGCGGCACAAAGGATTTGGAATGTTCATCCTGCAGGACCCAGAGGCTGTTGGTATTTTCAAGTTTCAGTTCGGGGGTATGAAATCCGAATTCGCCATTGCTGAAACGGTCGTACTTGCTGTATTGAAGGATATCGCTGCGAAGCTTCGCCTTATAGTTTGTAGCAGGCTGCAGGGGAGCGGAGGGAGAAAAAATAAGTTCATCATTGTGTTCCCAACGAAATTTACCGGGGATGGCGGGTTCGAAGCTGATGTATTCCGTAGAGTCCCAATGGTTGATCAGGGAGTCGGCGATGAGGGATTTGTCGAAACGGAATACGAGGTTAGCCAACGGTTCCACTTCATCTTTGGCGTTGGTGTATTCGAGACTTACGAAATTGCGGTTACAGGAAAAAATAAACACGCTGACGATGCAGGTGATCAGGCAGCAAAGCTTAGAATACATGGGGTCGTTTTAGAGATTTGTGCCGTTAATATACGAAAAAGCAATACCGTCATACCGGGCGCACCATTAAAATATCTTACTTTTATGCGCACTAAAACCAGGGTATGCCATATCATCTGTTAAAGGGGAAAAAAGGAATTATTTTCGGAGCGCTCGACGAAAAGTCGCTTGCCTGGAGAACCGCCTTACGCTGTTATGAAGAAGGAGCACAGCTGGTGCTTACCAATGCGCCGGTAGCCCTTCGTATGGGCGAGATCAACAAACTTGCTGCGGCCGTGCAGGCGCCCGTTATTGGCGCCGACGTTACCAAAACGGAAGATATCCGCAAGCTGCTGGAAGATTCCATGACGCATTTTGGAGGAAAGGTTGACTTCATCCTGCATTCCGTGGGCATGAGCCTGAATATGCGAAAGGGGAAAGCGTATACCGAACTTGATTACGGATTCAACCAGCGGACCCTGGATATCTCCGCGATGTCCTTTCACCGCGTTCTTCAGACAGCCTACGAACTGGATGCCATCAACTACTGGGGCAGCGTTGTGGCCCTCACTTATATCGCCGCTCAGAGGGTTTTCCCGGACTACAATGAAATGGCGGATGCGAAAGCCCTGCTGGAAAGTATCGCCCGCAGTTTTGGATATTACTATGCCATTAAAAAGAAGGTCCGCATCAATACCGTGTCACAGTCGCCTACACGCACAACTGCCGGCAGCGGCGTAAAAGGATTCGACGGGTTTTATGATTATGCGGAAAAGATGAGTCCCCTGGGCAATGCGTCGGCCGATGACTGCGCCGGCTATCTTGCCGTGCTCTTCAGTGATCTCACCAAAATGGTCACCATGCAAAACCTTTTTCACGACGGAGGATTTTCCTTTACCGGCGTTACGGAATCGGTTGTGCAGGACATGGAAAAAAAGCACATCGTGGCCGATTAGGA
>Ga0207691_10000427_pt1 | contig 41828 bp, 39 predicted proteins | sample KBSM13metaG_FD_184327 | JGI IMG/M metagenome (GOLD analysis project Ga0207691, IMG submission 184327) | Miscanthus rhizosphere microbial communities from Kellogg Biological Station, Michigan, USA - KBS M1-3 metaG (SPAdes) (version 2) | ecosystem: Host-associated > Plants > Roots > Rhizosphere >...
AGAAACACGAACACGATGAAGAAGCCCACGCCGATGGGGCCCATCCCCCACGTCGTCACGTTGGCAAGCAACGCCTTGGGGATCTGGTAGTAGGCGAGCAGCCAGCCGAAGATGGATGCCGTGCCCACGCAGAAGAGCGCGATTGCGGAGAGCTTGCCGGTCTCGAGCAGCGCCGTCCAGAGCTTCTCGCGTCCCATCTCGCGATAGACGCCGAGCGAGAGCACGGCTGCGTAGAGGACTGCCGCCGCCGCCGACTCCGTTGCCGTGAACCAGCCGAGCAGGATGCCGCCGACGATGATGAAAGGTGTCATCAACGCCGGAATGGAAACGAGTGCTGCCTTGAAGAACTCCTTGAGGCTCGAGCGTGGGTAGGTCGGATAGTGGCGCACCTTCGCGTAGACGTGTACGGTGGCCATCTGCGCCAGGCCGATGAGCAGGCCGGGGACCACGCCTGCGAGGTAGAGCGCGCCGATCGAAACCTGCAGCACGCCGCCCCACACGACCATCAGGATCGACGGCGGGATGATCACGGCGAGCACCGCCGACACTGCCGTGATCGCGATCGAAAAGGACAGGTCGTAGCCTTCCTTGACCTGCGCCTCGATGAAGATCTTGCCCTGGCTCGCGGCGTCTGCCGTCGACGAGCCTGAGATGCCTGCGAAAAACACCGACAGCAGCACGTTGATCTGTGCGAGGGCGCCGGGGAAGTTGCCGACCATCGTCCGCGACAGCGTCACGAGGCGATCGGTGATGCCTCCCACGTTCATGAGGTTCGCGGTCAGCAGGAAGAACGGCACGGCCAGCAGGATGAACGAGTTGTACGCCTTGAACGTCGTGTTGAAGATCACGATCGGCGACAGGCGTGGCTCGATGATGAAAATCGGCAGGCACGCGAGGCCGAGCGCGAACGCTACCGGCACGCGCAGGACCATGAGCAGGAAGAACACGCCGAACAGGATCAGCGCGGCCATCCCCGGAGACATTGCCGCGGTCATCATGATGGATCCCCCCGAAGCGTCGCTGCGCGCCGCCTCCCCCCAAGGGGGCGCGCGCCTCGGGGCGGCCCTTCGGCGCGCCTCATATGAGGCTCCCCGTACCGAGATTGCGCTCTTCCTGGACGAGATCCGCGGCCGTCGGACCGTAACGCGCGATGCGGATGTCGTTCAGCAGGCGTTGGATGCCGAAGATGAACCAGGTAACGCCCGTCAACGGCCAGGCGATGAAGATATAGGTCATCGGCAGGTCGGCCAGCTCGGACGTCTGGTTCCAGCCAAATTGGACGAACTTAATGCCCCAGTATACGAACACGAACGCGAAAACGAGCACGAAGATCATAGAGACGATCCGCAGCACCGCGTTCGTGCGCGGCTTGAGTTGCGGCCACACATCGACCTCGAAGTGCGTGGCTTCGCGCACGCCGATCATCGCCCCGAGCATCACCATCCAGATAAAGAGGAAGCGCGCCATCTCCTCGGTCCAGATCCACGCCGGGATGAGCGCGGTGAAGCGCGAGATCATCTGCAGCGTCACCGGCACGACGAGCAACGCGACGCTCCATCCGATCAGGATGTTGAGGAGACGGGCGTAGTAATGGATGAGCTTGTGCATGCGCCTTCCGGTCTTGGGCTGGGCAAGAAAAAGCCGGCGCGAGGAAGAAAAGTTCCGCGCGCCGGCTGCAGTGGTGGATTTACATGCTGTTTATCTTGTTATAAATGTCGGTCGCGCCGATTTCCTTCGCGTAGTCGGCCATTACCGGGTCCGCCAGTTTCTTCATCGCCGCGCGGTCGGTGAACGGGACCATCTTGAGCTTCCCGGCCGCCTGCATCGCTTCGAGCTTCTTCTGATCCTCTCCCGACTCGATCTGCCGGCCGTACGCGCCCGCTTCCTTGCCGGCCTTGAGGATGGCGGCCTGCAGGTCGGGCGGCAGCTTCTTGAACGTCTTGCCGGAGAAGGCGATTGGCCGGATCGTGATGGCGTGTTGCGTCATGTTGAGGTTGGGCCCGACTTCGTAGAACTTCATCGCTTCCACGCCGGCAGCTTCGTTCTCGCCGGCGCTGATGACGCCGTTCTGGATCGCATTGTAGATTTCGTCGTAGGCGATCACCGTCGGCGACATGCCGACGGCCCCGAACGTCTTGCTCCAGATCGGCGCACCCTGCACGCGGACCTTGAGCCCTTTCATCTCCTGCAGGTTGCGCACAGGCTTGTTGGCGAAAATGTTGCGCGTGCCGCCGCCGGCGAAGCCGATCAGCATGACGTCGCCTTTCGCGAAAACTTCGTCGGCGATCGGCTTGAGGGTATCGGCCTCGATCACCTTGTTCCAGTGATCGATATCTCGAAACAGGAACGGCGCGTCGATGAACGGCGCGGCCTTGGCGAACGTCGACATGTGCGCCGGCGATACAATGGCGTAGTCGACCGAGACGCCCTGGTTCATGAACGCGAAGTAGTCCTTCTCAAGACCGAGTTCGCTGTTCTTGTGCAACACGAAGTTGATGGGCTTGCCGTAGTATTTGGCCGTCAGTTCCTGGAATTTTTCCAGCGACCGGTTGAATGCGTGGCCATCGTTGAATTGCACGGCACCGTGCAGCGTGATCGGTGCCTGCGCGAACACTGCCGCAGATACTGCAAGGCCGGCGACCAGCAGGCCATGCAGCACAACGCGTATCGGGTCTCGCATGTATTCCTCCTCAGGTGGTGGGTCCACGCAAGGCGCCTTACGGACGAACTGCCGCGGCGCTCTGGTCAAGTGGCCAGACCAATTGAACCGCGTTGCCCGGGACGTGTCAACGCGAATTCCATTGTGCTTTGCAGCACGATTGCGCCTGCTTGACTGCCTCGGCCATGGCGGCATCGCCAATCGCGCCGGCGTGGACCGGCTGCTAGAATCGCCGACGATGAGGCAAATCCTGCGTCTGTTTCTGGTGATCCTGGCGGCCGCGATGCACGTCGCGGCGCCCGTTGTGTCGTACGCCGCACCGGCGACCGTCGCGTTGCCCGGCGACATATGCACGTCCGTGCGCGGCGCCTCCACGGCAACTCCCAATCGGGCCCCTGCCCAGCATTCGAGCGAGCATCATTGCGCGCACGCACCATGCTGCCCGGCCGGTGCGCACGATTCGGCGGCGGCGCCGCCGCCCGTTCTCGCCGTGCTCGCGGAACAGCGCACGGCCGATAGCTCTGTGGGATCGGCGCCTGCGGCCGCTGCCATCAGGTCTGTCCTTGCCGCGCAACCGCGCGGCCCGCCTTCGCACGGCTGACGCCGGACCGCCCGCGCCGCATGGCGTGCGGCTTCACGCGCGGATTCATCCGCGCGCCGTAGCGACATCCACGAAGGGGTTCACTCCCATGGCACGTACCATCGCCTTCGCATTCCTTGCTGCCGCGGTGTTGAGCGGCACCGCGCTGGCTGACGACTACCTGGCCAAGACGCTGCGCATCAGTAATCCATTCACGCGCGCTACGCCGCCGGGAGCCAAGGTTGCCGGCGCGTTCCTGTCCATCGAGAACCAGGGCAAGGAGACGGATCGCCTCGTTTCCGTCAGTTCGCCGATCGCCGGACTGGCGCAGATTCACGAAATGGTCGTGGACGGCGGACTCATGAAGATGCGCGCGGTGAAGGGCATCGATCTCAAGCCGGGCGCGACGGTGGAACTCCGTCCCGGCGGTTATCACGTGATGCTGGAAGACCTGAAGCGGCCGTTGCAGCAAGGCGAGCAATTTCCGATGCTGCTGACATTCGAAAAGGCAGGGGCCGTCGAAATCAAGGTCAAGGTCGAAGCGATGGGCGCCGCGGCGCGCTCGCATTGACCCGGCGTCTCACAGCGCCGCAACTTGGGGAACACCATGCCGCCACGCCACGCATTGCTGGTCGCGACCTGGATTGCCGCGACCGTAGCCGCGCCCGCCGCGGTTGCCTGCTCGAGCTGCGGTTGCAGCCTGAGTTCGGATTGGTCGAGCCAGGGAATTTCGCCGTCGGGCGAGGGCTTCCGCTTCGACTTCCGCTTCGACTACTTCAACCAGGACCAGCTGCGATCCGGTAGGCACAAGGTCGATCGCGGAAGCCTTGAAATTCCCAATGATCAGGAGATTCAACAGACCACGATCAACCGCAACTACGCGCTGGGCTTCGACTACAGCCCGAATCGCGAATGGGGCGTCAATGTGCAGCTGCCCTATTACAACCGCTACCACACGACGATCGCCGCGGGCGACACCGAGGTCTCGACGTCGCACACGCAAAGCATCGGTGATGTCCGCGTCGTCGGCCGCTACCTGGGACTCACCGAGGACCAAAGCGTCGGCATGCAACTCGGATTCAAGCTTGCCACGGGCAGCTTCGACAACAACTTCATCGCCGGGCCGCAACAGGGTGAGCCCCTCGACCGCGGACTGCAACCGGGCACGGGCACGACGGACCTACTGGTCGGAGCATTCAATTTCGGCGCGCTGTCCCGCAACTGGGACTATTTCGCGCAAGGCATGCTGCAGCAGCCGCTGAATTCGCGCGACGGTTTTCGTCCGGGCACAGGGTTTAACCTCAATGCCGGATTCCGCTACGTGGGCATCGATCATGTCGTGCCTTCGATCCAGCTCAATGCGCGGATCGAAGGCAGGGAGTCGGGCCCCAACGCGGACGTCGAGAACAGCGGCGCGTCCCTTGTATATCTGAGCCCGGGCGTGAATTTCCAGATCGCCGACAGGTTGCACGGCTACGTATTCGCGCAGGTGCCGGTCTACCAGCGCGTCAACGGGCTGCAGATCGAACCGCGCTACACCGTGACGCTAGGGGTCTACTACACGATGTGAGGTCGGCAGAAGAAGCATCGCTGGCGGCGCGTATGCCGGGGCGAAACGGGCCGAGTTCGCTCGCCCCCGCAGCAACGGCGTGACCGTTTGCTCGAGGGTGGCTGTGTCGAGCAGCGGTTTGCCGTACCAGCCGTCCTTGCGCAGCACGCCCTGCCGGTCGATGACGAAAGTGAGCGGCAGTCGCCAGATGCGGCCATAGTCCTTCAGGGTCATCTCCCGTCCGAATGCGGCCGGAAACGAGTACTCACGCATGAATTCGCGTGCCTTTGCCTCGTCCTTCGGATTGTCCATGCTGATGCCGATGAGCTCCAATCCCTCGCCGCGATGGCGGCGGTAGTACGCGTCCAGCGCCGGCATTTCCTCGACGCATGGTGCGCACCAGGTCGCCCAGAAATTGATCACGACCACCCGGCCCGCGTAGTCCGCGAGCGAGAACCGAGAGCCGTCGAACAGCGTGCCGGTGAGCGCGGGCGCAGGGGCGCCTTCGGAAATCGCGCATGCGGCGCCGGAAATCACCAGCAGGCATGTCAGGGCCAGGCAGCGGATGATGGTCATGGTCGACGCCGGTCGCGATGACGGCGTGGCGTGGAAGTAACAGTGCGATTGTCGCGCAATGCAGTCGCGCGCGCCATGGCTGACATAGGTCGACATGCGATAATTCGCGCCATGGCAACGTCGGCGGATCGCTTCACATCGCTCTCCACCGCCGCGCTTGGCGACGGCACGCGGCACCCCAATCGCCAGGTCGCCGCGTGGCTTCTCATCTGCTGCGCGCTGGTGTTCGCGATCGTCGTCGTCGGAGGCGTCACGCGCCTCACCCACTCGGGTCTTTCGATCACCGAGTGGCAGCCCATCGTCGGCACGCTGCCGCCGTTGTCTGATGCCGACTGGGACGCCGCGTTTTCGAAATACCGGCAAACGCCCGAATACCTGCAGGTGAACAAGGGCATGACGCTGCCGGAGTTCCAGCGCATCTTCTGGTGGGAATATTTCCATCGGCTGCTCGGTCGCCTGGTCGGTTTCGTGTTTCTCGTGCCGTTCCTGTGGTTCCTCGCGCGCAGGAAGATCCCGCCAGGCTACGGCGTCCCCCTCGCCGTCATCTTCGTCCTTGGCGCGGCGCAAGGAGCGCTCGGCTGGTACATGGTGAAGAGCGGCCTCGTCGACGACCCACGCGTTTCGCAATTCCGGCTCACGGCGCACCTGGGGCTCGCGTTCCTGATCTTTGCCGCGATGTTCTGGACGGCGCTCTCGTTGCTGGCGCCGCGCCGTTCGCGCGCCCACGGCTCCCCGGCGATGGCGGCGTCCGCGCGTTTCTGGTCCGCCGTCGTCGCGTTCGCCGTGTTCGTGCAGGTCCTCGCCGGGGGAATGGTCGCCGGCATCCGCGCCGGTCTGGCCTACAACACCTTTCCTCTGATGAACGGGGCATGGGTGCCCGCGGAGATCCTTGCACTAGAGCCCAGGTGGAAGAACTTTTTCTACAACATGGCGACGGTACAGTTCGATCATCGGTTGCTGGCGTGGATCCTCGCGTTCGCCGTGCCGCTGCTGTGGTGGCGGATCGCGCGCGACTCCCGTGCGCCGCGCGCCGCTCGTTTCGGCGCGCACCTGCTGCTGGCAATGCTCGCTGTGCAGGTGACACTCGGCATCCTCACGCTCGTCCACGGCGTGCCACTGCCGCTCGCCGCGCTCCACCAGGCGGGCGCGCTGCTGTTGTTCGGCGCCGCGCTCAACGTCGCGCACGCGGTCCGCCGCTGACCGGGGCCGCCCGTGCGTGGTTGCGTCAATTCGCGATAACGGTGATCATATGCGGTTCGAAGTTCGAATCATCCACAAGCCGCCCCACGACGCGAACGCCGTTACCCGAAAGAAGCCATGGCTGCCGAATCCCGAACCCTCGACGAACCGCTGAGCGACGCTGAACTCGACGAACTCGAGAACTTTCTCGCCTCCGATTCGGTTCCCGAAGACTGCATGGATCTCGAGATGCTGGATGGATTCCTCGCGGCCATCGTAAGCGGACCGGAATCGATCCAGCCATCCGAGTGGCTGCCGCAGGTCTGGAGCGACGGCGGCCGCAGCGCCACGCCGGCCTACGGCAACAGCGAACAGGCACAGCAGATCATGACGCTGATCCTGCGCCACATGGTCGGCATCCAACGCACGCTCACCGAGTCGCCGACGCGCTTTCGTCCGCTGCTGTACCTGCCCGAGGAAAAGAAGCCCAGCCAGAAGCCCGCGGAACGCCAGCCGCCGGAGGGCACCGCGTGGTGCGAAGGTTTCATGGCCGGCGTGAAACTGCGCGATGACGAGTGGCAACCGCTGTACGACGCCGAGGATGCGCGGGACTGGGTCTTTCCGATCGAAGCGCTCGCGTTCGGCGAGCAGGACCCCGAGTTCGCCGAGTGGATCGACGACCGCGAAAAACGCGCGAGCCTCGTCGAGGAACTCGCGGTCGCGTCGGTGCTCATCTTTCGCTTCTGGCAGGACCGTCGCAAGGCCACGTCCACCCGCGGCGGCGGCGCGCGCCGCACGCTGACTGAGACGGCGCGCAAGTCGCGCGAGCGATTGCACTAGCGTCCCGGCGCACGGATTCGCGCGCGTGGGTGAGTGGCCGGCGGCGGCGGCGCAACCCCAACATGCCGTAGCGGCGCCAGTCCGACACTTCCCTTGAACTTCGACTTTCGTTCCCTTGACTGGGGCTATGCCTACGTCGCGAGCGAGTGGGTCATACGCGTGGCCGCGCTGCTGGTCGTGCCGCAGCGGCGCGCGCCCAGTGCCGCACGCGCATGGCTGTTGTTCATATTCTTCCTGCCCTGGCCGGGCATGCTGTTCTATGCGTTGATCGGTCGCGCGTACCTGCCGCGGCGACGGTTCGGCGTGCAGAAGCAGATCTACGAGACGATCCGGCGCATCGAGCCGCGCGCGTTGACGGGCGAGGTGGTCGTGGCGCCGGAGGTGTCGCGGGAATTGCTCCCGGCGCTGCGCCTGGCCGAGCAGCTGTCCGAGTTTCCCGTAGTCGGCGGCAACCGTTTCGAACTGCTGCCGGTGTATGACGCCGCCATCGACCGCGTCATCGCGGACGTCGATGCCGCGGAGCACTACGTGCACATGCTGTTCTACATCTTCGAGAACGACGATGCCGGCGCCCGAGTGGCTGCCGCGCTCGTGCGCGCGCGGCAACGCGGCGTGGTGGTGCGCGTGCTGATGGATGCCATCGGTTCCCGCGGCGGGTTGAAGGGCATCGCGCCCGGATTGCGCGCAGCCGGCGCCGAAGTGCTTTCGGTGATGTCGTTGCGGCTATGGGGACCGAACGCCGCGCGCTTCGATCTGAGAAATCATCGCAAGATCGTAGTCGTCGACGGCCGATCCGCCTTCTTCGGGTCCCAGAACATCGTAAGCGCGCACGCCAATCGCGGGCTGACCAACGAGGAAATGTTCGTGCGCGCGAGCGGTCCCATCGTCCGCCATCTGCACGCTGTGCTGTTGGGGGACCGCTATCTCGAGACCGGCGACCTGCCGCCGGAGTCCGACAGCCTGGCGCCTGCCGAACGCTCGCAGACGCCGACCGGGCTCGCGCAGGTTGTACCCAGTGGGCCGGGCTACAACGAAGGCACGGCGGAGGCGGTAATGATCGCCTTGATGTATGGCGCGCGCTCGCGGGTCGTGCTCACCGCGCCCTACGTCATTCCCAGCGAGGCCTTCCTGTCCGCGATGTGCAGCGCCGCGCGGCGTGGCGTGGTAGTCGAGCTGATCGTCGACCAGGAGTCGAACAAGCCGCTCGTGCAGTTGGCGCAGCAATCCTATTACGACATCATGCTCAGGTCCGGCGTGCGCATTCTTCGCCACACCGGCAGTTTTCTGCACGCGAAGCACCTCAGCGTCGACGACGAGGTCGCGCTTATCGGATCGTCCAACCTCGATATCCGCTCGTTCGCGCTGAACGCCGAAGTCAGCGTGCTGATCTATGACCGCTCGGTGGTGGCCGATCTGGCCCAGGTGCAACACGGATACATTCAACACGCGTCGCAGGTCACCCGGGACGAGCGCCGCCAGATGCCCTTCGGCCGCCGTGCACTGGAAAATCTCGCGCGCCTGACCGACTCGCTGCTTTGACTCGTGCTGCACGGAGCCCACGTTGCCCGCAACCGCATCCGATGAAGACTCTCGCGACAGCGCCCTGGTGCTGTTCTCCGGCGGCCAGGATTCCGCGACGTGCGTCGCGTGGGCGCTCGACCGCTTCGCGCGCGTCGAGACGATCGGCTTCGACTACGGTCAGCGGCACGTGATCGAACTTGCCTGTCGCGGCGCGTTCCTCGCCGCGTTGCGCGAACGCTACCCCAAGTGGTCGCGCCGGCTGGGCGCCGATCATGTGCTGAACCTTGGGCTGTTCAAGGACTTGGGCGAGACCGCGCTGACCAGCGACCGCGAAATCGAGATAGGCGCCAATGGCCTGCCGACGACATTCGTTCCCGGCCGCAACCTTCTGTTCCTGACGGCGGCCGCGGCTATCGCCTATCGCCGCGGTCTTCGCGTTCTCGTCGGCGGCATGTGCGAGACCGATTACTCCGGATACCCCGACTGCCGCGACGACACGCTGAAGGCGCTGCAGGTCGCGTTGAACCTGGGCATGGACAAGCGTTTCGTCATCGAGACGCCGTTGATGTGGGTCGACAAGGCGGCGACGTGGAGACTCGCGGAGTCGCTCGTTGGCGGCGGATTCGTCGAGTTGATCATCGAACATACGCACACCTGTTACCTGGGCGACCGTACGCAGCGGCATCCCTGGGGCTATGGTTGCGGGGCGTGCCCGGCGTGCCAATTGCGGTCCCGGGGCTACGCCGCGTATCGTGCCGGCGGATCCGCCAGCGCCGCCTAGCGAGGCGAGCCGGCGGCCAGCATTCGCTTCATGCGGTCGAGATCGTAGCCGTCTCGCCGTACCTCGTATTCCTCGATCAGGCGGACCAGCTCGTCGAAGCGCTTTCCCGCCGGCGTTCCGGGATCGGCCAGCATCAGGTCCTCGAGTTCGTCGAGCGCCGCACAATATTGCGTTTCGTCGCGAATCTGCGACGGATCGAGCAGGTGGGTCATGGATCCTCCATTCGCGTAGAGACGCGATACGGATGATCGGCGCCGATGTGGCGCCGCGCCATCGGCCGGATTGCCTAGCCGCTTGCGGCTATTCCGGCGGCGCGACTGCGGGTTCGATGACGGCGGGAGCCTCGGCCGAACCTTCCGCCATTCGATGCGCGAGCGCGGTCATTCCCGCCGTCGCGAGCACGATGAGCATGACCGACCCGAAGGGAAAGCCGTGCAGCTTGCCGGAGTCAGACGCGCTCAGAAACAGCAGCACGGTGATCAGTCCGCGCGGCGCGATCCACAAAAGCCTTTCCGCGGATTCTTGCCTCAGTAGTTTCAGGATCAACCACCGCGACCCATAGATGATCGCAATCCCCGCGCCCGCGACCAGCCACGCCTTCACCGACACCATCTCGCTGACGTTGGTCCAGTAGCCGAGCAGCAGGAAAAAGAAGCTCTTGGTCGCGAACGTCAATTCGGCGACGAGGCCCTTGAACTCCTTCAGCGTCTGCTCGTATTTCTCGCTGTGCAGCGAACGCAACTTCGCGTGCCATTTGAGCAGTCCCGGATTGTTGATCAGCAACCCGCAGCCGAGAACCATGATGAGCGGCGACAGGTGCAACTCCTTGCCCACCGCGTACAGGCAGATCAGTCCCGCGATCAGCGGCAGGAAGCGTACGTGCCCCTCGAGCTGGTTGATGAAATAGTAGAGCAGCAGCGCCACCACGGCGGCCGCCGCGAGCGATACGCCGCCGCCGCCCAGCAGGTCGAAGGTAAACAGTTCCAGCGAGCCTTCCGCGTTCAGCCACGCATAGAACACTAGGACGCCGAAGATGTCGGAGAGCGACGATTCGTAAATGACGAATTCGCGCGGCTGCGCGGCAAGCCCGTGTGCGGCAGGAATGGCCACGGCGCTGCTGATCACGGCGAACGGAATCGCCGCCAGCACCGCGACCGGTACGTCGAGCGACAGCGCGAAATGGAAAAGCGTGGCGAAAGCAGCGAGCGTTGCCGTGAACCCCAGCACCGTCGACGCGCCCGCGCGGGCGATGAGCCCCAGGCGATCGCGGGAAACCTTGAGGTCGAGCGCGCCCTCGAGCACGATCAGGATGAGCCCCAGCGTGCCGATCACCGGCACCACCGGATCGATCCAGCGCAGGTGCAGGTGGACCGAATCCATGACCTGCCGCAACACGATGCCCGTGACGATCAGCAGGACCACGGAGGGCAGCTTCCAGCGCCGCCCGACGATGTCGAGCAGATACGCGAACATCAACAGAGCCGACGCGGCGAGGATGGCGGTGTTGGTCATGCGGGTGCCGTGGGAACGCTACGGCATCTGGATTTTTCCACCGCCGGGAAAGCCGCCTCCGGCTAGCGCGCTTGCGGCGCCGGCGGGAGGCACGATCAGGCCGGACGACTGCTGGCGCCGCAGTTCCTGCAGCTCGCGCATCGTGCGTTCGATGCCGACTTTGGCGGCTTCGCCGTAGTTGGCGACAGCTTCCGCGAGGTTGGAGGCTTCGATGTCGAAGCTCACCGGCAGCGCGCCCATGTTGGTCATGATCTGCGCGTCGCCCGTGTAGATGGTCGGCCGGGCGGGATCGGGCGAGCCGTCGCTCTTCACCGGCACCATCAGGCGAATGGTTCCGACTTTGCGATCGGTGATGATTTCTTCGCGATACAGCGACGCGGCATCCATCGTCGCTTCGGCGGTGCGGGAGTCGGCGGGCATGTCGGAATCCTTGCAGGTCCAGGGGAACCGCCCATTTTAAAGGACTCCGCCGCTTCTTGCCCGCCGAGGTTACGCGTGCGCCAATGCCTCGTCGGCGTGGAACAGGTATGAGTCCATGGCCAGCGCGCCGTTCAGGAATCCGTCGATGAACCGCTCCGGCCGCGGCCTTTCGCCGGCGGCGCCGTACGCGACGAACAGTGGCAGGAAATGCTCGTCGCTGGGATGCGCGCGCGCGGCTTCGGGCGCGCGTTCGCGATAGCTGACCAGCGCCTCGGTGTCGTGTGCCGCGAGTGCCGCGGCCAGCCACATCGAGAAATCCTGCGCATACTTGAGCGGATCGGGGCGCCGCGCGTTGGCCATCCAGTCACGCAGGTTGTGCGTCGTGTGGCCGGAGCCGATGACCAGCACGCCGTCCCCCGTCAGCGGTGCGAGCGCGCGCCCCATTTGCACATGGTGCGCGGGGCCCAGCCCGGGCTGCACTGACAGCTGGACAACGGGGATGTCCGCATCCGGATACATCCAGCGCAACGGCACCCACGCGCCATGGTCGAGCCCGCGGCAGCCGTCGACACCGGCGGCGATTCCATCGGCCTTGAGCAGTGCTACGCATTGCGTCGCGAGTCCGGGCGCGCCGGGCGCCGGATACGTGATGCGATACAGCTCCGGCGGGAAGCCGCCGAAATCGTGGATCGTGTCCGGCTTGGGGTTGCCGGACAGCATGGGCACCGCGGTCTCCCAGTGTGCGGAAACCATCAATATCGCGCGAGGCCTGGGCAGCGTGCGCCCCAGCTCCGCCCATGCGCCGCCCGCGTCGCCGGGTTCGACGGCGTACATCGGCGACCCGTGCGAAAGAAACAATGTCGGCAGGAGGTTTTTCATGTCCATCCATTCAATGAAACCGGTTCGCCGCGTCCGCGCGCCACAACCGAAATCGTCGGCGCGCGGACTAAGGCGAAGGGATCGCTCAGGCGGGAACCGGCTCCGTCTTGGCCAGGCCTTCGGCCACCAGAACTGCATGAACTTGCGGGCGCGCCGCGACCCTGGCCAGGAATTTCTGCAACGACGGCCATGGCGACAGGTCCACTTTGAGCATACCCGCCCAGTTCAGGATGGTGAACAGGTACGCGTCGGCGATTCCGAACGCCTCGCCGGTCAGATAGGGCTGCGTGGCCAACGTCTTGGACACGTGATCGAAGCGCTTGGCCAGCGTGGCGCGCTGCTTGTCGCGCGTCGCCTCGGGCGTGTCCGGATACCAGAGCGGTCCGAACTGCTTGTGCAGTTCGGTTGCGATGAAGTTGAGCCACTCCATCACGCGATAGCGCTCCATCGTGCCGGCCGCGGGCGCGAGCGAGCCTGGCTTGCGGTCCGCGATGTACTGGAGGATTACGGCGGCTTCCGACAGGCGTTGGCCATCGTCGAGTTCGAGCAACGGCACGTAGCCTTTGGGATTGATCGTGGTGTAGTCGGTGCCATCGGCGAGCACGTGCTTGCGCAAGTCCACTTTCACGGCGTCATAGCTGAGTCCGGCTTCGCTGAGGGCGATGTGCGGCGCGAGCGAGCAGGCGCCGGGCGAGTAATAGAGCTTCATGCAGGTTCTCCGGTGAATTTGAAGGCGGGGACCGCGTGACCGGACCCTTCGGGTCGATGCGGCGTGCGGGCCACGAAACGAAGCTTGAGCTTTGTAATCGGCAAGATAAAGTAGGCTAGCAGAGACAAACTGTTGCGAAAAATGCAACAATAATCGCCCATGGACCGATTTCTCGCGCTCACCGCCTTTGCCAGGGTCGTTGAGACCGGCAGTTTTGCCCGCGCGGCGCAGCGCCTGAATACCTCGGTATCGTCCGTATCCCGGCATGTCTCGGAACTCGAGGCGCACCTCAACGCGCGTTTGCTGAACCGCACGACCCGCCGACTGTCGCTGACGGAAAGCGGACGCGCATTCCACGAGCGTTGCGTGCAGTTGCTGGCCGACCTCGAGGAAGCCGAAGAGTCGGCCGGCGCGGCGACGATCCGGCCACGCGGCACGCTTCGCCTGACGTCGTCCATTACTTTCGGCGCGCGCCTGCTGGCGCCGGCCATCGCGGCCTTCATTGCGCGCTACCCGGACATGCGCTTCGATGTCGAGTTGTCCGACCGGACCGTGGATCTCGTGGACGAAGGCTTTGACGTCGCCGTGCGCATCGGCCCCATCGGCAGCCAGAATCTGGTCGGGCGCAAGATCGGCGAGACGCGCCTCGTATGTTGCGCGGCGCCGTCCTATCTCGCGCAGCGTGGCGAACCCGCGACGCCGGAAGATCTCGCCGGACACGCATGCCTTACCTACGAGTATTCATCGCTGCGGAACGTGTGGCCGTTTCGCGATCGCGCCGGGGCAGAGCGCAATGTGCGGGTCGTCGGTCCGGTGCACGCCAACAACGGTCGTTTTCTTGAGGCACTGGCCGTGGAGGGCGCGGGAATCGTCTACGAGCCGGATTTCATCGTCGGTCCCGACGTGCTGGCAGGGAAGCTGACGACGATCCTGCGCGAGTACCCGCCGCCGCCAACGTCGATCTACGTCATGTATCCCAGCCGGCGCCATTTGTCCGCCAAGGTTCGGGCGTTCACCGATTTCCTGGCGGAGCGGTTCACGTCCTCTGACTGGCCGCTGTCGGCGCATGCGACGCCCGCGCGCGCCAGGAAAAGATGACGCGATCGGCCGCTCAGAACTTGCGCCGCCAGGTGGGTCCTCCGCCGCGCCAGTAGCGAAGCATGATGAATCCGCCAACCATGCCGCCCAAGTGCGCGAAGTGCGCGACTCCGGACTGCGCGCCGGTCACGCCCATCACCAGCTCGAGCGCCGCATAGATTAGGACGAACACTCGCGCCGGCAGCGGGATGGGCGGGAACAGCAGCATCACGCGGTTGTTGGGGAAGTACAGCCCGTACGCGAGCAACAGGCCGAACACGCCACCGGATGCGCCGACGGTCGGATAGAACCCGCCCGTCAGCTTCGCGACCAGCAGTTGTGCGAGCGCCGCGGAGACGACGCAGACGGCGTAGTAGATCAGATAGCGACGCGAGCCGAATACCTGCTCGATGGCGGTGCCGAACATGTACAGCGCGAACATGTTGAACAGCAAATGCAGCATGCTGCCGTGCAGGAAAGCGTAGGTCACGAGCTGCCACGGCGCGAAACCGATGCCGACGTATTGCGCAGCGCCGAGCGGCCACAGTGCCAGCGGTGACAGCAGGTCGCCGGTGCTGGAAAAGAGCAGGAACATCGCAACGTTGGCGACGATCAGGGACGTGGTGACTGGAGGCATGTTTGGAATAGCCGAGGCGGTTACGCCGTATTACAGCACAGGGCCGGTTTGAGGTAGATTGCAGCGGCGACTTGCGCCATTGCCGCCGGAGAAAATTGCCATGAAGCGTTCCACGTTGAAAGTCCTGGCCTGCATCGCCATGGCGCTCGCCGCGTGCGCGGCACGCGCGCAAGACTATCCCAACCGTCCGGTAAAGATCATCGTGCCGTTCGCCGCTGGTGGGCCGGCCGACGTCTATGCGCGCTTCCTCGCGCAGCGGCTGCAGGAGGCAATGGGTCAGCCGTTCGTGGTGGAGGACCGTCCCGGCGCGGGATCGGTCACGGGAACCGACGCCGTGGCCAAGAGCCCGCCCGACGGTTACACCTTGCTGCTGATGTCGAATGCGCAGACCGTCAACGAGTCGCTGATTCCGAACAAGCCCTATGCGCTGCTGCGCGACTTCGTCCCAGTGGCCCCCATCAATTACTCGGACCTGGTGCTGGTCGTGCATCCTGCGGTCGCAGCCAACTCGCTGGCCGATCTCATCCGCATCGCGAAGGCTTCGCCCGGCAAGCTCAACTATGCGTCGTCCGGACCGGGCACGCCGTATCACATGGCGGGCGAACTGTTCAAAGCGACGGCGGGCGTCGACATCGTGCACATCCCCTACAAAGGCAGCTCGGGTGCGCGCACCGACGTGCTGGGCGGGCAGGTCGACATGATGTTCGATGCCGTGACCACGATGAACGAGTACGCGAAGGCTGGCCGGGTGCGTCCTCTGGCCACGACGGGCAAGGCGCGTTCGTCGGTACTTCCGAACGTGCCGACGATGAACGAGGCCGGCGTGGCGGGCTACGAGGCGGTGATCTGGCTGGGCGTCATGGCGCCGAAGGGGACGCCGGCGGCGATCGTCAATCGCCTGAATGCGGAGATCCGCAAAATCGTCGCTCGGCCCGACGTTCGCGATGAATGGGCCAAGCAGGGCGCGGTCGGGATGTTGATGACACCGGAGGAATTCAGCCGCTACGCCGCCGACGACATCGTCAAATGGGAACGCATCGTGAAGCTTTCGGGCGCCAAGCCCGACCAGTGAAGCAGGGCTTGCGCGAATGTTGATGCCGCCGTTGCCGCGCGCAGCGCAATGAGCGAGCTGCACGTGCTGAGCGCCGGCGCGGCCAAAGGCCTCGTCGAAGCGCTTGCGCCCGCGTTGCTTGCGGCGACCGGCGCGACGCTGCGCGGCGAATTCGGAGCAGTCGGCGCGATACGTGAACGCCTGCTGAGCGGCGCGCCATGCGATGCGATCATTCTCACCGCAGCGATGCTCGATGCGCTGACGCAGGAAGGCCGCGTCGTTGCCGATAGTGTCGCACCGCTCGGCCGCGTGCATACGGGAATTGCGGTCCGCGCAGGCGAGGCGCTGCCCGACATCGCCGACCGTGCGGGACTTCGCGGAACTCTGCTGGCGGCGACCGGCCTTTACCTTCCCCACCCCGAGCGCTCCACGGCTGGTGCGCATTGCATGAAGGTGTTGCGCCAGCTGGACATTGACACCGTCATCGCTTCGCGACTGCGCGCATTTCCCAACGGCGCCATCGCGATGCGCGAACTTGCACAATCGTGCGAATACGGACTCGTGGGCTGCACGCAGGTCACGGAGATCCGCTACACCGAGGGCGTGATGCTGGTCGGTCCTCTGCCCTTGGAATTCGACTTGGCCACGACCTATTCGGTGGCGCTCGCGACGTCGGCGCGATTCCCCGATGCGGCGCGGACGCTTGCGGATTTGCTGACAGGCGAGAATTCGCTGGAATTGCGGCGAAAGGGCGGATTTGATGCTTGAATGCGTCGCACCGGCCTGTAATCCGCTGCGGGGGTTGAAGCGTTAATGTTTATTGCGCGTGGCGCCGACAAACGGGGCCTTTGCATTGACTGGGAGCCATGAACTCGGACTGCAATCCCGGGTCGAACCTGCGTTGCAATCGGGAGTGAGCCATGAAGAAATATCTTGTTACATTTGCGGCGCTGGCATTGGCGGTGGCCGTCAGCGGCGCCGCAGAGGCGCAGGGTCGTGGTGGTGGCGGCGGCGGAGGATCGCGCGGCGGTGGCGGAGGCTCCTGGAGCGGCGGTTCAGGCGGCGGCTGGCACGGTGGCTCCGGTGGCGGCAACTGGAGCGGCGGCTCCGGCGGCAACTGGAGCGGCGGCTCCGGCGGCAATTGGCACGGCGGCTCCGGCGGCAATTGGCACGGCGGCAGCAATTGGCACGGCGGCTATTACGGTGGCTATCGCGGCTACGGGTGGGGCGGTGGTTATTGGGGTGCCCGCTACGGATGGGGTTGGGGCTGGTACGGATGGCCGCTGGTTTATGCGGGTGCCTACACGTGGGGCTATCCTTACGCTTATAACGCCTGGTCCTATCCCGTCGATACGACCGTCTATATCCAGCAGGAGTCGCCGGCGCTGACCTATACGCCGCTGCCCCAGCAGTCCTCGGCTAACAGCTTCTGGTATTACTGCGTCGATCCGGCCGGCTACTATCCGTACGTTAAATCCTGCAACAAATCGTGGATGCAGGTGGTGCCGCAGAACAATCCCGGCTCAGCCGTAGCACCGCAATTGTCGCAATGACGATCGCGAGAATGGTTCCATGAGCATGCGCTTACTGCTGCTGCCGCTCGCCGCGGTCGTCGTACTCGGCGGGTGCGTCACCGTCCCCACCGCGCCGACGGTCATGGTCCTGCCGGGGCCCCAGAAGAGCCTGGAGCAATTCCAGGACGATGGCGCTTCCTGCCAGAACTATGCGCAGAACGTCGTTGCTCCGCAGGGCGTTGCCGCGGCGAACAATGCCGCGGCCAATGCTGCCGTGGGTACCGCGCTCGGCGCGGCCGCCGGCGCGATCATCGGGTCGGCCACCGGGCAGGCCGGACAAGGCGCCGCCATCGGCGCCGGGACGGGTCTCTTGTTCAGCGCGCCGGGAACCAGCAACATGGCGTACGCGTCGTCCTGGCAGATGCAGCGCGGCTACGACATGGCATACGTGCAGTGCATGTACGCACGCGGCAACCAGCTGCCGGGACAGGTCGCGCGGCGACCGCTTCCGGTTTACAGCTATCCGCCGCCCAACTATCCGGCGCCGGCCAACGCGCCGGGCTATCCGCCCGGCAACTACCCGCCGCCGGACACCCCGCCTCCCGCAGGACTCGGGCCGAAGGGCTAGGGCCGAGGGGCCGCGGCGGCGCCCATGTGCTTGCCTCGCTAGGCGCGCAGAAACTTCTCGATCGAAGTTGCCAGCGCCACCGGTGTTTCGTGCATAGGCACGTGGCCCGCGTTTTTCATGATCTCGAGCGTGGCGTTCGGATACCACGCGAGGTAGGTGGCCTTCATCGCATCCTGGGTTATCGCCTGGTCGTGCTCGCCGACGATCACGTGCACGGGGTGCGGCAGTCCCTTCACCTCGGCGCTGAAGTCGGTCTTCGCCCACGCGACCAGATAAGCGGCGAAGGCGTTCTTCGTCGAACTTGCGATTGAATTCGCGACCATCTGGTTGATCCACGTCGGCGCCAGCCGGTTGCCGGTGGTGAAGTCGATAATCGCGTAGCGGTTGGCCGGGTTCTCCGCGGCGCCGGAGAAGAGCGCCCAACCGGCGTCGTCGAAGGGCGATCCCGAGGCCGGCACCGGCGTAATAGCCACCAGCTTCTTCACGCGCGACGGCGCGCGGGTCAGCACGCGCTGGATCGCCATGCCGCCCATCGAGTGACCGATCAGGCTGAATTCGCGCCAACCGAGCGCGTCGGCCAGCGCCAGCGTGTCCGCGGCGATCTCGTCCATCGTGAAGGCGCCAGCGACATCCTTCATGCCACCGTAGCCGCGGTAATCCATGAACGCGTAGCTGAATTCGCTGCCAGTCAGCATTGCTTCCACCGGAGTGAAGGCGTGCTGATCACCGAACCAGCCATGCAGTGCGATGACTTTGTGCGGACCGGTGCCGGTCAGGTGGTGGGTGTTGGCCATGACGCTTGCGCTCCTTCGCCTCTGCCGCTCAGTTGTGCCTCAGTTGTGCCTCAGTTTTGTAATACCCACTTGCCGTCCTTGATCTGCACCATGACCCGCGCGCGCGAATCGAGGCCCAGGTGGTCGGTCTTGCCCATGTTTACGACGCCATTGGTCACCGCAAGGTCCTTGGTCGCCTCCAAAGCATCGCGCAGCGCGCGCCGGAATTCCTTCGTACCCGGTTGCGCTATCTTCAACGCCTGCGGCACGGCGTTCGCAAGTTCGAGGCACGCGTCCCACGTATAGGAGCCGAACGCCGACACGCTGCCCGGACCAAAAGCCGCTTCGTAGACCTTGATGTAGTCCAGCGCCTGCTTCTTCGCCGGATGGCTGTCCGGCAACTGTGCCGCGACGATCACCGGACTCGTCGGCACGTAGCCGCCTTCGATGTCCTTGCCGCCGACGCGGAGGAAGTCGTTGTTGGCCACGCCGTGATTGAAGTAGAGCTTTCCCTTGTAGCCCTGCTCGCCAAGCGTTCGCGCCGGCAGTGCCGCGGGTGTGCCGGACGCGCCGATCACGATCGCGTCGGGCTTGGCCGCGAGGAGCTTCAGCGACTGTCCGACCACGCTGGTATCTTTGGGTGCGAAGCGCTCGTTGGCGGCCAGAGTGATGTTGCGCACCTTCGCCGCCTTGTCGATCTCGGCGAAGAATGCCTCGCCCAGCGCGTCGTTGAACCCGACGTAGCCGATCGTCTTTACGCCGTTCTTCGCCATGTGCTCGAGGATGGCGCCGGCCATCATCACGTCGGTCTGCGGCGTCTTGAACATCCACGCGCGCTTGGCGTCCATCGGTTCGATGATGCGGATGGACGATGCAAGCGAGATCGTGGGCGTCTCGCCGTCGGCGATCACATCGAGGATCGCCAGTGTCGTCGGCGTCGTCGTGGTGCCGATGATCGCGTCGACCTTGTCTTCGCCGATCACTTTCTTCGCGTTCTGGACCGCCGTCGTGGTGTCGGACGCCTCGTCGAGCAGGATGAATTCCACGGTCTTGCCGCCCACGGACTTCGAGCACAGGCCGACCGTATTCTTCTCGGGAATGCCCAGCGAGGCCGCGGGCCCCGTGGCGGACACGATGACTCCCACCTTGACCTGTGCGCCGGCGATGCCGGTTACCGCGAGCAGCGCGCCAAGCAATGCGCCGCCGACGAATATCTGTTTCATGCTTCCTCCGGGAAATTGTGCAGGCGAGCCAGTCCGCTGCCGGCGCCAGCGGGCAATGATAGCGGAAGCGGTTCGCGTCCGGTGCCGTGACCGGTGGTCACAAGCGCCGCGGGCACTGATGCATAATCGCCAGCGCCGCCGACCCCACCACGACGAAGGACACCGCCCCGTGCACACGACCAAAGCCGTACCCGCGGCGCGCTGGATTGCGCTGGCTGCGCTTGTCGTCGGCTGCGTCGCGCACGCGGCCGATCCGAACAAGGTGCTGCGCTTCGCGTCGTTCGACATGGAAACCTTCGACCCGCAGCAGTTCAACGACGACCCTTCGTTCCAGATCTTCACCGCGATCTTCGAAGGACTCTACGAATACGACTACCTGGCGTCGCCGCCGAAACTCGCGCCGGTCACGGCGGCCGGGCCGCCGGTGGTGACCGACGACGGCAAGACATGGACGATCCGGATCACGCCGGGCATCTATTTCACCGACGATCCAGCCTTCGGCGGCAAGCGCCGCGAGCTCGTGGCGGAGGACTACGTCTATTCCCTGAAGCGCTGGATCGACCCCAATCTGCGTCGCGGCGGTGCGGCGGTCACGTCCGACCTGTTGATCGGCGCCCGCGCGGTGGTCGATGCCGCGAGCCGGCCAGGCGCAAAGTTCGACTACGACCAGCCCATCGAGGGACTGCGCGCGATCGACCGCTACACGCTGCGGTTGCGCCTCCTCGAGCCCAACTACCCGATCATCCACGACAACCTGGTTCGCGGCGCCGTCGCGCGCGAAGTCGTCGAAGCCGCGGGCGGAGACATCCGCGCACGACCGGTTGGGACCGGCCCGTACAAGCTGCGTGAATGGCGGCAGGGCTCCAAGGTCATTCTCGATGCCAATCCCGGCTATCGCTCGATCCGCTTTCCGGAAAGCAACGATCCCGAGCGCGCGGCGCTGGTGCGCAGCATGAAAGGCAAGACGCTGCCCCAGGTGGGTGTGGTCGAGATCAGCCTGATCGACGAGGATTCTGTGCGACTGCTGGAATTCGAGAAGGGCGGCCTCGATTACATCGTCGTTCGCGGCGAATCGGCGACGCGCCTGCTGGTGAACGGCAAACTGAAGCCGGAGCTCGCGGCGAAAGGAGTCACGCGGCACACGTTCGTCGAACCGGTCGTGTTCTCGATCTACTTCAACATGGAGGACAAGACGGTCGGCGGCATGGACCGCGAGCATATCGCGCTGCGTCGCGCCATCGCGCTCGCCGTCGACACCGAAACGCTGGTCAGGGTCGTGTACGCCGGGCAGGGAATCCCGGCCAACCAGATCGTGCCGCCGACGATGACCGGCTACGATCCGACATTGCCGAAGAAGCCGCTGTTCGACCGGGCCGCCGCGATGCGTCTGCTCGACCGCGTGGGCTTCGACAAGCTGGATTCAGACGGCTTTCGCAAAGGTCCTGACGGCAAGCCGCTGACCGTGACCTTCACCATCCGCTCGGGTGCTATCTCGCGCGAGACGCAGACCTTGCTCAAGCGCGACATGGATGCGATCAAGTTGCGCATGGAATTCCACGTCACGCCGTTCCAGGACGCGGTCAAGGAGATGGTCGCCGGCAAGTACCAGTTGGCGTTCGTCGGGCAGGGCGGAATCCCGTCCGGCTACGGCGTGCTGATTCCGCTCTGGGGAAAGGCGCAGTCCAGCATAAACTTAAGCCGCTTCAAGCTGGCGGAATTCGACGCAGCGTTCGGCGAATTCCTGCGCAGCGAAGAGCCGGCAGTGCAGATCGCGTCGGCGCGCAAGATGACGGAACTGGCCAACGCGTACATGCCGATGCTGCCCGCGGTCTTTCGCGTCGAGACCAACTACGTGCAGCCGTGGATCTCAGGCTTCAGTCCGCCGATCTTCAAGCAATACTGGAAATTCCTCGACATTGATGTCGCGATGCGGCGGCGGATGTTGTCGGGGAACTAAGCTGCGGCAGCTCGCGCGTCAGGATGCGAGGCGGCAGGGCAGGTGCAGGAAGCCTCGGAAGCGCGCGCGCCCGCCGCGGGTCGGTTCGCCGGCCAGCGTGTAGCCGGGAAAGCGCGCGAGGAAACCGGCCAGAGCCACACGAGCCTCGAGCCGCGCGAGATTCATCCCGGCGCACGTATGGATGCCGAAGCCGAATGCGATGTGCTTGTTCGGCTCGCGCGTGATGTCGAGACGGTCCGGATCGGCAAACTGCGCCGGATCGCGATTGGCCGCGCCGATGCATATCGTGATTCGCGCATCGCGCGGAAGAGTAACGCCGCCGACCGTGGTGGCGCAGGTCGTGATACGGTTGCCGAGCTGGTTCGAACTTTCGAAGCGCAGGAATTCCTCGACCGCCGACTTGACGATGGCCGGATCGCCGGCATTCGCGATCAGCCGCGCCTTCTCCTCCGGCCACTCGGTCAGCGCATGCAGCGCGTTGCCGATCAGGTTGGTCGTGGTCTCGTGCCCGGCGTTGAGCAGGAATATGCACTGGTGCATGAGCTCGGTCTCGGTCAGCCGTTCGACCTCATCCGCTCTTCCATGTTCGCCCTGGATCAGCCGCGTGAGGACGTCGGTCTCCGGATCGCGAGGATGCAGGCGGCGATCGTTTGCCAGTGCGCCTAAGTAGGCCACCATTTCGCGCACGGCGGCGTTGCCGGACGCCGCGCGCTCCGGCGTGAGCACCGGCTCCAGCGCGCCGAGGATCGCCAGCGACCAAGCCCGCAGCGGCCCGCGCTCGGCGTGCGGCACGCCCAGCAGGTTGCCGATGATCTCGATCGGGATCGACGCCGCGAAATCCTCGATGAGATCGACTTGCCCCTTGCGCTCCATCGCGGCGAGCAGCGCGTCGACCAGCGTTTGCAGTCCCGGCTCCATTGCCGCGATGTGACGTTGCGACAGCGCCCCCAGGATCAGCCGGCGCACGCGCGTGTGCAGCGGCGGATCGTTGAAGACCAGGCTCGTCGTGTGGTGCTCGAGCAGCGGCGACGGTCCGTATTTCGGCCCGAATTCCTTCTTCTTGTCGGAACTGAAGACCTTCGGGTCGCGGTAGACGGGAAGGATGTCGTCGTAGCGCGTGAGAAACCACGAGCCGTCCGGCATCGCCTTGACCGGCGCGTGCTCGCGCAGCGCGCGATAAGTCGGATACGGATTGGCGAAGAAATCCGGCGCGAGCGTGGCCAGGTCGAAACTATCGGCGATGCCAGCACCGTGCGTGGACATGGTGTGACTGCGCTTCCGGCCTTATGCGTGCGCGAGCCGCTGCCCGTGTTCGCGCGTCGTGTGGAAGCCGACCTTGGGCCAGCGTTCCATCGCTGCCTGCAGGTTGAAACGGTTGGTGGCCAGGTACACGGGATTGTCGTCGACGTCGGTCGCCAGAGATGCGGCGCGGTCGCGCTCGAAATCGCGCCGCGTCGTCTCGTCAGGATAGGTGAGCCAACGGGCGGTCGCAATGCCGGCGTCGTCGTAGAGCGCATCGACCTTATATTCGCTGGCGAGGCGCGCCGCGACCACCTCGAATTGCAGTTGCCCGACCGCGCCCAGCAGCAGCGTCTTGCTCGACACCGTCTCGAACACCTGGATCGCGCCTTCCTCTCCCAGCTGCTGCAAGCCCTTTTGCAGCTGCTTCGCCTTGAACGGGTCGCGCGGCCGCGCCACACGGAACATTTCCGGCGCGAAATACGGAATGCCTTTGAAGCCGAGCGACTCGCCTTCGGTGAGCGTGTCGCCGATCTGCAGTTGTCCGTGGTTGTGGATGCCGATGATGTCGCCTGCCACGGCATCCTGGCTCGCCACGCGCTCGTTGGCCATGAAGGTCATGACGTTGCCGAGCTTCATCTCGCGTCCTATGCGCTGGTGCTGCACCTTCATTGCCGGCGTATAGCGGCCGGAACACACGCGGAAAAAAGCGATGCGGTCGCGGTGCTTGGGGTCCATGTTCGCCTGGATCTTGAACACGAAACCCGTGAACGGCGCTTCCGCCGGATGCACGATGCGCTCGCCGCCGTCCCGCGGCTGCGGCGGCGGCGCCCATTCGACCAGCGCCTGCAGGATTTCCTGCACGCCGAAGTTGTTGATGCCTGAGCCGAAGAACACCGGCGTCTGCCGGCCGGCCAGGAACTCGTCCAGATCGAACGGCGAACTGGCGCTGCGAATCAAATCGATGTCGTGCCGCAGCGCCGCAGTTTCCTGCGGAAACAGAGCGTCGAGGCGCGGATTGGCGATTCCCGTGATCAGCTCGCTGTCTTCGGACGCGGTGCGCCGTTCCTCGCCCGGCGTGAAGCGCACGAGCCGATCCTGCAGCAGGTCGAACACTCCGCGGAAGGCCTTGCCCATGCCGATGGGCCAGCTGACTGGCGCGCAATCGATCTTCAGCACCGACTCGATTTCCTCGAGCAGCGCGACCGGCTCGCGCACCTCGCGGTCCATCTTGTTCACGAACGTGATGATCGGCGTGTTGCGCATGCGGCACACGTTGAGCAGCTTGATCGTCTGCTCCTCCACGCCTTTCGCCGCGTCGATGACCATGACGGCAGCGTCGACGGCCGTGAGCACGCGATAAGTGTCCTCGGAAAAGTCCTGGTGCCCTGGAGTGTCGAGCAGGTTGATCGTGTGGCCGGCATAATCGAACTGCATCACCGAGCTGGTGACGGAAATGCCGCGCTGCTTCTCTACCTCCATCCAGTCGGACGTGGCGTGACGCGAACTCTTGCGCGCCTTGACCGTTCCCGCCATCAGGATCGCGCCGCCGAACAGCAACAGCTTTTCCGTCAGCGTTGTCTTGCCGGCGTCCGGGTGCGAGATGATCGCGAAAGTGCGGCGACGGGCAACGTCGCGGACGAGGTCGGCAGGGAAGGAGGTTTGGTTCATCGCAAAGGCGACTCGGCCAAAACAAAGCCGCCGGCCGAAAGTGGCGGGCGGCTGACTCGGGTCACGTCGCGCTTGGCATTATACCAAGCGACGCGATATCGACCTTGCGCGGCCCCCTCAATCCACGCAGGAGAATGCGAGAAACTCCACGGGGTCGTCGGCATGGGCGTGCCCGAAGGCCACGCGGCCGCGTCCACGCAGCATCAGCTCCTCGCGCCGCAACATGATCTCTGGTTCCCCGTCGACGGTGACATAGGTGCCGTTCGAACTCTGGTCGACGATGACGAACTTGTCGCGGCGGCGTTCAACGCGGGCGTGCAGCCGGGACGCCTTGCGATCGGCGATCACGATGTCGTTCTGGGCATCGCGGCCCAGCGTGATCGTCGTGGCGGATTCGTCGAGAATGCGTTCCGTCGCGCCATGACGCAGCACGATGCGCGCGGGAAGCGGCTTCCAGCGCGTCGCGACCGCAGTCAGGTCCGCGTCGGAGTCCTGCCAGATCAGCTCGAAGATGCCGATGTCCTGAGTCTTGCCCTTGACCGACAGCGTGTCGACTTCGCGGACGCGCGCGCGCAACCACGGCGCCAACGCGGCGGCGGTGTGCGACGACAGGATGATCTGTTCGCGCTTGGCCAGCGCCGCCATCCGGGAGGCGACATTGACGGAGTCGCCGAAGACATCGCCCGAGGTTTCGATCGCCGGCCCGAGGTGAAAGCCGACGCGGATCGCGAGGCGCGAGCCGCCGACGGGTGCCTGTTCGGAAACGCGCGTCTGCATTTCCGCCGCGGCTTGGGCTGCCTTGTCGGCGGACGCGAACACCGCCATGACCTCGTCGCCTATGGTTTTGACCACGCGACCGCCGTGCTCGACGCACACGGAACTCATCAGCGCGACACAACGTCCGATGGTCGCCAGCGCTTCGTTGTCGCCCAGCGACTCATACAGCTTGGTGCTGCCGCTGACGTCGGCGAAAAGTACCGCCAGGTTGGGCGAGGCGTCAGTCATGTGAGGCGCGCGCGTTGTTCGTGGCGATCGCCACGGTCACTTGGCCGGCGTGTCCAGCGGCCGCAATTTGGGCTTGTGCGCGTCGATCGTGTTGCTGTAATCCGCCTTGCTGAATCCCGGGATTCCCATGCGCAGCGCCCACCATTTCCATTTGGTCACGGCGTGGAATGGCAGATCATCTGCCGGGGCGCTATGCACCGGCCGGCCGTCGGACAGTTCGTGCGTGATGGACGGCTGCTCGCCGGGGTGCGGCTTGCACGACCACAGGTCGCGGTCGGTGACGTTGCAATCGGTGTATTTTCCGGACGCATTGGGCGAACCCGCAATCCAGTACACCACTTCATTGCGGCTGCGGCTGGAGCGGAACCGGTGGCGCTCGCCGGCCGCGATGCGCCCGGAGCAGCGCAGGCCCTCCCACACGCCCCGTTCGCAGATGACGGTGTAGATCGTGCGTTCGCCTTCCAGTGTAATGCGGTCGCTGGACCAGATGAACGCGGCGAGTGCGCCGACGATGACGACGACGAAAAGTGTGACGCGAAACATGGCATAAGAGTACAACAGCACGCGTCCGGTGTGCCGCTTTCCGGACGGTGCCTGTTGCCGTGAACGTCAGACGCCGATGTGGACTTGGTACTGGGCGCCGGTGGAAACCTTGCACGTGCCCGTGCCCTGGTAAGGGGTCGTCATCCTGTATTCGCAATTCATATACGTGCCGCGGGATCCGTACGCGGACGCCACGCCTGCCCGCTCGTTGCCGGGAACCCGCGTTGCTTCGCCGCTCAAGAGTTCGCCGGCCAGGTCGAGTTGGAACTGTCCCTTGCCCGTCATCATGTTGGTGACGGTGCCAGCGAGCATGCCAGTGCGCGAGGCGATTTCATTTGAAGGGTACAAACGCGCCTGCAGCACATTCGGTACCGGCGCGCTGGGTACGGCGGCGGTGGCCGGCGCCGTTGCGTATGCCGGGGTGCGATACGGGCCCGCGGCAATGGTGGGATAGACCGGCGAGCCATCGGCGGCAATCGGAACGACCATGCACCCGGACAGCGCGAGCGCGGCGAAGGAACCGGCGACGACCACACGCCTGGAAGTACTCATGGAGAATTTCTCCTGAATGCGGGCAAGTGACCCGCGCGAGCACGATCCAGCGCCGCGTGCCGCGCGTCCAGCACGCTGGGAAAAGTGGCGTCCGTCGCTACGGCCGGTGTCGGCAGGCGCTACGTTTTTGCGCGCCGCCGCTTGGGTTGATGAGGGGCCGTTCCGAGCTGCGGAAACGCCAGCGGACCCGTGGGCGTGGCACCTTCGCCGGCGCGGCGCAACGCGCGAAACGCCCGCGGCTCCCACGGCCGGACGGCAAGCAGCAGGCTCGTTCCATGGCGCTCTGAGATCGGGAGCCCGCGATCGTCGCGGTGGAGCTCCTCGAATTCGCGCGCGGTCCTGCGCAAACGCACGATGAGGTCCGTCGTGGACTGCGGCGACAGCATGCCGCTCACGAACAGAAAGAATTCGCCGCGGCCGTCGAATTTTCCGCTCAGGTACTCCGCTTCGACGCGGGAGCGGAAATAGCGCTGAATCGGACCGTCGGGCAGCCAGGAAAACGTGCGGCTGATCAATGGCCGTATCCGGTTGCCGGGCGACAGGTCGATGATGCGGCGCCGATCGAGCCGGGTAAGACATTCGATGCATTCGGCCAGCGTCAGGTGGTAGGTCTCGATGATCTGCTCGACCGTCCAGTTGCCCACTGCGCAAAGCGCGACCAGTAGCAGTGTCGGGTCGGACACGATCTCCTCTTCCTGCTCAACGGTGAGATGCGCCATGCCCGCATACTCGGTGGCAACGGCGCGCGACAGGTCGGCCAGGTCGATGCCGGCGATGCGACAGACTTCCTCCAGGCGCTGCAGCGTGAAATCGCGGCGCGAAAACATCCGCTTGACGCTTCCCTCGGAAATGTCCAAACCCTGCGCCACCGTCGCGTAGGTGATCCCCTTGCCCTTGAGCAGTCGCTTGAGCGCGTCGACCAGGGTCGCGGCGTGCATGGAGGCTCCCGAACGGGCGGATCGGACGCCGGCGACGCGCCGTGGGCGGAACCCGGTGTCAGGCCTTCGCCGCTGCGGCGGGCTGCAGCGCGCTGCCGCACTCGGCGCGCGCGGGATCGCCGGCCGGCAGCCGCGCGCAGACCTCCGTCATCTGCGCACGAATGCGCTGCAGCGAATCGCCATGCGTGTTGTCCTTGTTCCAGGCGGTCAGCCTCTTGCCGATGCGCTCGAGCGATTTCTGGTTGCGTCCGAAGAACGTGTCGGGCTTCGCCTCAAGCTCGCCGATCACGCGGGACGCTGCGGCCTCGATGCGGCGCGCGTCCTGCGGCGCGAGGTCGACCAGCGCGCTGACGTACCCTGCCCCCCATTGCAGGCGCGTGGCCGGGCCGTCGGCGGCGGCGTAGGCCTTCTCGTACCAGTCGAGCGCGGCGGCCTTGTCGCCGCGCTTCTTGGCGTTGGCCGCGAGTCCCAGCATGTAGTAATACGGCGTTTGCGACCGTGTGAGTTCGCGCGTCAGCAACGCATCGGACTCCGTCATCAACCCGGCCTCTTCGAGCGCGTCGGCCGCGGTGCTGATCACCGCCTCGCGCGCGTACGGGTCGGTCGTTTCACGGTCGGCACGCGCGACCTGTTCGCGCACGTTGCGTTGCACCGCTTCCGGCATTGGATTCTTGCCGAGGTCGACCTGCGCCAGTTGCGCCTGCGCCGTGACGGCGGTGAGCCGGTCCGCCGTGGACAGCGTCGCGTCGCCGGCGAGCTTCGCCAGCGCCGCATCCCAACTGGCGATCAATTTCGCGCGCGCAGGAGTTTTCTCCAGCGTTACGTGGCTGGCGAGCTGACTCGCGTAGTTGGTCAGGATGTCGAAATTGGCACGTGCCGCCTGGTTGTCGGCAAGCACTTTGCCGATGAGCGCCGCGGCGGCCGCGTCGTCGCGCGGTTTCGCATCCTTGGCGGTCGCGACGGCCACCACGGACTTCAGCGCAAGGCGCGTCGCGGAATCGGCTTGATCGGCGGGACACGCGCTGGCAAGCTTTTGCAGCGCGGCCGCGACGTCGTCCTTCGCGACCAGCTGTGCGTCATCGGTGTCCCATGAATAGAAGGACAGCATGCGCCAGTCTTCCGGCGTGAGCTGCGTCTTGGCTGCGCCGTCGCCGGAAAGCGCGGCGGCCAGGGTTTCGCGGACAGGACGGGCGCCATTCATGCCCATGTTCAGGACGCGCATGTACTGGTCGGCGTCGACTTCCCCGGGAAGGCGCGTAATTTCCTTCCCGTCGGGCGTGAACAGGATCATCGTGGGATAGCCGCTGACCTTGAAGCGCGACGCAAGCCGCTGCGCGCTTGCCGTGTCGCCGTCGACATAGACGGGCGCGAAATGGCGCGATCGTTCGATGAAGTCCTGGCGATTGAAGATCGTCGCCTTGACCTGGTTGCACGGCGGGCACCACTTCGCGCCCCAGTACAGGAAGACCGGCATCTTCGTGGCCTTGGCGGCCGCGAAAACGGCATCGACGTCACCGGTTTGCCACGCAACGCCCTGCTCGGCATGGGCTGCGGCGGCCTTCGTCGGCGCCACTGGCGGAGCAGCGGGTTCGGGCGCCTTCGAACATGCGACGAGCAGCCACGGGGATGCGATGCAAAGGGCAGCGGACAGAGTGAATTTCATGGCGGAAACGCAACCGAATGCGCGGTTCTTGGAAGGCCGCCATTATACGTCCGGGACGATCCCAGGCCGCGTCCGCACGGCGGCCCATTTGCCACGGCGAGCGTGCGGCAACGCGGTGTAACCTGCACCTTCCATGCCCGGCGCCCCCCGTTTGATCGCTCATCTCGACATGGACGCCTTCTACGCGTCGGTGGCATTGCTGCGTTATCCGGAATTGCGCGGCAGGCCCATGGTCATCGGCGGCGGCAGCCGGCATCAGCCCGTCGAGACGCCTGATCCGGTCACCGGTGCCGTGGTCCGGAAATTCGCCACATTGCGCGACTACACGGGCCGGGGCGTAGTGATGACGGCAACCTACGAGGCGCGCGCGCTTGGTCTGCATTCGGCGCTGGGGCTGATGAAGGCTGGTGCGATCGCGCCGGACGTGGTGCTGTTGCCGACGGACTTCGACAGTTATCGCACTTATTCGCGGCTGTTCAAGGCGGCTGTGCGCACGTTGGCGACGCGGATCGAGGACCGGGGGATCGATGAGATCTATATCGACCTCTCCGAAGTGGAGACGCCCTTTCAGGGACTGGCTGCCCGCGAACCCTCACCGGATCCGTGGCGGCGCGCGCGCGCCGTTGCACAAGCCATCAAGGATGCCGTGCGCGCCGCGACCGGCTTGTCGTGTTCGATCGGCGTGGCACCCAACAAGCTCCTCGCAAAGATCTCGTCGGACCTGGACAAGCCCGACGGGCTGACGTTGCTGACACCTGCCGACCTGCCGACGCGCATCTGGCCGCTGCTCGCGCGCAAGATCAATGGCATCGGGCCCAAGAGCAGCGCCAAGCTGGAAGCGCTGGGAATCCGGACCATCGGCGAACTGGCACTTGCCGACCCGCAATGGCTGGTCGAGAAATTCGGCGCCAACTACGGCGCCTGGCTGCACGAGGTGGCGCATGGCCGCGACGAGCGACCGGTGATCACCCACAGCGAGACAAAATCGATCAGCCGCGAAACCACGTTCGAGCGCGACCTTTCCGCGACGCGCGATCGCGACCAGCTTTCGCGTGTCTTCACCGAGCTTTGCGCGGGGGTGAGCGACGACCTGCGCCGCAAAGGCTATGTCGGCCGCACCATCGGCCTGAAGCTGCGTTTCGACAACTTCAAGACGGTCACCCGCGACCAGACGATCGACCCGCCGACGCGCGACGCACAGACCATCAGGCGCGTCGCCGGCGAGTGCCTGAAGCGTGTTCCGTTGGACCGGCGGATCCGCCTGCTCGGCGTGCGCGCCAGCGCACTGACGCCGGAGGACGACGCGGTCACGCTGGCGGTGCCGCAGGAACAGCCGACGGGCTCGCTTTTTGACTGACCTCGAGCATACATAGTCCAAGGTTATCGAGATCATCTAAATATAAAAATTGATTTATGGGCCGTCCTCCCCGATGATGTGGTCATCATCAACCGACAAGGAATACGCACCATGTCCCAAGCCAGACTGCCCCTCCGTGAAGGCCAATCCGTTCCCGACGTCACCTTTCGCCTGCGCCGCAATGGCGAATGGGCCACGGTGACCAGCGCCGACATCTTCGCCGGCAAGAACGTCGTCGTATTCTCGCTGCCCGGCGCGTTCACGCCGACCTGTTCGTCCACGCACCTGCCGCGCTTCAACGAACTGGCGCCGGTCTTCGCCGAACAGGGTATCGACTCGATCGTCTGCATTTCGGTCAACGACCCGTTCGTCATGGAAGAATGGGGCAAGGACCAGGAAGCGGAGAATATCTTCCTGCTGCCCGACGGCAACGGCGAATTCACCGAAAAGATGGGCCTCCTGGTCGACAAGACGGACCTGAACTTCGGCAAGCGCTCGTGGCGATATTCGATGCTCGTGCGCGACGGCAAGATCGAGAAGCAGTTTCTCGAGCCGCAGGAGCCGGGCGATCCGTTCAAGGTGTCCGATGCCGACACGATGCTCAAGTACCTGAATCCCGGAGCCAAGAAGCCTGACCAGGTCGCGATCCTCACGCGCGAAGGCTGCGCATTCTGCGCCAAGGCCAAGCGCCAGTTGACGGAAGCCGGATACAAGTTCGTCGAGGTGCCGCTCACGCACTCGATCCGTACCAAGGCGTTGGGTGCGATTGCCGGCGCCGGCACGGTGCCGCAGGTCTTCATCAACGGCCGGCTGATCGGCGGTTCGGAGGCAATCGAAGCCTTTCTCCGCAAGGCGGCGTAACAACGCGCGGCGCAACTTGAAACGGGTGGAGGCGGCTCCTAAGAGACGGGGGCGCCTTCCGCCCACGCACATTGAAAGCACAGCGATGACGAATCCGGACCCGAGGGTACCTAGCGAACTGCGCGTGGATGTAGCGGTGATCGGCGCCGGCACGGCCGGTCTGGCGGCGTATCGCGCCTCCAAGGCAGCCGGTGCGCGCACGCTGCTCATCGAAGGCGGACCCTATGGCACGACCTGCGCCCGGGTTGGTTGCATGCCCAGCAAGCTGCTGATTTCGCCGGCCGAGGCTGCGCACGCGGTGGATCGTTTCCCCGGATTCGGTCTCAAGCTGGAAGGGCGCGTTCACGTCGACGGCAGGGCCGTCATGGCCCGTGTGCGCAGCGAGCGCGATCGTTTCGTGGGCTTCGTCACGCGCGGCGTGGACGAGATTCCCGACGGCGACAAGGTGCGTGGCTATGCGCGATTCGTGAACGATCACACGCTGGCTGTCGACGGCGGAATCATCGTCCACGCGTCGTCCATCGTCATCGCGACGGGTTCGTCGACCGCCTATCCGGTAGCGTGGAAAGCACTTGGCGACCGGCTGATCACCAACGAGGAAGTGTTCGAACTTCCCGATCTTCCCGGAAGCGTGGCGGTGTTCGGCCCGGGCGTCATCGGCCTCGAACTCGGGCAGGCGTTGCACCGGCTGGGTGTGCGCGTCAAGGTATTCGGCCGCGGCGGCGGCGTCGGTCCGCTGTCGGATCCGGTGTTGTTGCGCGAAGCCAGGGACGTCTTCGGCGCAGAGTTCTATCTCGACACCGACGCGCATGCGGAGGTAAGCCGCGACGGCGACAGCGTCCTCGTCCACTATCGCGCGTTGGACGGTTCTGCGCAGGCCGAGCGCTTCGACTACTTGCTTGCAGCCACCGGCCGTACCGCCAACGTGGCAGGCCTGGGGCTCGCGCAGACAACGCTCGCCACGGATGCGCGCGGCGTACCGCTGTTCGACCGGAGCACGCTGCGTTGCGGCAACTCGTCGGTGTTCATTGCCGGCGACGTGAACAACGACGTTCCACTGCTGCATGAAGCTGCCGACGAGGGTCGCATCGCAGGTGAAAACGCCGCGAAATTCCCCAGCGTGCGCCCCGGCCTGCGCCGGGCATTGCTGAGCGTCGTGTTCACGGATCCGCAGATTGCCATCGTCGGCGGAGGCTGGACGCACCTGCGCGATACTTCGCATGTCGTCGGCGAGGTGTCGTTCGCGAATCAGGGGCGCTCGCGGGTCATGCTGCGCAACAAGGGCTTGCTCCACGTCTACGCCGAACGCGACAGCGGTCTGTTCCTGGGGGCGGAGATGATTGGGCCCGATGCCGAGCATATCGGGCACCTGCTCGCGTGGGGCTTGCAGATGAAGCTGACCGTTGCGCAGATGCTCGAGATGCCTTTCTACCACCCGGTCGTGGAAGAAGGATTGCGCACGGCTCTGCGCGATGCGCAGGCCAAGCTTAAAATCGAGGCGGAAGCACGGCGCGCGGCCTGAACGCGGTCGCGGTGCCGCCAGGGGATCAATCGAGGACGGGTCAGATCGGCGGATGGCGACGATGCCACGCCGTTGCCCGCTGCACGGCGCGTCCGATCCGGACCAGCGTGGCCTCAGCGAACGGGGCACCGATGAATTGCATGCCGATCGGCAGACCTTTCGCGTCCGGTTCGACCGGCAGCGATAGCGCGCAGGCGCCCAGGTAATTGGCGACGCGGGTGTAGGTCGCCAGCGGCGTGGCTTCCTCGTCCACGTCGGCGACCGGCGTTGCGACGATCGGGAGCGTAGGCGTCAGCAGCGCGTCGCGACCGCGCATCCAGTCAGCGAAAGTGGCACTCGCGCGCCGCTTGTAGCCAAGATCGTCGATGTAATCGGCAGCGCTTCGCGACTTTCCTCCCAGCAGGCGCTTGCGCACCCAGGGGTCCAGCGGAAGCGTCTCGTCCTCGACATAGCCGCGATGAAAGGCGTAGGCCTCTGTCGCGATGAGCCTTCCGTTGCGCACCATCAGGTCCTCGAAGTCGAATGGAAAGCGGGCCTCTTCGACAACGGCGCCCAGGTTGCGCAACAGCGCGATCATCTCGCGGTGCCTCACGCGAATTTCGGGAATGACATCGGTGGTGAATTGTTCGTCCGCCAGCGCGGTGATGCGCATGCCGCGCACGTCCGGGTCGCCGCCCAGCGCGGCCGCGATGTCGAAGCGCGGCGCGCCAAGCGTCGCCGGGTCGAACGCGTCGGGTCCGGCCATCGCCGCGGTGAGCATGGCCGCGTCTTCGACCGTGTGCGTGAGCGGACCCAGCGAGTCCAGCGTGGTCGACAGCGGCACAGCGCCGTGGAGACTGATGAGACCGTAGGTGGACTTGAGGCCGGTGAGGCCGCACAGCGACGCGGGAATGCGGATCGATCCGCCGGTATCCGAACCGATGGCCGCCGGCGCCAATCCCGCCGCGACGGCGACGGCGGATCCGCTGCTGGATCCACCAGCCACACGATGCGTCGCCATGTCCCACGGATTCCGCGGCGCGCCCATGGGCTGGTTGCGCCCCCAGCCGCCGAATGCGAATTCGACCATGTGCGTCTTGCCGAGCGGAATCATCCCCGCCGCCAGCAACTTTGTGAGCGCGGTGGCGGTGTGGTCGGAAATGCGACCCAGCCAGCTCTTCGACCCGGCCGTGGTCTGCTTGCCTTCGAAATGAACGAGGTCCTTGAGCGCGATCGGCAGGCCGTGCAGCGGTCCGCGCGGCTTGCCTCCTTTGCGTTCCTGATCGGCCGCGCGTGCCATCGCCAGCGCGTCGTCGCGATAGACATCGATGAACGCGTGCAGCCTGCCGTCGAGCGCGTCGATGCGCGCCAGGCAACCGGCAACGATGTCCTGCGACGTGGTTTCGCCCGCATCGAGGCGGCGGGAGAGTTCGGTCAGCGAGCAGTACGCGGAATCTGAGGACATATCGTCGATCGCAAGGGTGGACTTCGGTGGCCGGTCGTACCGCTTATTGGAAGCGCGACCGCAAAGGCGGCATTCTGCCCGCAATCAAGCCGCCAACGGCGCCTGTCGCTTAAACTATCCAAGCGTACCACCGGCGTTTCCAAACTCATTCCTGATTCCATGTCCGCCTATCCCCACTTGCTGGCGCCTCTCGACCTGGGCTTCACCACGCTCAAGAATCGTGTGCTGATGGGCTCGATGCACACAGGATTGGAAGAGGAATCCAACGGCTTCGCGAAAATGGCCGAGTTCTACGCGACGCGTGCCCGCGGCGGCGTGGCGCTGATCGTGACCGGCGGGATCGCGCCGAACCTCTCCGGGCGCCTGGAGCCGCGGGCGTCGCAGCTGTCGTTCGCGTGGCAGGTCGCCAAACACCGGACCGTTACCGACGCGGTGCACCGCGCCGGTGGAAAGATCGCGCTGCAGATCCTGCATGCGGGTCGCTACGCCTATCACCCGCTGGCGGTCGCGCCGTCGCCGTCGCGTTCGCCGATCAGTCCGTTCCGCGCGCGCGGCCTCACCAGTTGGGGGGTGCGCAAGACGATCTCCGACTACGTGCGCTGCGCGCAGTTGGCACAACGCGCAGGCTACGACGGCGTGGAAATCATGGGGTCCGAGGGCTATCTCATCAACCAGTTCGTGGCGCCGCAGACCAACCATCGCAATGACGAGTGGGGAGGCTCGTTCGAGCATCGCATCCGCTTCCCCGTGGAGATCGTCCGGCGCACGCGCGACGCGGTCGGCAAGGAATTCATCATCATCTACCGCTTGTCCATGCTCGACCTCGTGGATGGCGGCAGCAACTGGGATGAAGTGGTGCAGCTGGCGCAGGTGGTCGAGGCCGCGGGCGCGTCGATCATCAATACCGGCATCGGCTGGCACGAGGCACGCATTCCCACGATCGGCACGATGGTGCCGCGGGCGGCGTTCGCGTGGGTGACCCGCCGGCTGAAAGGGTCGGTCAGCCTCCCGCTGATCACGACCAATCGGATCAACGACCCGGCGACCGGCGAGGCGATTCTCGCGCGCGGCGACGCCGACATGGTATCGATGGCGAGGCCGTTCCTCGCCGACCCGGAGTTCGTGAACAAGGCCGCCGCGAATCGCGCGGACGAGATCAATACCTGCATCGGCTGCAACCAGGCGTGCCTCGATCACATCTTCGCCCGGCAGCTGGCCTCGTGCTTGGTCAACCCGTTCGCGTGCCGCGAAACCGAGATGAAATTGCAGCCGGCCTCGCGGCCACAAAGGATAGCGGTGGTTGGCGCGGGGCCGGCAGGACTCGCCTGCGCCACGACAGCCGCGGCGCGCGGACACTACGTGACGTTGTTCGAGGCGGCGGCGGAAATCGGCGGCCAGTTCAACCTGGCGCGCCGGATACCCGGGAAAGAAGAATTCGCGGAAACGCTCCGGTACTTCCGCACCCGCCTGCGACAGTTGGGCGTGCGCGTCGAGTTGAACCGCCGCGTTTCCGCGGACCACCTGCGCGACTATGAGCACGTGATCGTCGCTACCGGCATCGTGCCACGCATTCCGCCGATTCCCGGCATCGACCATCCCAAGGTGGCGAACTACGCCGAGATCGTCGACGGCCGCCGGCAAGCGGGCCGCCGCGTGGCGATCATCGGCGCGGGCGGCATCGGTTTCGACGTCGGCGAGTTCCTCACCGCCGGCGACGCGCCGCCGGATGGCCACAAGAGCGTCGGCCGTGACGATGATCCGGCCGTCGTCGCCTTTCGCGATGAATGGGGCATCGACCGGACCTTCGCGCAGCGTGGAGGCCTCAAGGATGCGGAAGACCACGCGTCACCGCGCCGGTTGTGGCTGTTACAGCGAAAGGACCAGAAAGTCGGCGCCGGCCTCGCCAAGACTACCGGCTGGATACGCCGTGCATTGCTCAAGAAGCGCGGTGTGGTAATGATCTCCGGCGTGCAATACAACCGGATCGACAGTGGTGGTCTTTCCATCACGGCAGACGGTCATCCTGAGTTGCTCGACGTCGATACCGTCGTCATCTGCGCCGGACAAGAGCCGCAGCGCGAGCTGGTTGCCGGACTCGTGGCCGCGAGGATCCCGCACCAGCTGATCGGTGGCGCCGACGTCGCCGTGGAACTCGACGCCAAACGCGCCATCGAGCAGGGAACGCAGGTGGCGATGGCGCTGTAGTCGGCGCGGTCAGTTGCGCGGGTTACTCCGTCGTGCCGGGAACGATGCCGCCGTGCCCGAACCGGCGGACCTCGAGGACGCGTTGCGTGGTCGACCTCAAGCGCTGCTGCACGTCAGGCGCTGGAACCCACGGCGCCGCCGCTTCCGCAATCCACGTCGCTGCTTCAACCGACGTGTTCCCGGCCGCGGATTTCACCGATGTTCCTGCCGAACTCACTCGCCCCGCGAAGACGTCGGTGCGATTGGCCAGATCGCCGTTGTTGGTCTTGACATAGAACGGCACGAACGTCGTTCCGATGCTGGCCAGTGCGTGGTAATCGCCGAGGAAGAGCCCTTGCGCGTTGGGCGCGATGGACAGATCGACCGGTCCGGTCACATGACTCTCGCGCCAGGTCATGCCATCGGCGGACTGCGCCAGCCAAAGGTCGGTCTGCAGCATCGAGGGGTCGGACGTGTTGTTGCGGAAATCGTAATAGGTGATGCCGAAGGTTCCATCGTCTCGGATGGCCACCGTTGGCGAGAACGCCGGCACACCCGCAACCGAATTGACGCGCACCGGAAATGACCAGGTGAGGCCGCCGTCGGTCGAGCGGGAAAACGCGATGCCGTCGCGAGTGCCGGAGGAGAACCGCGAATCCTGCCACGTCACGGCCAGCGTGCCATTCTTGCCCACGGCGATGGAAGCCAGTGCTGCGCTGTCGCGCACGTCCGTGCCGCGTTCGGGATCCCGCACGCCGAGAGCCAGCGCCTGCGCGATGACGATCGGCGCGGACCACGAGAGGCCCTTGTCGCCGGAACGAATGACCGCCAGTTTCGGATCGGGATCGAACAGCGTCATGAAATTGACCAGCGTGCCATCGGGCAGCACGACGATCTGGTTGTTGAGCGTCTGCCTGCCGGCGCCGGGATCGAAAATCGCCCGCGCGGGTTCCCAACTCGCGCCGCCGTCCGTCGTGCGCGCGAGGTAACTCGGGCCACCGTTGTCGGCGAGCCGATCCCATGTTGCATAGGCATAGCGCGCGTCGGTCGGGTCCGCGGTGATCGCTTCCTTGTCGTTGAAGGCCACCGGGCCGTCGCGGATCAGCGTGGCCGGATCGCTCCACGTTCTGCCGCCGTCCTGCGACCGGCTCGCCAGCACGGCGCTCGACGAGCCCGGTTGATTTTCCTCGCCGCTGAACGAAACCGAAATCTGGTACGCGGTGCCATCGGGGCCGAACGACACCCATGGATCGGTGGCGCGCTCATAGTCGCCGCCGTTTGCCGCGTTGCCACCGGTGCAGCGCGAAAACCTGGCCGCCGTGCGCGCCCAGGTCCGCCCTCCATCGTGCGAATGGCCGGTCATGAGGCCACGCGCGCCGCCGTCAGACCAGCGGTCCTGTTGCCACACGCCGATCAGGTTGTTGGAGTCGACAGGATTGATGGCGAGCATCGGTTCGACCTCGGAATTCGCGTACAACGTTCCTGTGGCCACAACGCCGTCGCAACCGGGAACAAATGGCGATGCCGCGGAGGCCGTGAATTGCGGATCGGGCTGGCCGGCGCCGCTGGCGCACATGTTGACGTTCGGAGCCCCGTATCCCTCGACGGCGTAACCGCGCGCGATCATCTGATCCTTGATAACCGGGTCGATCGTGAAGCGGTGGTTGGAGTCGAAGCGCTGGTTCCAGAGGCGATAGACCGGGATCGTGCCAGCCGGGCACGCGCCGGTTGTCGTATTCGCCAGTGCGATATAGAAGGCGTTCGGCGTCTCGTAGATATAGCCGCTAAAACTGGGATTCGTACCAATCTGGCCCAGGATGAACGTGCAGTCCGCAGGCGATGCGGAGAAGAAATGCGAATTGCCGTGCTCCGGCGGAATGAAAAAACGGCACGCCGGATTGACACCGGGGCCGCCGCTCGCCTGGCTGGGGAACGCATTGAAAGTGAATCCGGTGCGCGCCCAGCCAGCGAAGACTCCTCTATCCAGCGCATCGATGTCCGGCGCGAGCGGGCTGATGAAGTAGTGATCGAGTGCCGGGTTATAGAACTCGACGACGCTGACCGTGGTAACGGGCAGCGACGCGGCGACACCAGCGAAATTGGTTGCGATGTTCGGTCCGGTGTTCGGGCCCGGGAGCGTGGACACGAACAGCGCGTTGACGCCGTCGGTCGGCAACCCCGGATAGCCAAACGAATCGACGTTCGCAAAATTCAGCGTCCCGCCATCGGTTGCGATGAAGCGGTCGGGAATCACGTAGTCCGGGGTGACTAGGCCGGTAGCCGCGACGCCCTGCGTGGCGATCAGCACGCGCGCGCTCGCCGTGAGCATCGTCGGCAAGTCGAGTGCGAACGTGTAGGTCTTGGTGACGCCGGCATGACTCGCCGTCAGCGTGCGCCCGGCGAGCGTGTTCATGCCGTTCAACCCCGACGATTCCTTCAGCACAATGAATTGCCGGGAACCGTCGGCATTGGAGTAGACCTCGTCGATCCGCCAGGACTCGAAGCCTGCTCTTGCAGCGGACGCCGCTAGGGAGAGAATCAGAACGAAACCAACGCGCAGGAGGCGCATGTAAAGCGGACCGTGAAACATCGGAAACAATCCCCCGCATGGACGAGGCTTCGCCTTCAGGCCGCGCCGCGCATGACGTCGATGGTAAGGCGCAGCAGCTTCGCCAGCGCCTCGGTATCCGGAAGTGTAGCGTCGGTTACTCCGATCGCGCGAAGGTATGCGGCGCCGGCGCGCAGCGCGCGCGCCCGCGTGTCCAGCGGCACGCTGGAATAGCGGGAGCCATAGGCCACGCGCAATGCATCGACCAGCGCGACGTTGAGCTTTTCCTGCAGCAGCGAGACGTCGTCCTCGTCCAGCCGCATTGTCCCGCGGCCCGTGAGCAGCCAGTGCAGGTTTATGTGGCGCGACTCCGCGATCCGCAGCAGGTACTCCTGCGTCGCCGAATCGCGCCGTTCGGCATTGGACACGGAGTTCTCGTGGACCCCCAGTTCGGCCGCGAAGGCTTTCTGGCTGGTAGCGCCCCTTACGAGCTTCAGGCGTTCGCCCAGCGTCACCGCGTGCGTCCGAGGGCTGACAAGGGCATGAGGTTCCCGCCAGATTCTGTGTGTTGCATTTATGCCAATCATGCGATCGATTTTGGCGTGCGAACCTTGCGTTCGCGCGCCGTGAATACTACCATTGCATCACTAGCCCACTTCGTGCGCAACGTCGCACCCGAAACCCATGCTGAACGCACAGTACAAGACCACAGCCGCCGCACCGGACCTTCGCGTCCGTGGCACTGGCGCGTGCTCTTTGGCAGGCGCCGGCATGCGGAATTCGCAGGTTTTTGCTGTTTGCATTCAGCCGGCCGCGTCCGGCATGAACGTGAGCAACAAGGCGACGTAGCAGTACCCTGACCGGAAGACATTCCGCCAGGTTGCAAGGCGGAACGCTCCGAAGGTCCCTTGCTCTCCCTTCGTGAAGTTCCGCCGTCCGGCAAGGATGGCTATTTTCGTTGCTCGTGCGCATGTTGCGCGCGGGTACCGCAGGAAAGGAGAACGAACCGCATGATCAATTTCGACAACATGACCGCAATGGCCCGAACCAGGCTGCGCAGAACCGTGACGCTTGTCCGCAGGGACCAGCCGTCGAACGGCTTCGCATCCCGGGGCATCGGGAGGCATCGCGGCCGGATCCTAGTCGCGGGAGGCGCTGCTTAAGGACGCGCAATCTCCCGCGCAGAGTCCGGCCCGGTGCGATCGTACCGGGCTTTTTTTGTTGCCTGGTGTCACCACAATTGACGAGAACGAGGCACACCAAATGACTAGGCTCTGGGATGAATTGGAGTTGCCGTGCCGACTCGGGGAAGGCGTGCGCTTGCGTGCGCCGCGCGAGGGCACCTGGTGGCAGCTGAAGGACGGACTGATCGTCCGCGTGTCGGCCGGGGAATCGGTCGACGCCGCGGAAAGCCAACAGCGTGCGTTGCTGGCGCTGGCGGTCCGCGATGCGGCCGAACAGCAGTAAGACACTGGATCGGCGACGATTCCAGGTTGCAGTAACGGCGATTCCGAGCGCTGTGCGCGGCGCTCCTAACCGACAATGCGGGATCGCCGCCGCGCCCGTCCTCCAGCGGGCGCGGTTGGCAGTCGCGGCAACCCGGCGGGGCGACCCGCCGGGGGCCGTGGCGAAATTGGCGTCGCCCGTCCCGCTTTCCCCCGGGTAAAGACAAACTCACGCAAGGTCGTGCATACTTACGGGCACGTACTTTGCTAACGGATATTCCCAAGGAATTCAACCAACTGGGTGTAGCCAAATCGGCTGGCTGGATTCCGCGATCGCTCATGGAACCACTGGTACTCACCGTAGACATGGCGGGACTTCCCCAGGCGTGGGTGGCGCTGGAGGAAGCGATCACCTATCACGCCAAGCAGATGGTGGCGTGGTCGCTCGGACAGGAAGTCCGCGAGTTCCGCGGCGGCTGGCAGCGCAACGGCGAACGCTCGCGCATCGCGACCAAGTCGATCCTGGCGATCAAAGGCACAGGCGCCGGTGCGCATCTGCACGCCCCCGGCCTTACCAATCCCATGTTGTTCGCGCGCGACCGCCAGCTGTGTGCCTATTGCGGCAAGCGGTACCTGGCGCGCGACCTGTCGCGGGACCACGTGCTCCCCGTGTCACGGGGTGGACGGGATACCTGGACCAACACGGTCACCGCGTGCCGCCACTGCAATATCAGGAAAGGCGGCCAGACGCCCGAGCAGGCGAGCATGCCGCTGCTCTACGTGCCCTACGT
>Ga0207691_10000429_pt1 | contig 41790 bp, 36 predicted proteins | sample KBSM13metaG_FD_184327 | JGI IMG/M metagenome (GOLD analysis project Ga0207691, IMG submission 184327) | Miscanthus rhizosphere microbial communities from Kellogg Biological Station, Michigan, USA - KBS M1-3 metaG (SPAdes) (version 2) | ecosystem: Host-associated > Plants > Roots > Rhizosphere >...
GTCGGGGCTCGACATCCCGACCGCGAACACGCTGATCGTCGAGCGCGCCGACCAGCTCGGCCTCTCCCAGGCCTACCAGATCCGCGGCCGCGTCGGGCGCTCTCGCGAGCGCGCCTTCGCCTACCTGCTCTACCCCTCGGCCGAAGCGCTGACCGAGGAGGCGGCGGCGCGGCTCTCGACCCTCGCCGACCACACCGAGCTCGGCTCCGGCTTCCGGATCGCGATGCGGGACCTCGACATCCGCGGCGCCGGCAACCTGCTCGGCGACGAGCAGTCGGGCCACGTCGCCGCCGTCGGCTTCGAGCTCTACTGCCAGATGATCGACGAGGCGGTGGCGATGGCCGGCGAGGGCGAGGAGCGCGAGGAGGCGCCCGAGCCGGTCCGCCTCGACGTCCCGGTCGACGCCTATCTGCCGGCGACCTTCGTCCCCTTCGAGGCGGCGAAGATCGACATCCACCGCCGCATCGTCGCCGCCCGCGAGCCGGGCCAGCTGCGGGCGATCCGCGACGAGCTCGAGGACCGCTTCGGGCCGCTGCCGCCGCAGGCCGAGAACCTGCTGAAGCTGCAGAGGGCGCGGATCGAGCTCGGCCTCGCCGGCGCCCGCAGCGTCGAGTTCCGCGGCGGCCGCCTCAGCGTCACCGGCATCGAGCTCGACTCCGAGGCGGCGGGGGTGCTGGCCGAGCAGGTGCAGGGCGCCGTGTACGAATGGCGCGAGCAGACCGCCGCGGTGCGGGTCGCCGGCGACCCCGAAGAACGCCTCGCCGCGGTCCTCGCGATGGCCGAGGGTTTGCGCGGAGCGCGACGCGCGGTTGAGCCGGCGGCAGCCTAAAGCCTGCCTAAGCGAACGGTTTTGACTATGCTGCCCGCTCGATGGGAGCGAAAGCGGGCCAGAGGGGCAGGTCGGGTCGCGACGACAAGGCAGCCGGGCAGCAGCGCCTGGCGCTGATCCTTTTCGGTGCCCTCTTCGTGCTGCTCTTCGTCGGCTTCGCGATCGCCGAGGGACTGACCCGCCCGAGCGTGGCCTCCGGCGACGCCGCGCACATCTCCGGCGTTCCCAGCGAATTCGCCAACATCAGCGAAGACCAGGTGAAACGCGCCATCCTGCGACAGGCCGGCGAAGCGAAAGAAGCGCCGAAGCCGGGGTCGAAAAAATACGAAGAAGCGAAGACCGCCGCGATGACCGAATTGATCGAAGGCGTCTGGCTCCGCGGCGAGGCCGAAGAACTGGGGATCTCGGTCACCCAGAAACAGGTCGAAGACGAACTCGCGGCGATCAAGAAATCGAATTTCCCGACCCCAGCCGCGTACAAGGAATTCCTCGAGAAATCGCAGTTCAGCCAGGAGGAAGTGGACCAGCTCGTCGAACTGCAGATCTTCAGCAAAGAAATCCAGGAAAAGGTCAGCAGCGAAACTCCGAAACCGTCGAGCGAGGAAATCGAGGCTTACTACGAAGCCGAAAAGGCGACCCAGTTCACGACCAAAGAAAGTCGCGACGTGCGCCTGATCCTCAACGAAGACAAAGGCGAAGTCGAAGCGGCGAAGGCGGCCCTGGAAAAGGACAGCTCGCCGGCGAGCTGGAAAAAAGTCGCCAGGAAATATTCCAGTGACCCGACCAGCAAAAGCAAAGGCGGCCTGCAGGAAGGGATCACCGAAGAATTCCTCCAGGGCCCGCTCAAAACCGCGATCTTCGACAGTCCCACGAGCGAACTCGTCGGCCCGGTGAAATTCGAACAAAACTGGGTCCTGGTCGAAGTCGTGAAACTGACCGCGGGGAAAGTCCAGACGCTCGCCGAATCGAAAGCGCAGATCGAATCGACGCTGGGGCAGCAGGCGCAGCAGGGATACGTCTCCGACTTCGTCGGCGATTTCGAAGCGAAGTGGAGCGATCGCACCAGGTGCGCCGACGACTTCCTGATGGAAAAATGCGGCAACTACGTCGGCGACGGTCATCCCGGCAACGCTTCGCCCGCCTGCTACGAAGAGGATCCGAAAACGCCGGCGAAAGAATGCCCCTCGCCGGTGGCCCCGATCTCGCCGGCCCTTCCCGGCACCGTCTCGGAGACGAAACCGAAAGGCGAACCGTTCCCGCAGCGACCGCAGCCGGAATCGGCCTCCGAAGTACAGGGCGAAGTCGTACCCACGGAAGCCCCTGCCGGCGCCGCCCCCTCCGGCGAATAGGCGCCCGTCAGGTCACGGCGTGCCGCCGGTGACGGTGAATAGACTGGCGCGCCCGTGAGCACGATTTCCTCGATCCACGCGCGCCAGATCCTCGATTCGCGCGGCAATCCCACCGTCGAGGTGGAAGTGGTGCTGGAGTCCGGTGCCCGGGGGCTGGCAGCCGTGCCCTCGGGGGCCTCGACCGGCGAGTTCGAGGCGGCGGAGCTTCGCGACGGCGGCGACGCCTGGGCCGGCAAGGGGGTCGGCCGGGCGGTCGCCAACGTCAACGGCGAGATCGCCTCGGCGCTGACCGGCGCGCGGGCGGCCGAGCAGGGCGCCCTCGACCGCACGATGATCGAGCTCGACGGGACCCCGAACAAGGGCCGGCTCGGCGCCAACGCGCTGCTCGGCGTCTCCCTTGCCGCCGCCAGGGCCGCGGCGGCGGATTCCGGGCAGGCGCTCTACCGCTACCTGGCGGAGCTCTACGGCGGCGGCGAGCCGAGCCTGCTGCCGGTGCCGATGATGAACGTGCTGAACGGCGGCGCCCACGCCGACAACTCGGTCGACTTCCAGGAGTTCATGATCGTCCCGGCGGGGGCCGCGAGCTTCTCCGAGTGCCTGCGGGTGGGAGCCGAGGTCTTCCACGCGCTGAAGAAGTCCCTCTCCTCGCGGGGCCTCTCCACCGCGGGCGGCGACGAGGGCGGCTTCGCCCCCAACCTCGACTCCAACGAGGCGGCGCTGCAGGCGGTTCTGGCCGGGGTCGAGGCCGCCGGTTACGAGCCGGGGGAGGACGTCTTCATCGCCCTCGACCCCGCCACCAGCGAGGTCTTCGCCGGCGGCTCCTACAAGCTCGAGCACGAGGGCCGCGCCCTCTCCTCCGAGGAGATGGCCGCCTACTGGCAGGACGCCTGCTCGCGCTACCCGATCGTCTCGATCGAGGACGGGATGGACGAGGAGGACTGGGACGGCTGGAAGCTCCTCACCGAGCGCCTCGGCGAGCGCGTGCAGCTGGTCGGCGACGACCTCTTCGTCACCAACCCCGAGCGCCTGCGGCGCGGGATCGAGCTCGGCGTCGGCAATTCGATCCTGGTCAAGGTCAACCAGATCGGCACCCTGACCGAGACCCTGGAGGCGATCCGCATCGCCCGCGAGGCCGGCTACACGGCCGTGATCTCCCACCGCTCGGGCGAGACCGAGGACACGACGATCGCCGACCTCGCCGTCGCCACCGGCGCCGGCCAGATCAAGACCGGCGCCCCCTCGCGCTCCGATCGCGTCGCCAAGTACAACCGGCTGCTGCGGATCGAGGAGGAGCTGGGCTCGGCGGCCGAGTTCCCCGGCCTGAACGCTTTCGTCCAGCGCCGGTCCTAGATGCAGGAAAGCGGGGCCCGGCCGCGTAGCTCCGGGTATGGCGACGCGTGCGCATGCCGGACGCCCGAGATCGGCTACTCGCCGCCGCCCTGCCGCTCGCAAGACCCGCCCCGCGGCGCGCGGGGGAGGGAGCCGGGTCAAGTGGGACCGGGTCGGCCGCGTCGCCCTCACGCTCGTCCTCGTCGGGGTCCTCTACTCCTACCTCGGCCCCTCGATCGACTTCGTCAAGACCTACACGGGGACGACGGCCGCCAAAGCGAAGCTGCACGAGCTGCTGAAGGAGAACCGGCGCCTCCACAACCGCATCCAGTCAGCCGACGACCCGCTCGTCGTCGATCACGAGGCGCGCGCCCAGGGGATGGTCGCCGAAGGCGAGACGCCGGTCGTCGTCCACGGCGACCTCGGCGGCTAGCAGCCCGCCCGGGAGCCTCAAATGGTTGACCTCGGCGGCTACCTCGTGGGTGTCGTCCAGCTGGCCCTGGTCGCAGGCCCCCTCGCTTTCAGCGCCTTCAAGCTGCGGCGCCGCCTGCTCCCCACCTGGACCGGCGCCCCCGCCCGCCTGGTCGAGTCGATCACGGCGATCGCCCTCCTCGTCTGGCTCTCCGAGATCCTCGGCACGGTCGGCCTCTTCTACGCCGGCACCCTGATCGCCGCCTCGCTTCTACTCGGTCTATCCCTCTGGTTCCTGCCGGGGGGTGGCGCCGATTTGGGGGACCATCCCGAGCAGCTACTGCAGCGCAGGGATGGTGGGACCAAATCGGTGACAGGACCCGCCGGCCCAGACGGTTGGTCCCTGGTCGTCATGACCCTGGTGATCGCAGCCACGGTGTTCAGCTGGGGTGTCACGGCTCAACATGCCTGGGACCGAGGGGTCTTCAACTTCGATTCGCTCTGGTACCACCTGCCGTTCGCTGTGGACATGGTGCAGACGCACAGCGTGGTGGGGATCCATCACGTGGAGACGGTCTTCACGAACTGGTTCTACCCGCAGAACTCGGAGCTGCTGCATGCGGTTGGGATCCTGCTTACGGGCAGGGACACGTTGAGCCTGTTCCTGAATTTCGGGTGGTTGGCCGTAGCGTTCCTCGCTGCCTACTGCGTCGGCCGTCCCTACGGTCGCGGCGCAGTGACCGTGATCGCCGCCGCGGTCCTGCTCGAGTGCCACACGCTGGTGGTGCGGGATCCCGGAGCCGCCAAGAACGACCTCATGGCAGCCGCATTGCTGCTGGCCTCGATCGCGATCCTCCTCGAGGCTTGGGCTCAGCGCAGAGATGGCTGGGAGCGCTGGGCGCTGGCGGCGGCTGGACTCGCCGCCGGATTGGCGGCTGGGACGCGGGTGACGGGGTTGGCGATGGCGGGAGCGCTGACGGTGGCCGTGGTGGTGCTGGCGCCGGGGGGGCGACGTTGGGCGGCGGCGGGGTGGTGGTTTCTGGCGGCGCTCGCGGGTGGTGCGTTCTGGTACCTGCGGAACCTCGTGGTGGCCGGCAACCCGATCCCGGAGGTGGAGAAGCTGGGGCCGGTCTCGCTGCCCCACCCGGAGCGGCTGCAGGAGGGGCGGCCGGACTTCGCCATCGTCCACTACGCGACCGACACCGGCGTCTGGCGCGAGTACTTCGCGCCCGGCCTGCACGAGGCTTTCGGGACCCTCTGGCCGCTGGTCGTCTTCGGCGCCGTCGCGGCGGCGCTCCTGGCGGCGGTGCGCGGGCGCGACCGGATCGTCCGCTGGGTCGGCGCCGTCGCCCTCCTCGGCGCCCTCGCCTACCTCTTCACGCCGCTCAGCGCCGCCGGCGCCGAGGGGGAACCGGTCGGCTTCGGGATCAACATCCGCTACGTGATCCCCGCCCTGCTGGCCGGGATCGTCCTGCTGCCGCTCGACCGCTGGTTCGACGGGTCACGGCGGCAATGGGCGCTCATGGCCGCGCTCGTCCTCGTCTTCCTCGCCACCAATCGGCCCGACGACGCCCTTCACGACAAAGGCAGGGTGTTCGCCCTCCTCCTCGTCGTGCTCGTCGTCCTGCTGCCGGCGCTGCTGCTGCACCTGCGCGGCCGCGGCGTCGAGGCCATCCCTCTGGTCGCCGCTGGAGCGGCGTTCGTCCTCTGCCTGGCCGCGATCGGCTACCCGCTGCAGCGCCATTACCTCGAGCAGCGCTTCGTCAACGACGGCGCGGCCGAGGAACGGATCCCCGGCATGCACCTCGACGGCGCCTACCGCTGGGCGCGCGGGGTCGAGGACTCCCGCATCGGCCTCGTCGGCACCACCGCCGGCTTCGCCGGCTACGGCTTCTACGGGACCGACCTCAGCAACCGCGTCCGCTACCTCGGCGAAGACGGGCCGCATGGCGCCTTCAACGCGATTCCCACCTGCGCCGGCTTTCGCACCGCGGTCAACGAGGCCGATCTCGACTATCTGGTCACCGCCCCGTTCCTCAACTTCCTCCACCCGGGCGATCCGATCCCCTCGCCGGAGGCGCGCTGGCTGCGAGGGGAGGAGGCGGTGCGGCCGGTTGTGCGCAGCGGCCCGGTGACCGTCTGGAAGCTGCGCGGGGAGCTCGATCCGAGCGCCTGCGGCAAGGCCAACGGCCGGCTGCGGGAGGTCCCCCAGACTCCCGCTTCCTGATCGCCGGCGGATGCTGCCGGGTAACCTCGGCGCGTGGCCTATCCGCTCGAGAACGCGCTCTTCCAGTGGGAGGAGGGGCGGCGCGCCCTGCAGGCGATCGACGAGCCCCGCCGGCGGCGATTGGCGGACCGCGTCGTCGACGCGATCCGCGACGAGCTTCGCCGGCGGATCGGCCCGACCTTCACCGCCGCCGAGCTGGCCGAGCTCTACGGCCAGGGGACCGATTGGGCCCAGCAGGTGGCATTCGACGCCGCCCCCGCGATCGAGAGCGAGGCGCAGTCGCTGACCGACGCCGCCTTCTGGCTCTACCTGCGCGGCGCCACCGACTTCGCCGGCGGCAGGCAGCTACCGGTCTGAGTAGCTACTCGTCCGAGTCGTCGCCGCCGTCGGACCCGTTGGAGTCCTGCTGCGGCTCGCCGGCGCGGCGGATGACGATCTGGTCGGGCTCGATGCGGACGGTGACGTCGCGCTTACCGGCCCAGTGCTCGGCGTAGACGGGGTTGTCTTTTACCGCGGCGTCGAGCCAGAGGCCGTAGCCGTCGGTCTCGCCGTGGTCGAAGGTCGCCTCCAGCTCTTTGCGGCGTCCGCGCCCGCCGCGGCGGCCGCGGCGACGGCGACGGCGACGCCCGGCGGAGCCGCTGCCGCCCTCGGCCCGCTCCGCGCGCGCCTCTTCCCCTTCCTCCTCCTCGTCGCCCTCGCCCTCAGCTTCGCTTTCGACCTCGACCTCCTCGACCTTTTCCGCTTCTTCGGCCTCGGTCGCGGCTTCGATCTCCGCTTCGATCTCGTCGCGGAGGTCGATTTCGCTGGCGCCGGCGGTCTCGTCGTCGGGCGAGAGGTCGTACTGCCTGCGGAACTCGCGCAGCTCGGTGGCGCTGATCTCCAGCTGGTGGGCGATCCAGGCGTCGGTCCGCCCCTGTTGCACCCAGGCGCGGATCTGGTTCAGCTGCGGCTTCAGCGAGCGTCGAGCCATCGGCGCGCGAGTCTATTGAAGGAGGGCATTCGTTCGCGGAGAGACGGGTGAACCTAGGCCATCAGGAAGGCGAGCGCCTCGAACATCGCCACCACCACGACGACGACGGTGACGGTGAGGCAGACGGCGAGGACGCTGAAGCGGACCTTCCCCTCCTGCTCGACGCGGTTGATCTTGCGCGCCCGGGAGCGGTTCGCCGCCCGGCGGCGCAGCTGCTCGCGCCGGCGGCGCTCGAGGTAGGTCTCCTGCTCGAACGCCGTCTCGAACTGGGAGATGCTCTGTCGCATTCTCATAAGGAATTGGCCCTGGGGCCAGCGGGCACCGTAGCAAAACATCTTGCACGCCTCACAGTTCGCTCACACTTCAGCAGGCTCCCCAGAGGCCCCGGCCGGCCCGCGCAGCCGCGATCTCCAGCCGTTTCAGCCGCCCCGCGAAGCGGTCGTTCGGGGGGATCGTCAGCGTCCGCGCCAGGCCCCGCCGGACCAGCTCGCCATTGACGAAGCGCCCGTCCAGGTAGACGTAGGCGAGCAGCCGGCCGTAGGTATCCCGGCGCTCGACGCCGAAGACCAGCCGCACCCGCCGGTGCTCGACCAGGCGGTGGTTGAAGCTGGACGCCTGCGGCCCGAAGCACTGCACCGGCGCTTCCGGCTTCACCGTCTCCGGGGTGTCGACGCCGATGTAGCGGACGTCCTCCTCGCCGCCGTCCAGCCGCACCTCGACAGTGTCGCCGTCGACCGCGCGCGTCACGTAGGCCCAGGCGCTCGCCGGCCCCTCCTCGCGCCCCAGCTCCTCCCACGGCCGCAGCAGCACGAGCGCGACCAGCAGGAGGAGGATGGCGCTGCCGTATCTGTGCCTCACAACCCTGTAAGGGTGGCGAGGCCCTCTTCTACGGCGTGCGCCGCACGTTGGAGAGCAAGGTCTCCTTAATTTGCTCGATGATCGCCAGCGCCTCGTTCCACTCGCGCTGCCAGACGTTGCGGCCGAAGATGACGCCGGAGCCGCCGGCGGCCATCACTTCACGGGTGTTCTGCAGAACCGTTTCATCGTCGGTCTTCGAGCCGCCGGAGAGGACCACGAGCGCCCGGCCCGCCGACTCGACGCACTGGCGGATCGCCTCGGTCTGGTCGACCTCCATCTCGTTGTAGGGCGCCGGGGCGTCCTTGTCCTTGGACGGATCGATCTTCGGCATGTTGAGCTTGACCACGTCGGCGCCCATCTCCATCGCCATCCGCGCCGCGTAGTCGATCGCGTAGAAGGAGTTCTGGCCGCCCTTGGCCTCGACCGCTTCGCCGCGCGGGTAGGACCAGACGACCAGGGGCATCCCGAAGCGGTCGCATTCCTCGCGCACGCGGCGCAGCTGAGCGAGGTCCTCGTCCTGGCGCGGGGAGCCGACGTAGAGGGTGTAGCCGATCGCGTCGGCGCCGAGGCGGACGCCGTCCTCGACGCTGGCGTTGCAGGTCGAGAGCGCCTTCGAGGAGGAGGGGAGGTCGGTCTTGCCGTTGACCTTGAGGATCAGCGGCACCCGGCCGGCGTAGTCGGGGTAGTACTTCTCGGCCATCCCGATCTGGCAGGCGAGGGCCGAGTAGCCGGCCTCGGCGGCGAGCCGGAACTGGTAATCGGGGTCCTTGGAGGCGGGATTGGGGAAGAAGTCACGCGGGCCGTGCTCGATGCCCTGGTCGATCGGCAGCAGCATCAGGGTGCCGTTGCCAGGGCCGAACTCGAACAGAAGGCGGTGCAGGCGGGCCCTTTTGCCGGGCGGCAGGACCTCCAGCAGCGATTTCTGCTCGGTCAGACTCTTCAGCTCCACGTCAGTTCCTCCTACAAGGTCGTTGTCTTCGCAGTATCGCATTCCAATTGGGATCCGAGCGGCTGCGGGTATCCTCGGAGGATGAGCGAGACTGAGCTCAGCGTCATCTGCAAGAACTGCGGCAGCGAGGTCAGTCCCTACGTAACCGAGTGCCCCTATTGCGGGGCGCGGCTGCGCAAGCGGGCGCCGAAGCTGGAGCGCCGCGGCGACGCGCTCGAGGCGCGGGAGCCGCGCAAGCGCCGGCGCCGGGTCCCGCGCCTGCGCGGCGCCAGCTTCGCGGTCTCCGCCGAGCGCCCCTATGCGACGTTGACGGTGATCCTCGGCTCGGCGATCCTGCTGCTCGTCCAGAAGGCGACCGGGTACGCGCTCGGCAGCTTCGGCGGCCTCGTCATCCCTCTCGAGGAAGACTGGTGGCGCTACCTCACGGCCCCCTTCGCCTACATCGACGTCGGTTTCCTCTTCGTCGTCGCGGTGGCGCTGGCGATCTTCGGCACCGGGGTCGAGCGGCGGCTGGGGACCGCGCGGACGGCGATCCTGCTGGTCGCCTGCGGGACGCTGGGGACGATCGCCGCCGACGCCGCCGCCAGCCCGGATTCGGTCACGATCGTCGCCGGCGGCAACGGGATCGCCCTCGGTGCCCTGGCCGCCTGGTTCGTGATCCGTCGCGCCGAAGTGCGGGGGGAGATCGGCGAGGACTTCGACGTCGTCGGCGTCGCCGTCTGCGCGGTGGTCCTCATCGTCCTGCCGCTGTTCGCCCCCACCGCCGACTGGGTCGCGGGTCTCGCCGGCGGTGTCGTCGGTGCCCTGGCGGGCTTCGCGGCGACTGCTTTTCAGCGCGCTGATTGAGCAACGCCACACATCTCGCGGCGCCCGCGGATTAGGCTCCTTGCCGTGCCCGACGAGAACGAGCTGGAAGCCGCGATCGAGCGGCTGCTCGACCCGGAGCGCTTCTCCGAGGCCGAGCGGATCGTCGCCGGGGCGGCGCCGCAGCTGCAGAAGGTGCTGGCGGCGGCTCTCGCCGAGGGAGGCTGGTTCGGCGAGCCGCACGAGAACGAGACCCTCAAGGCCGCGACGATGCCGGACCCCGACGAGCGGGTCGCCGCCGTCCGCGCCCTCCTCGCCGAGGAGGCGAGGATGGGGATGATGGTTGGCGTCGCCGTCGGCTGGGCACTGAAGGAAGAGCTGGCCAACAGGACCGAAACCGCCGATCCGGGAGGAGAGAGCTGATGGAGATCAAGTACCACGGGCATTCCTGCTTCGAGCTGAGCGAGGGGGAGACGACCGTCCTCGTCGATCCGTTCCTGAAGCCGAACAACCCGGCCGCGGTCGCCACCGCCGAGGAAGTCGAGCCGACCCACATCGCGATCACCCACGGCCACGCCGACCATATGGCCGACGCGATCCCGGTCGCCAAGCGCACCGGCGCCCACTGTGTCGCGATAGTGGAGCTGGCGGAATGGCTGAAAAGCCGGGGGGTCGAGGCCCTCAGCGACCCCAATCTGGGCGGAACCGTCGAGTTCGACTGGGGATGGATCAAGCTCGTCCCGGCCTGGCACACCAGCACCCTGCCCGGGCACGAAGAGGCTCTGTTCAGCGCCGAGCACGGAACCGCGATCGGAACCGCGACCGGCCTTCTCATAAATATCGGCGGGGTGACCGTCTACCACGCCGGCGACACCTGCCTGTTCAGCGACATGAAGCTGATCGCCGAACGCAACCCGGTCGACGTCGCCCTGCTGCCGATCGGCGGCCACTACACGATGGACCGCCACGACGGCGTCGTCGCCTGCGAGTTCGTCGGCGCCGGGACGGTGATCCCGATCCACTTCAACACCTTCCCCGCGATCGAGACCGACACCGACTCCTTCAAGTCCGACGTCGAGTCCCAGACCTCCTCCCAGGTCGTCGTCCTCGAGCCAGGGCAGACGCACCGCGTCCAGGGATAAAACTGGCCAGGCGGCCAGGCCGCTGTTAGGCTCGGACGATGGAGGCGAAACCGGCCACCGGGACGCGGTCGCGGACCGAGCGCTCCGACTTCCAGGCGACGTCTGACCCGGCGCTGAACGAGGCCGCCGACCGCACCGGCGAGGTCAAGCTGCTCAGCTACGCCGAGCTCTACGAACTCTGGGAGCGGCAGCAGTGGCAGACCCAGGAGCTGGACTTCAGCCGCGACCGCGAGGACTGGCACGAGCGAATCAGCCCCGAGGAGCGGTTCCAGCGCATGTACGGGCTCTCCTCCTTCTTCATCGGCGAGCAGAAGGTGGCCGAGGAGCTGGGGCCGATCATGCGGGCGGCGCCGACCGAGGACCAGAAAATCTTCCTCTGCACGCAGATCGCCGACGAGGCCCGCCACGTCCGATTCTTCGAGCGCTTCTACCGCGAGGTCGGGGTGCTCGAGTCAGACCAGCTCAGCGAGATGCTGAGCGAGACCTCCGCGCACCTGAACGAGAAGTTCGGCGTCCTCTTCGACGGGATGCTGAAGGAGCGGACCGACCGCCTGTCGGCTGAGCCGGAGGACATGGAGGCCCTGGTCGAGGCGGTGACGCTCTACCACATGGTGATCGAGGGGATGCTGGCCCTGACCGGGCAGCACTTCATCATGGACTTCAACGAACGCGAAGGGACGCTGCCGGCCTTCGTCGAGGGCTTCTCCAACGTCGCCCGCGACGAGCACCGCCACGTCGCCTTCGGCTCGGTCTTCCTGCGCGAGAAGGCGCGCGAGGACGATCGTTACAAAGAGGCGATCCAGCGGACGCTGGAGCAGGCACTGCCGCTCGCCGACGGGGTGCTGCAGCCGCCCTGGGCAGAGGACGCCGGCGATGACTTCGAGCTGTTCGGCTACTCGCTGGAGGAGACCCGTCAGTTCGCCGGCACGTGCCTGATGCGCCGGCTGAAGGTCATTGGCCTTCAGTAGGCGCGGTTTCGCCTTCTTCGGCTGGCGGCGGCGGGACGACGACTTCCACCACCGGTGCTGAGCTGGGCGGCGGTTCGCTCGGCGGCGGGCTCGATTCGCTCGGCGGCGGTTCGCTCGGCGGCGGGCTGGCGGTGACGACGACGGTGCCGCTGCCGCCGTGGGCCCCGGCGACTTCTTCGGAGGGCTTGGCGCCGGTGATGGCCGCGTTCTCGCTGCCGATCGTCGCTTCGTCGTCGGCCGCGGACTCGCCCGCGGCTTCGTGATCTTCGCCAGCGGCGACGGTGGGAGCCGGAGCCGGGGCGGCGGTCTCCTCGGGGGCGGGGGACGGCGCCGGTGGCGCTTCGACCGGCTCGACGGCGGGAGCCTTGACGGTGGCGGCGACCGCGGGCGCGGCCGCGGCGGTGGAGAGGGCGGCGGTGGCGGGCGCCCGGCTCAATGCGGCGGCGCCGTCGCTGGGATCGACCGGACCACCGGTCGTCTGCTTCACCTCGACCGCGCCGGCCGTCAGCACGGCGGCGGTGACGACCCCGGCGACGGCCTTGGTCCCAAGCGCGCCGCCGAGCGCGCCGAGGCCACCGGCGGCAGAGCTGCCGCCGATCGCGGCCGCGGCGCCGACGCCGCTGACTGCGCCGGCTCCGGCGGTGGCGGTGCCGGCGCCGGTCGCGCCGGCACCCGTGCCACCGGCTCCGCCGAGGCCGAGCTTGGAGAGGACGAAGCCCTTGAAGGCGATCAGCGGCCCGACCGGGAAGAGCGCCGCCAGGGCCTTCTCGTTGGAGCGGACCTGGGAGCGGAAGTCGGCGCATTCCTCGCACTCGCGCACGTGGCGGCGGACCGGCGCCGAGGCCTTGCGCAGGCCCTCGGCCGCTTCGGAGAGCTCGATCCGGACCTCGCCGCAGGTCAGCAGGCGCGCCTGGCTCGCCTCCGCCAGCGAGATCCGCGCGCGCACCAGCAGCGACTTCACCGAGGGGACGGTGGTCTCCATCGCGGCGGCGATTTCCTCGTAGGAGAGGGCGTCCATCTCGCGCAGCAGCAGGGCGGCGCGCTGGGTCTCGGGAAGCTTGTTGACGTCGCTGAGGAGCTGGCGGAACTCCTCGCGGTTGTGGACGCGCTCGGCGGTCGAGGCGGCGTCGACCTCGGGGACCATGTCCATCGTTTCCTGCGCGTCTGCCTTCGGCTTGCGCAGCTGGTTGAGGCAGCGGTTGCGGGCGATCCGGTAGAGCCACGGCCGCAGGTTGATCTCGCGCTCGTCGGCGAGCATCGCTCGGTAGGCGTTGACGAAGACCTCCTGCAGGACGTCTTCGGCGTCCTCCGTCGAGCCCAGCATCTGGCGGCAGAAGCCGAGCAGGCGGCCCTGATAGCGGTCGACGATCGTCTCGAAGGCGCCGGGGTTGCCGGCCCTTGCCATCGCGATCAGCTTCTCGTCGCCCTGCAGCTTCAGCAGCGGCGAACGGCGGACGAGGAGCCCGCGGCGACTGGCGTGAGTTAGGGCTGATGCCTCCAAGGAGCTCTCCCTGTGGAAGGACGGTTCCAGAGACTAAGGACACGGTAACAGGGGCGAAGTTGCGCGCCCGCAAAGTTTTTATTGCCCTTTTAGGAACCCACGGAAACCCGCAAACTGCAGGGAAGGCAGCTGAACCGCATCAACTTCTACCTCTGCTGGGTGGTGAAGTTGATGCAGTTCGGAGGAGGAGGAATGCCCGGGGCGGGACTCGAACCCGCAAGCCCCCGCAGGGGCGGCGGCTTTTAAGGCCGCTGCTTTTGCCAGTTTCGCCACCCGGGCCAGGCGATGGTAACCCGAGATGGCCGGCCGGCCAATAGGCTGCCCGTCATGGCGGAGCACGGCGGCAGGCTGGTCGCGAAGGCTTTGAAGTCCCGGGGGGTGGAGCACCTCTTCACGCTCTCGGGCGGACACCTGTTCTCGATCTACGATGGCTGCAGGGAGGAGGGGATCTCCCTCATCGACGTCCGTCACGAGCAGACGGCCGCCTTCGCCGCGGAGGGGATCGCGAAGGCGACCCGGGGTGTGGGGGTGGCGGCGCTGACCGCCGGGCCGGGGGTGACCAACGGGATCAGCGCTCTTGCAAGCGCCCAGGCCAACGGCTCGCCGATCTGCGTGCTCGGCGGCCGGGCGCCGGAGCTGCGCTGGGGCTCGGGCTCGCTGCAGGAGATCGACCATCTTCCCTTCGTCGCGCCGCTGGTCAAGTCGGCCGAGACGGTCAAGGACCCGGCCCAGATCGCGCCGGTCACCGCCGGCGCCCTCGACCTGGCGGCGGCGGCGCCGACCGGGCCGACCTTCGTCGACTATCCGCTCGACATCGTCTTCACCGAGGCCGAGGTGGAGATCCCGCTGCCCGGGCAGATCGAGCAGGCGGAACCGGCCGCCGGGGTCGAGGAGGCCGCCGCGCTGCTGGCCGCGGCCGAGCGGCCGGCGATCATGGCCGGGACCGGCCTCTACTGGGGCCGCGGCGAGGACGAGCTGCGGGCGCTGGCCGAGGCGCTCGGGATCCCGGTCTTCCTCAACGGCCTCGGGCGCGGCTGCCTGCCTGCCGACCACGACCTTGCTTTCAGCCGGGCGCGGGGGACGGGGCTGAAGGGCGCCGACGTGGCGCTTGTCGTCGGCGTGCCGATGGACTTCCGGCTCGGCTTCGGCGGCAGCTTCGGCGAGGAGACGAAGATCGTCCGCCTCGACGTCGCGCCGAACCAGCTGGTCGCCAACCGGGCGCCGCGGCTCGACCTCGTCGGCGACGTCCGCGCCACGCTCGCGGCCCTGCGCGAGGCCGCGGCAGTCGAGGCGCCGCGGACCGCGCCCTGGCTCGAGCAGCTGCGCGCGATCGAGGAGGAGAAGCGGGCGGCGGAGCGAGCCGAGCTCGACGACGAGCGCGCGCCACTGCACCCGGTGCGGGTCTACCGCGAGCTGAACGAAGTGCTCGACCGCGACGCCGTGGTGGTCGGCGACGGCGGCGACTTCGTCTCCTACGCCGGCCGCTTAATCGAGACCTTCGAGCCGGGCTGCTGGATGGACCCCGGGCCGTTCGGCTGCCTGGGAGCCGGTCCGGGGCAGGCGATCGGCGCCAAGGTCGCCCATCCCGAGCGGCAGGTCTGCCTGCTGTTGGGGGACGGCGCCTTCGGCTTCGCCGGCCTGGAGTTTGACACGATGTCGCGTCATGGTTTGGGCGTGGTCGGGGTGATGGGCAACAACGGCATCTGGGCGCTCGAGCACCACCCGATGAAGTTCCTCTACGGCTACTCGGTGGCAGCCGAGCTGGAGCCGGAGACGCGCTACGACCAGCTTGTCGAATCGCTTGGCTGCGACGGCATCCTCGTGCGCGAGCCGGGGGAGCTGAAGCCGGCTCTGGAGCGTGCCTTCGCGTCCGGTCGTCCGACCCTGGTCAACGTTCTCACCGACCCCGAGGTCGCCTACCCGCGCAAGTCGAATTTGGCTTAGAAGGCCGAAACAAGAATCGGCCGCCATCGCTGACGACCGATTCAAGCGGCCCCTCAGGACGGGCAGGGGTACGTCTTCAGGGACCTTTATTTGGTGGGCCCAGACGGCGGGAGGCGCCATGATGCGGCAATCGCCTAAGCCCTTTCACCGGAGGGTGAGGTGAAGCTCAGCCCCACCTCGGTCCCCGGTTCACCCAGTATGTACCCATCAGTACCCGACTTCTACCCGGAGTTCGAAACAGCTACCGAGAATCAATGAGGTAAAAGTACCTATTTCTAGTACTTCCTAAGTATGGCTGACCACTCTGGACGGTCCGGACAAGACACAGTGTCCAGCTAGTACGGAGAGCGATTTTGAGTGGCGGCGAGGGCGGTGCCATAGAGGATGTCGTGCTCGGAGACGGTCAGCTCCTCGAGGTCGAAGGCGCGCATCGTCTCGATCAGGATCACGACGCCGGCGACGATCGTCGGCGCCCGGTCGGGGTGGAGGCCGGGGATATCGACACGCTCGGCCAGGGGAAGGGAGGCGAGCCGCGAGAGGATCATCTGGATCGACGGCAGGGCGAGGACGTGGCCGTGGACGCGGGAGGGGTCGTAGGGCTCGAGCTCCATCGCCACCGCGGCCAGCGAGGTCGGGGTGCCGGCTACGGCGATTCCCTGCTGGGCCTCGACCCCGGCGCCGACCGACTGTTCGATCAACCCGCGGACGTCGGTGGCCAGCTCTTCCAGCTCGCCGGCGGTTGGGGGATCGCTGTTGATGTGGCGCTCGGTGTGGCGGACGACCCCGGCCTGCAGCGAGTCGTGGAAGGAGATCTCGCCGCCGCTGCCGACGATCAGCTCGGTCGAGCCGCCGCCGATGTCGACCACCAGGGTCGGCGCGCTCGGCGGCGCCTCCGAGGTGGCGCCCAGGTAGGTGAGCCGCGCCTCCTCCTCGCCGTCCAGCACCCGCGCCGAGAGCGCGAACCGCTCCCGCAGCTCGGCGACGAAGGCGCCGCCGTTGTCGGCGTCCCGAACCGCGCTGGTCGCGATCACCTCCACCGTCTCGGCTTCCAGCTCCTGCAGGATCCCCACATAGCCGTCGATCGCCGCGCAGACGTCCTCGATCGCCTCGCTCGCCAGCCGCCCCGAGAGATCGACGCCCCGACCCAGCCGCGTCACCGTGCTCCGCCGCTCCAGCGGCGAGACAGCCCCGTCCACATCGGCCACCAGCAATCGCGTCGAGTTCGTCCCCACGTCGATCACCGCAACCCTCTTTCCCGCTCCAGCCACCCGGCCACTCTAGAGCGACCCCACCCAAGGAAGACCCCTGCGCAATCCATTTCCCCCCACCGCAAAACCCACCGCCACCCCCGTCAGATTGCTACCATCGGCAGTCCGCCGCGGGGTGGAGCAGCCAGGTAGCTCGTCGGGCTCATAACCCGAAGGTCGCAGGTTCGAATCCTGCCCCCGCTATTTCACGAAAGCCCCGCAAATGCGGGGTTTTTGTTTGTCGGCGAGTGCAGACAAGAGGGTGCAAAATCGGCCCTGGGGCAAGCCCTGGGGCAAGGTGAGGTCTGAGAGAGGTTGATTCCGGCCCTTGAAATGGGCCTGCCGGTCCACCTACGTTCGCCGCCGAAACCGCAAAGTGCCCCCGCGCTGCGCAAACAGCCGGGGGCGTGGCACAGGAGACGAGGCCTCCCATGCACCACCCTAAGGGCGGGGAAGCCGATCCCGCCTTCGTAACGAATGACGTGGAAGACGACCGCCTGCAGGTGGCAGTCCTCCGCCTGGTTCTGGAACTCCATCCGGCGACGCTGACGATGGACGAGCTGATTCGGGAAATGACCGGCGGCGGCTCACGTGACTTCGGCGAGATCGACGCGATTCAGCGGGCGGTCCGCGAGTTGGCCGGCAGCGGCCTGCTCCATCGCCCCGGCGAGGAGGAGAAGGTCCGGCCGACGCGCTCGGCCCTCCGGTACTTCGACCTGTCCGGGGGTGCGTCCTGATGGCGAAGCACGAGCGTCTGGTCGAGGCTCGAGGAGCGCGGGATCGACGAGATGGCGATCACCACGGCTCTGGCCAACGTCGAATCGCATCGCTTCTATGAGCGACACGGATTCCAGCGGGCCTTCTCGTCTACTACGGGAAGAGAGATAGGTCCGACGGCAGGGCCTCACGCGCCTAGCTCAAGTGGGATGGGGCACCAGCCGGGGGCTAGCACGAGGGTCATGGTCTGCGCGATCAAGATGACTAGGCTTCCGAGGTCGATGGGCGGCAGTCAGACGGAATCCAGAGCGCGCGTCGCAGCCATTTCAGGCCTACTTGCCGTCGTGATCATGACGGCCGGCTGGATCGTCGCTGGAGTCCTTCAGCCCGATTCATACAATTGGTCCGCCCAGGAGATCAGCGACCTTGGCGCGCTGACCGCCCGACACGCTTGGGTTTGGAATGCGGCTGATTCTCTTGCTGGTTTGTTGCTCGTTGCCTTTGCAGTTGGGGTGTTTCCATTCTTTCGCGGTGGTCGCTCCGGCCGCTTCGCTGTGACGTCGATCGGCCTCGTCGGCATTGGAAGTCTGCTCGACGGACTCCTCCGCGAGGACTGCCCGCTCTCCACTTCAGCGGCTTGTCAACGGCTTCAGGACGGGCCGGGGCTTTCGTGGCACCACCAAGCCCACGACATCGAGAGCGTGATCGTTGTTGCGGCGATGCTCGTTGGTCCTTTCATGCTCGCGCGGGCTTTCAGGCGGGTTGACCGAATGTCCGGTCTGAGGATCTACTCCCTGGGCACCGGCGGAGCGATGGCCCTTTTCGTGGTCGCCTATCTCCTGCTCTACGGCGAGGATGGCGCTGGTATCGCACAGCGCGCCCTTGTAATCCTCTATCTGGCATGGATCGCCGTGCTCGCGATTCTCGTCCTACGCGCCCGAGAACCGCTGTCACTCGGCGGGGTCGGAGATTCCTCGTTGGTTGGGCCTCGCTCGCGTCCCGAGGTAGAGCAGTCCAAGGTCTAAGAATCTCCCGCTAGGCAGGGGACGCGATGCGCATAGGCTTCCGCGCATGGTCACGCCAGCCTACGACCGAGTGGGCACCGTCTACAGCGATGTCCGCCGCGCAGACCCGCGGATCGAGGCGGCGATCTGCCGGCATCTCGGCAAGGCCCGGTCAGTTCTAGACGTTGGCGCCGGGACGGGCTCTTACGAACTGCTCGATCGCGAGGTATCGCGGTCGGGCCCTCCCAAATGATGATCGACCAGCGCCCACAGCCGATGCTCCTCTGGGCCGCGAACCGTCCTGAGCGGGATGGGCTCGTTACCCCGAAGGGGGTGACGGTCGAACCGATTCCTTCGGAACCTCTTAAGGACCCCAGCATCGGTGCTGTGCGAGTGCTTGTTCCGCCGTATCGAAGCCGGTCGGTGCTTGAGGCATTGCCCCGGATGTCCGGTTTGCGTTTGATCCAAACCCTTGAGTCTGGAGTGGAGTGGCTACTGCCTTTCATTCCACCGGGAGTCGTCCTCTGCAATTCGCGAGGTAGCCATGATGCTGCTTGTCGCAGAGTGGGTGGCAGGGGCGATTCTGCTCATGCAGCGGCGGCTGTTGGAGCACCTCGAAGCGCAGCGGCGGGCGGAATGGCGCGACATTGTCAGTGCCCGAGGGTGGCAACCGCCATTTGCGGGTGACCTCCAAGGAGCTTCGGTTCTGATCGTCGGCTACGGCTCTATCGGTCGAGCCGTCGAGGAGCGACTGCGCCCATTCGAAGTCGATATACAGCGGGTCGCCCAACACGCTCGCCCGGGCGTGTCCGCTCCATCGGCCTTGGGGCAGCTCGTGCCTCGCGCGGACATCGTAATCCTGCTGCTGCCACTGACGTCGGCGACGAGCGGACTCTTCGACTCCGAGCTCATCGGAGCTATGAAGCCGGGAGCGCTGCTGGTCAATGCCGGCCGTGGCCGGGTCGTGGACAAGGCGGCGCTCATTGAGGCATTGGTCGATGGCCGCTTGCGAGCCGCCCTCGACGTCACCGATCCGGAGCCGCTACAGGCAGATGACTCCTTGTGGTCTGCGCCGCACCTCTTGCTTACGCCTCATATGGCGGGAGACACGCCGCGACGCTTCCGGCGCTCTTGGCAGTTCGTGGGCGAGCAGGTGGCGAGACATTGCGCCGGTCTGCCCTTGGAGAATGTGGTTGCCGGCCTGCGATCCAATTCGGAACGAGGTCGAGTGATCTGCTGCGGGTCGGGGAGATCGGCCTGCTGGGGCCCCGCCTATACGGCGAGTGTGACGCCCGCCTAAGGGCCCAAGACGATCTCTTCGATCGAAGCTGGGGCTCTGCATCTTGATGGACGTGCGACGTCTAGCTTGGGCTAGGTTGGAAATCAGCGCCACGGGTCATAACGTCGTCATGGATCCTGGTCGAGGATTTCGCCCGTCGGCGAAGCGCTGGGGCAAGGAATGGGGCAAGAAGCCCCACAGACTCCAGCCGATCCCAGCCGATCTCGATCTCGCGAAAACCGCTTGAAACAGTGCCCCACGCAGCCAATCGGGCCTCTGGCGCGGCCTCATAATCGGACCGTCCTTGTGGGAACCCGAAGGTCAGCCTTTCCCTCCTCAGATCCCCCAAACGTCCAGCCTGTAGTTGACAACTAAACCTCAGATTACTAAAACGAGCCTAGGGTATCGATGCTTTCTGGTTGAGCCTTGGGCGGAGATCCGCGTTTCCGGGGCTTTGAGCAGGCCGTCGAATAAAGGAACGACTCGCACATAGAACCTAAACGGGGAGTAGAGATTGAATTTCGCTCACGTCACAAGTTCCGCTCACCGCCGCCTGTCGCTGCTAACCGCAGCACTTCTTGTTGCAATCGTCATGCTGATGGCGATGGCGTCGGGGGCCTCGGCTCTTTCGATCGGCCTTCAGTGGAGCGGCGACCCCGACCAAAGCATCAGCGAAGAAGAAATGGACGTCGTGCAGCACTCAGGCGCGACCTTCTATCGCATGCTCCTCACCCGCGCGAGAACCGCGAATGGAACTGATTGGACCTACTACGACCTGCTCTTCGAAAGAGCCTCAAAACGGGGCGTCACCATCCTTCCTTATCTGCTTCAAGGCAGCGGCGTGTACCCGGGCCCCAGCCTGTACGCGGATTGGGGCTCTTGGGTCAAAAAAGTGATTCAACGCTATAGCGCGGGGGGAAAATTCTGGAGCGAACATTCATCTATTCCCTACATGCCTGTGTACACCTGGGAGGTATGGAACGAGCCTAATAAGCCGGAGAACAATCCTACGGGAGTGCGCGACCCGGAAGCCTTCGCCGGATTCTTTGTCTTCAGCTCAAAAGAAATTCATGCTGTCCAACCCGGCGCCCAAGTCCTTGTCGGTGGCCTTTACCTTGATAGTTGGACCGAACCGGCGATGGAGGACTACGTCTCCCGCATGTACAACGTGAGCGGGATGGCATCCGCTGTCAACGGCGTCGCGATACATCCCTATGGTTTCACCAGCGGTCAGCAGATCACCGAATTCGCCAATGAGGTCATAAACATACGCACGGTCCTGAACCGCCGCCCGCTCGGATCGAGCAAACCGTTGTGGATCACGGAGCTTGGCTGGCCGGTGAAATACGAACACGCGGTAGATCCACCGACCCAAGCCGAACTGTTGCGCCAGAGCTTCAACTGGGTCAAGGGCGTCGCGTCTTCCTACAACATTCAAGCGCTGACCTGGCATAGCGTGAGGGACTATCCTACGGAAAAGTGGGATTTCCGCTGCGGTCTTCGTGAACTCAACGGCGCCCTCCGTCCCGCTTGGTACGCCTTCCAGGCACAGACCGGCGCGTCCACCTGGCCACCTCCACCACCCGCCCCGCCTGTGCGTGTCAGCTTTGCCGACGCCCCGAACGCGCACTCGGTATCGACTTGGACCTGGGACAGCACCAGCGGCTGGCAACAGTATCCACTTTGGGGTCACAGGATCGCCGACGGCTCCAGTCCTGAGACGCTGATGGACGGGGGAGGGACACCTCATGTCTTCTACGTGGACGAATCGTATGGCAACACGATCACTCATTGGAAGTGGAGCAACGGCTGGGAACAGGAACCGTTCTTTGGCCATACCGTGGCGAAAGGATCGAGCCCCTCAGCTATTCAAGTCGGCGGCACCCTGCATGTCTTCTTCGTAGACGCCTCGAACAACAACACGATTACCGACTGGAAGTGGAGCTCTGGGACCGGTTGGCAGCAGGAATACTTCTATGGCCACTCGGTAGCTCCTGGGACCAGCCCGAGCGCGATAGTTGATAGCAGTGGCAACCCGCGTGTCTACTTCGTCGACGCCTCAGACAACAACACGATCACCCAGTGGAAGTGGAACTCAGTAACGGGCTGGCAGCAGGAATTCTTCTGGGGATTGCCCGCCGCTGCGGGGACCAGCCCGAGTGCAGTGGTCGATGACCAAGGCAACCCGCGTGTCTTCTTTGTCAACGCCACGAACAACAATACGATCACTGATTGGAGGTGGACTTCGGGGACGGGTTGGCAGCAGCAGCACCTATGGGGCCGCCCGGTCGCCGCGAAAAGCAGCCCGAGCGCAATGATGGTCAACGGCGCCTTGGAGGTGTTCTTCGCAGATGCCTCAAATAGCAACTCGATCACGGTGTGGGTGTGGACTTCGAGCCTGGGCTGGGTCGGTCAGGCGGTTTTAGGGGGCCATTCGCTTGCGCCGGGGTCAAGCCCGAGTGCGGTCATGAACGGCAGCACCCCAAACGTCTACTTCGTCGACGCAAGTAACCTCAACTCGATCACTGATTGGCAATGGAACCCGAGTAGTGGCTGGCAGCAGATATTCCTCTACGGACATGAAGTCGCAGCCAATTCGAGCCCCAGTGGTTTCTCTGGCTAGGAATGGATCGCTGAGCACCTGATTAAGACGGCGAAAGCCCCGCATCTGCCGGGACCAATTATTACTTACTATTGAAAGGGTGATCGAATGGGTTTGCTGAGCGTGCGCTGGGTCTATCGGACTCACTGGATCGGGAAGGCGCTACAGCGGCTGCCGCTGCTCCTCAGTGCCCTCCTCACGAGCCTCGCCCTCCTTTTCGCCAGCGCTCCTCCGGCCTCCGCTCTGCCCGAAAGGTTCTTTGGGCTCCACTGGGGTGGCCCCAGCAACCAGAGTGCCGCCGACATGGAAGCAGTTGCCCACTCGGGCGCCAAGTACTACCACCTGCAGCTCTCTAAGACGAGCAACGTCGCCGCAACGTATGATCCGATCTTCCAGCTCGCCTGGGAACAGGGCATCACGATCCTCCCCTATCTCTATGGCGGCGGGCCGACCGGTGGCCAGTTTCCCACCCTGGAACAACTCGAAGCAGAAGGCAATGGACCGGGCACCTGGATCTGGTTCGTCTATGACGTCGTTCACCGCTACGGCTTCCAGGGCGACTTCTGGAACGATCCACTAAACCCCAGGCCCAACCCGACGCCGGCTCCCGAGTGGGAGATCTGGAACGAGCCCAACCTCCGTGAGAACAACCCCGGTGGCGCGAGTGTGTATCCAGAAAGCTACACCCGCTTCGCTCGCCGGATGGCCATGGCAATTCAAGCGGCCCAGAAAGAAAAGAGCGGCGCCGGCACCAGGGTCAATTTCGGCAATCTTTTCTCGGCCGAAACCACCATGGAAGGTTCCAACTACAAGTCGATGAACGTCGGCAATTTCCTCGAAAAAGCCAAAAACGTGGATCCAAACGGTTCCAATTTCACCGGCCTCGCCTTGCACCCATACTCCTTCTCCAACGGCTTGAAAGGCGTCGAAACAAACGTCAACTTCGCGCGCCAAAAGCTCAATGAATTCTTCGGAGGCTCAACCAAGGAGCTCTGGATCACCGAGCTGGGCTGGCTCGCCGAAGGCGGCGATGCCGGCCACCCCGCCTCTGGCGAGGCCCAGCAGGCGCAGCTCCTGACCGAAAGCTTCAATTGGATTAGCTCAGTGCAAGCCGAAAAGAACATCCAGTCACTGGTCTACTTCAATTACCACGATTTCGTCGCCCCCAACGAAAGTGAAAAATGGGCCGAGCATGCCGGTTTGCGCCGCATCGACAACAGCTTCCGTCCCGCTTGGTACGCCTTCCAGACGCAGACTGGTGCGCCCCGTTGGCCTGATACGTGGATGAGTGTTGCGCCGCGGGCGGGTGATCGCGCTCTCGTGGCCTGTCGCGGTACGCAACTCGGCGATGCGACCTGCAGCGTTCCCCAGTGGCCGAGCAATGCCGGTACCGATGTCTCGGTGACGACCCTCGGCGATGGCAGTGCCGCTTTCGCGTTCAACGGAGCCGGAGCCCAGCTCAGTCAATGCCGGGTAACCAACTTCTTGGGCGCAAACTGCTGGAGTTCAGGCGTGTCGATCGCGACGGGAACCAGCCCGGCGGTCACGACGCTGACCGGTGGAGTGGCGTCCGGCACGGCAATCGCAGCCTTCAACACGCCATCCACCGCGCTGCAGACGTGTCAACTTACCTCGACGGGACCGGCCAACTGCGCCAATCACGGGTGGGTTTTGGCCGCCGGCTCCAACCCGAGCATCGCGCCGCTTGGAGACGGCAGCGGGGCGGTTGCCTTCCGAGGCGGCGCAGGGCAGCTGAGCGAGTGCCGAGTCACCTGGTCCGGCGGCTCGAACTGCTGGAGCTCGGGCGTGTCGATGTCCGCCGGCACCACGCCGGGCATCGCGCAGGTTACGGCCGGGGCAGCCGCAGGCTCGACGGTCGTAGCCTTCCGGACGCCGTCCGGTGCGCTGGAGACGTGTCAGTTGACTACGACGGGGCCAGCCAACTGCGCGAACCAGGGCTGGGTGCTTGCCTCCGGCTCGAGCCCCGCTGTTGCGGCGCTGAGTGACGGCAGCGTCGCCGTTGGCTTCAACGGCGCTAGCGGCCAATTCATCCAATGTCGCGTTACTTGGTCGGGAGGGTCGAACTGTTGGACCTCTGGCGTAGCAATGACCACGGGGACCACGCCCGCCACCGCGCCCCTGTACACCGGAACGGCGATGGCAGCCTTTAGAAACTTATCCGGGAGACTGGGGACCTGCGAGCTGACTACGACTGGACCTACGCACTGCGCTGACCACGGTTGGGCGGTGGCCGCGGGAACGAACCCGAGCGCATCGCCGTTCTCCGACGGGAGTGCCTCGGTCGTCTTCGCGGGCGGAGGCGAACAGCTCAGCGCTTGCCGGGTGACCGCTCCCGGGGGCTCCAACTGCTGGAGCGAGCCGGAGACCTTGGCGTCGCTCACCAATCCGAAGGTCGCGCGCGTTCCTTGAGATAGACCCTAGCCGTGTCGTTGAGCGCCCAAATGGCTTATCCATTCTGCCCTGTCAAGAGGCTCCGCCAGCCGCGGTCGCCCACCAAAGTGCTTCCTGGGGCAAGAATTGGGGCAAGAAGCCCCACAGATCCCAGCCGATCTCCACGTAGCCCGATCTCGCGAAAACCGCTTGAAACCGTGCCCCACGTAGTGAAATGGGACCCCAGGTTCGGGCTCATAATCGGACCGTCCTTGCGGGAACCCGAAGGTCGGGGAGGTTGCCCTCCGAATCATGCCCCCGCAACCCCTTCGCCGTTCAGGCTTACTCGCGATTGGGATTAGCTTCGCATTGGCCCTCATGCCCCTTTGCCTTCCAGCAAGGGGCAAAGCCTTTTTCCTCTAGATCCACCGGGACCGGCTTGCCGCACGGTCGCGGCCCTGCCGGTTCTGGTGCGGGTCTCGGCGTCGCTTGATGGTTATGGGGCTGAGGAGTCAAACCTCGTCTGATCCTAGGCCGAAGAGTTCCCCGTGTCCACGGTGATCGAGCTGGCTCGAGCAGGCACGAAAGTCGGCCCAGGGTTCATGAACCAGGATCTGTAGCACAGCGCCAGCCCAATCCGCTCTGCCGCACTTTTGCCGCACTGATGCCGTGTATCTGTCGCCGTCCGTGCCTTTGCAGAACGGTCGATTTCTCAGTCTAGGGTTCGATCTCGATGAAGATTTTGGACGAACATTCGAGCAGCCTCGGGTTCGGCGGCAAGGGGACCAGCCTCGACTGGCTGCGCTCCGAAGGCTTCCCCTGCCCTGACTTCGATCTGCTTGACGCGGGCAACTGGGCCGAACTGGTCGCGGGCGAGACCCTCTCCCGCGCAAGGACGACGCTTAGCTATAGCGAAGACCAGCTCGCTTTCTCGCTCGCCTGTCACCGCTTGCAGGCCGCGGTTCTCGCGGCGCCGCTGCCGGCCGCCGTCGAGGAGTGGCTCGCGGGGGGGCCGATTGAGCGCCTGGGCGGCGCGGTAGCAGTCCGCTCGTCGGCACTCAGCGAGGACGGCGCGTCGACTTCCTCGGCGGGCCAGTACGAGTCGGTTCTCGGGGTTCACACCGAAGCACACTTGCGGCAGGCGATCCACCAGGTTCTCGGGTCCTACTACGGGGGACGGGCGGCGCTCTACCGGCGCGCCCGCGAGATCGACGACGCCGGGCACCTGGCGATGGGAGTCGTCGTTCAGGCCATGGTCGACGCCGAGGTCTGCGGGATCGCCTTCTCCCACAACCCCGTGACCGGCAGACCCGGCGCCACGATCGAGGCCAGCTGGGGCCTTGGGCCGCCGCTGGTGAGCGGCGAAGTCGAGCCGGACCGGTTCGAATTCGACGGCGGGGAGTGCCGAAGCGTCAGCGTCGGTAGAAAGGAATCCGAGCTGCGATTGGACTCCGTCGCCGGTGTCCTTCGCGACACCGAGCGACCCGCGGCCGAGGAGCCGTGCATCCCGACCGCGACCGCGACGGAAATCGCGGCCTCGGTCCTTGAGATGGAGGACCGCTACGGCTGCCCCGTGGATGTCGAGTGGGCAATCCCAATCGGCGACGAAGCCGAGGTCGTGTACCTGCAAATCCGACCGGCTACCGGAGCGGGTCCCAGCTCGCCCGTGAAGCTGCTGTCGACTTACTGAGGAGTGACGGATGGACTATTTCCCGCTTGTGCAGAGGTTCGAGTCGGCTCTCTGGGTCTCGATGGTGTGCCACGGCCAGGCGACCGAGCGGTTCGAGCGCAGCCTCGGCTGGGACTTCGGGGTGCAGAACTACCGCTACCGGGATCACCGGCACCAGATCCACATTCCCTACTTCGAGCGCCTCGGCCAGCTGATCGCCGCGATCCCGATCGACCGTCGCTACGACCAATTCCAGAGCAGCTGCGAAACGGCTTGCGAGCAGGTGCTCGCCGCCGCCGATCGTGCTGCGGCCGGATTCAAGCCCGACATGGACAAGGCGGAGAGCTTCGACCTGCTCTCCATTCTGCTCGAGGCCTCGATGGACGCGATGCCGTTCCTCCCCTCCCTGGTCCTCATTCAGGAAGAACTGCAGCAGGACCTGCGCGAGGCGATCGCGGCCGACCTCGGCGTCGACCAGGGATCCAGCGAGTTCGGTTCCTTCTGGCAACGGGTGCTGGTCCCCGTCGAGCAGGCCAACTTCGTCCCCGAGTCCCGTGACGTCCTCGCTATGGCCGCCGACTACCGCAAACAGGGGATCGACCCCGAGGCAGATCTCGAGAGTCTGGCGCCGCCGTGGCGCAGTCGGATCGACGCGCACATCCGAGAGCACGGCTGGATCGGGACCTTCACGTATCTCAACGAGCCCTTCTCGGCCGCCGATATCCTGCAGCGCGTTCAGCGGGCGGCGAAAGTCTCGCCGCATGAGCTCGAGGACACCCTAGAGCGGGATCGCAGGTCGGTTGCGGAGGCCGATAGGGCCTTGGCCGAGCTCAGCTCCGAGCAGACCCGTTCGCTCGTTTCCATCGCCCGCTACTTCATGTACTTGCGCTTCGAGCGCGTCGACATCCACTTCAAAGCGGAGGTGCGGACCCGGCCCATCCAGCACCGGCTGGCGGAGCTGGCGGGCATATCCCGCGACGCCCTGGTGATGCTCACCCTCGACGAGCTTCGCGGCTGGGCAGTAGACGGCGCTCCCCTGCCGGCGGAGGAGGAGCTCTCGCTTCGGGTCGCCAACGGGATCGAGTACGAAATCGTGGAAGGGCGCCACAGCTGGCGGGCTGCGAAACCGATCGAGCGGATTCTCGATCCCGACGCCAGGGCCTTGGCGCGGGTCGGCATCGAGGGCAGCACCGCTTGCCTGGGCTCTGCCCGCGGACGCGTCAAGCACGTGACCTCAATCGCCGAGATGCAGGGCTTCGAAGAGGGCGACGTACTGCTGACGCCGATGACCACGCCAGACGTGATGTACGCGATCGAGCGCGCCGGGGCAATAGTCACCGAGGAGGGCGGAGTCCTCTGCCACGCGGCGATCATCAGCCGCGAGCTGAACAAGCCCTGCCTGATCGGCTGTCGAGACGCGACCCGGGCCTTCGCCGACGGCGACATCGTCGAGCTTGTCGCTGAGGAGAACGGCGGCAGCGTCACCCTCCTCGAGGAGGCGGCCTGAGGATGGACCCCCTGCGAATCCTCATCGTCGAGGACGACGCTCAGTCGTTGCAGGAGCTGGAAGCCGCGGTTCGCGGCTGCCGGCCTGAGGCCGAGATAATTTCGGCCGACACCTTCGACCAGGCGATGGAACTCGGCGAGCAGGTCGAGTTCGACCTCATCTTCACCGACCTGCTGCTGCTCCCGGAAGGGGTGGAGATGCGGAATTCGCGACTGGTCTCCACCGAGACCGGGGACATCCTGGGTCCCGAGGCGCACAAGCGTTTCCTCAATACGGAAGGTGGAATCGGGTTCGTCCGCTCGCTGCGGACCAAATACGGGCCCAACACCTACAAGCCGATCGTCGTGATGACCTGGTACATGGAGGGCGACGGTTACGAGGCGATCGAAGAGGAACTGCTGCTCGACGATGACCCGAAGCTGGTGATGCTGCCGAAGTACTCGCGCATCGCCGAGGTGACGCGTGACCTGGACCCCGAGTCCCGCAGCAAGTGTCCACCGCTCGAGCAGCCGCTGCAACGCCTGCTCGACCAGTGCCTGTCGGTGCCCTGGGATCACGAGCACGCGGAGAAGGTGCGGAGGGCAGCCAAAGACCTGACCAAGAAATACCGGATCACCAAGGCGGAGACCCAGGATGCTCCGGCGCGGTTCCCCCAGCAGGCAGGGCCGATGCACTACGCGATGACCGGCTCCGCGATGTGCACCCTCAACATCGACATCGACCCGTTGGGCGACAGCGAGACGATCGTCAAGCTGCTTGGAGGGACCAAGGCGGGAGCCGACGAGCTCTCGAACCTCCGCGACTGGCCCCTGTTGCGGGACTGGGTATTGCTCAACCCCCGCATCGAGGTCGAGTTGAGCATCACCGTTCGCCTCGTCCCCGAGGAAGAGGATCTCCCGGCCGTCGACCTACCCGTCTTCAGGACCAGCCCGGACAAGGCGTATGAGACCGGCCCCACCGGCGGGGCGATGCTCGTCGAGCACCTGATCGAAAGGCTCCTCCTCGTCTTCATCGCCCACCACAGTCAGCCCCCGACCGATCGCGCGGACGACGGGCTCGGGATCACCAATAACATGATCTGTCGGAATCTGGCGACGGGCAGGACGGGCGACGACGTCCAGACGCCCGGCGGCGGCTGGGGGGTCACCGGGGTGGAGCCGGATCTCGAGGCCGCGCTGGCGCGGCTGACGAGGGGAGCCCGCATCCAGGACAAGGTGCAGGATCTCCGAGCGACCTTGCGGGAGGCGATGCCCAGATACCAAGCGATCGGGGGCGATGCCCTGAACCTGATCCCCGAGGCCTCCGGCAAGCGGGGCTCCTCTTGGTACTTCAACGGGAACATGGCGCTACACCTTCCGACCGAAAAGTGGCACCAGCCGCACGGAGCCGAAGCCCAGAAGGTCGCCTTCTTCGTCCTCTCCGATCAGATGGCGTTCCAGTGCCTTGGCGGTCGCTATGCCCCGTCCGACGAGCTGGAGCAGAGGTTCCGCCACGCGGGGATGACGGTCGAGCGCTTCACCTCCCTGGACGAGATCGTCGATCTGCGCGACCGGCTGCCCGAAGCGACCCTCGCCGTAGTGGCCCCGGTCGACGATGCCCATCTGGACCAGTTCGTGTCCGGCCCGGCGAGGCAGCTGTGGCTGGACGCCGGGCCGCAGGGCCGGCCACCGACCATCCTGGTGCTGACCGACGAGGTGGGGCTGCGTTCCCCTGAAGAAATGGAGAAGCTCCGCGCAGCCGGCATCGACTGCATGTATCCGAGTCGGATCGAGGGCGCCCTCGACCTGACCAAGATCATCGACCACGTGATCTGCGCCGGTTATCGGACCCGCTACGGATCGGTCCAGGCCGGCGAAGACGCTCTAGAGGAGCGGGCGGCGGCCCGGCTGAAACTGACGCAGGTCTTCTCCAGGCTCGTCGATGGCTTCGCCTACGACGGCGACCTGCTCAGCGGCGCCGCGTCGGAACGCATCGACGGCGCCAGGATCGCGATTACGGCTTCCAAGACGCACAAGCTCTCCGGCGACCCCGATGACGTCGCCGTCGTCGACGACTTCGACGTGATGAGGAACATCGTCACCTGGCGAGGACGGAAAAGGCCGTCGAGCAGCAGTCGCTGGCACGCGCTGATCTACGACCGCATTCCCTGGGCGTCATGCATCCTCCACACCCATTGGAAGTCCCTCACCTACAACGAAGCCATGGAGGACCGGGCCACCTCCAGGTACCGCCTCTCGGGCAGCCGTCGCGAGGCCGCCGAGATAACCGGGGTCCTGTCCGCAGCCGGACCCCCCGCGGCGGCCGCGGTGCTGCGGGACCACGGCGAGGTGTTCATCGGCGAGGACTGGGACAGCGTCATCGCACTGGTCGAAAGGACGATGGAGGTCAACTATGTTGCTCGATGAGAAGCTGGAGCAGGAACTGCTCGATCACTACGAGAATCGACTGCAGCCGGAACTCGCACCGTTCGCACGGAACGTCGCCGACACCCTGCGCAACGATTCAACAGTCGCCCGCGAGGTGAAGCCATTGATCGTTTGGCGGATGAAGAGCCCTGACTCCCTGCGGCGGAAGCTGCGCGACGAATTCGGCGAGGACTCCGAACATGACACTCCGCTGACCCCCGAGACCCTGATCGAGAACATCCAGGACCTCGCAGGGGTAAGGGTCATCGTCCACGACCGCACCAACATCGACAAGATGCTCGATGTGCTCGGCGAGCAGGTGAGGCAGGGGCGGTGGCGGCCGTTCAAGATGAAGGTGATCGACTGGGACAAGGACATACGCGACCAGCGCGAGTATCCCCTCGACTCGTGGGCGGAGCGGGAATGGGTAAAACGCGGGACGTACCGTTCCCGACACATCACCATCGGGGACTCCCAGTTCGGTTCGATCCGTTGTGAGGTCCAGTTCAGAAGCGTGATCGAGGAGGCGATGTTCGAGGCACACCATCGCCTCATCTATCGCGTCACCCAGCTCGGGGAAGAGCCGGCGCCGAAGGTAGAGGAGATGCTGGGACCGATGACGGAGATGTTCTCCTCACTCGACGACATCGTTTCCGACTGCTACCGCTGGGACAGGGAGCGAACCTCCGAGGACGGCACCTAGGAGGATGGGCTCGGCATCGGGCAGCCGCCTCGACGCGGCCGCTGCGGGACTCCTGGCCCGGCAGCTCGAGTCGGGTGCGTGGGGGCAGCGCGCCAACGCCGAGCGCGGCAACACGATTGCTACCGCCCAGGCCCTCAGGGTGCTGCGCCGGGCGGGGATACCAGGATGGCACGACGCGGTGAGGCGGGCATTCGACTACCTCGGCGAGTCCGCCCTCGTCCACGCCAAGGAGATCGACCAGGGCGGTCGTGGACCCTACGTCCGCTACGTTATCCACTCGCTGGGCGGGTTACTCGAGTACCCCGACGGCGTGGCGGGTACCGAGCCGGCCAAGGCGCGCGACAGGCAGCTGACCTGGTTGCTGCAGCGGCAGACCTACGGCGGGTGGCCGGACTCACCGGCAGATCCGATCTCTTCGCTTGCGACTGCTCAGGCGCTTCAGGTGATCCGGCGGGCACAGGGGCCGAGCGAGGCGATCGAAGCCGCCCGGGACTACCTGCTCAGCGTACGAAATCCGCGGGGCTATTGGGGAATGAAGGAATGGGGACCCGGATCGCCCGCGGTGACGGCGGAATGCATGATCGCCCTGCGGGGCCTCTCGGCGGAGGCGGATGCCGCAATCGAGGGCTCGGCGCGCTGGCTGGAAGGAAGCCGGCGGCTGTGGCTTCGGCAGGTTGAGAGGCATCCGATCACCGGGGAGACTTGGCAACTGCCGAGTTTCGCCTTGGTGAGCCTCGCCCTTGCCCCCTTTGGATCGGGCGGGAACGGACTCTCTGCTGCACTTGAGTACGTGAAGGAGCATTGGGACGCCAGCGGCCCCGGCTGGCGTTTCCCCGGTGAGACCGAGGTCAGCCCGAAAGGCGCGGTGGCCGCGATCAGCTGCTTCGAGGCGGTTCTCGCCGCCCGGCCGCTCGACCGGGCGGCGGTGGCCTTGGTGCCAAGCGCAACGACGATGGCGGACGGCGGAGCGAATTCCTGGTCGATCGAGCTGAGGGAGAGACCCGACGTGCTGTTGCGGGTGGACGGGGCCGAGCAGTTGGTGCCGCTCAGGCCACGGCTCTGGGACCTGCTCGACGCCCTGGAGCGGGAGACCGACAGTCAGTGCGGCGGGTTTCCCCTGCGCGAGCGGGTCGCCGCTGCGATGGGGCTCAGCCCAAGAGCCCTCAGCAAGGAGTTGACCCGGCTCAACGAGCGCCTGGCGACGGCGACTGACGGCCGCCTCAGCAGAGCGGTGACGGCGGCCGGGCGCGGGCGCTGCCGCCTTACCGGCGAGGTACGTCGTCTAGCCGCTTCAGAGCGGCCCGATAGCGGGGCGCCAACTCCGGTCGGTCAGCAAGCGGCGGGCGGCTGAGATTGGCGGCGAGGTCAGCGCGCTTCACCTCCCTTGCCAGTTCCCCGGCCCGATCCGGCGCCGTGGCAAGCAGCTCGATGTAAGCCTCATAGGAGGTCGATCTATCCTTGCTCAGGAGCAGCAGGGCCTCTCGCTCCGTCGCCTCGAGCCTCACCTCGTCTTCCACCTCGCCGATCGAGAGCAGCCCGTCCTCGACCACGTCGTGGAGCCAACCGAGCACCTTCACGTCCATGCCGCACCGCGCAACCACGGATTCCATGTGCTCTAGCTGTGGCCGCCCATGACGATCGGTCAGCCCGCGATACAAGCGGCGAGCCAACTCACGGGCGGCGGCTTCCCTCTTGTCGCCCAGCGCGTCCGCCATCCAGTCATTCTCGCGCTTGTGTTGGTTGGACAGGCAAGAGGGTAGCGTCGAGCCGCGTGGCGGCGGTCGCAAAATCCAGCGCCAAGAGGCATCGGTGAGCGTTTCATCATCTTCGTAATGAGAGGACCGGCTGGGGCAACATATGGGGCAACATGCCCCACAGATCCCAGCCGATCCCAGCCGATCTCGATATCGCGAAAACCGCTCTAGAAAGCGCTCTGCCTAGCCCAGCCGATCCCCCAGCCAAGGCTCATAACCCGAAGGTCGCGGGTTCGAATCCCGCCCCCCTATCTCGAAGTCCCGGGACCGTCTCCTTGATTCATCGATTCGTGAGGTTGTCTTGACTGCTAAGACTTTCCTTGGTATTGCTGCTGTGGGCGGAGCATCGACTGGGAGAGACAGATGAGCTTGCGAACCCGTTACTCCGTTGCGATGGCGGCGATCGCCGCCTCGATGCTCGTTGTCGCGTTCGCGGCCGGACCAGCTTCGGGGACGGAACTCTGCGCCGAAGCGAGCTATCCCTGCGAAGAACCCTATCCGTCGGGCACCGATGTCGAAGCCCAGCTCAAACCCGGCACCGAAGCGACCTTCACCATCTCCGCGATGACGATCAAATGCAATACATCGACGATCAAAGGTGAAACCCTTGCCGCGGCCGGGACGCCGCTGAGCGCTGAAATCACGTCGGTGGCATTCAGCGAATGCGGCACCGTCTGTCAAGCGGTCGAAGCCCTCTCCGTGCCTTGGGAAGCGACGATCGAAGCTGTGGAGGCCGGCGAAGGCGATGGCACGCTTACCGTGGTCAATCCCGAAGTGAAACTAAAAAAATGCACGATCTTCAACTTCAGCTGCACGGCGACGGCGGCGGCGATGGAGCTGGACGCGATAGGCGACGACGAAGATCCCGAAGTCTTGGCCGTAGAAGAGAAAGTCACGATCTCAGGCGCCTTTTGCGGGACCAGTGGGACTATGAGCGCCAGCTACGTAGTCGCAGAACCGAGCGCGCTATTCGTCGGCCCGCGCGACACCGTGCTGTGCAAAGAAGCGGCCATGCCATGCCCTGGCGTAAAAAAGTTTCCCAAATTCACCACGATCGAATCGCAAGCTGGATACGCAGAATTCAAAGGGTTCGAAGAACCCGTGGGTTGCAAACCCTCGGATATGGATCTCGAAACGCAGGAGGAACAGGGGAAGCCGCTGTACACGAAACTGATGGCATGGGAATTCACCTGCGGCGAATGCACCGTCACCACCGTTTCAGCCACGAGTCCCGTGCGGATCAGAACGGTGTGGCCCTTCAGCTTCACTGCGAGGGTCACCATCGAAGAAGCCAAGCTGAAATTCACCTGTGGAGCAGACCAGTGTGTCTTCGAAAAGCCCGAGGTCTCACTCACCTTCATCGGCGGAGGGCCAATGCCTGCCCAACCCTATCTCTATGCGGAAGGCGTGGTTTTGAACGCAAACTGTGCGGGCTGGCCCAAAGAGATCACGCTGTGGGCGAGTTACGCGGTGAGCTCTCCGAGCACCGTGTACCCGAGCCGGCCTTGAGGGCTCAGCCGCAGTCCACGCGGGCCGGCAACTCAGATTCAGGTGGCATCGACCCGTGCTATGCAGGGGAATTCGCCAAGTCGGACCTTTGTCCACGTTCGCCTTTGCCTACCTGGCGTAGCAACTAGACACCCTGTCCATTGTTGGTACGGACAGATTGTCCGGTGGATCCAACTCGTCGCTAGGCGCGCGATCGCGAAGTTCCCGCTACCCGAAGCTGAGGCCAGGGCCGGGACGTTCAGCGGAGGACGTCGCCATGCACCAGCGCGCGCGGCTGCACGAGGCGATGGTCGAGCTCGCCGCCGAGCGCGGCTGCAACGCTGTCTCCGTGGCGGCGTTGGTCAATCGCGCCCACCTCTCGAAGCGGGACTTCTACAAGCACTTCTCCAGCAAGGAGGAGTGCTTTCTCGCCACCTACGACATCATCGTCAACCACTCGCTGCGCGGGATCCACGCCGCGATCGAGGGTGAGGAGGAGTGGCGCGAGCGGCTCCGGCTCGGATATCTCACCTTCGCCGGCCAGATCGCCGACAACCCCGAGGCAGCGCGGCTGGCCTTGATCGAGTCCTTCGCCGCCGGTGCCGGCGCGGTCGAGCGGAAGCAGCGTACGGGCCGGCTCTTCGAGGCGCTGGTGGCGAAAAGCCTCGCTCCCGCCGACGGGTCCCCCCGGCTGCCGCGGCTGCTGGTGAAAGGCATCGCCGCCGGTTGCGCCCGGGTGGCGCGGGCGCGGCTGCTCTCCGGAGACCCCCGGCAGCTGACGCTCGACGGGGATGAGCTGATGGAGTGGGCGCTCTCCCTCTGCGACGACGACGCCGCCCGTCTCTGCGGCCTCGGCGCCGCCGGGGCGGCACCGCTGCCCGCGACCGCCGCCGAGCCGCCGTTTGGCGATGAGCGAGCGATGATCCTCTCGGCGACGGCAAGGCTTGCGAGCAGAGAGGGCTACGCGACGCTGACGGTGCCGCGGGTGCGCGCCGCCGCCGGTGTTTCGGGGCGCAGCTTCTACACCCACTTCGACGGGGTGGCGGATAGCTTCATGGCGACGCTCGAGGTGCTCAGCGATCGGACCCTGACCGCCGCGGAACCCTCTTACCTCACAGCGGAAGACTGGGCGAGCGGCGTCCACCGCATGGTCGCGAGGCTCTGCCGACAGCTCGCTGGCGACCCCGACTTCGCCAACCTCGCCTTCCGCGAGGTCTTGTCGCCGGGCCCCGAGGCGGACCGATGGCGCAGCGGGATGGTCGCCAAGCTGGCCGCGGATCTGCGGCGGGGAGCGCCGCCGGAGCAGCGGCCGACCGTGTTCGCGGCGGAAGCGTCGATCGGGGCGATGTGGGGAGTGATCCACCACCTCGTTGTCAGCGGAAGCGTGGAGGAGCTGCCGATCGCGACGCCGGTGCTCTCCTACCTCGTGCTCGCCCCGGCGATCGGAGGGGCGGCTGCGGTCGCCGCGATGGTCGCCCCGCCCGCCAAGGCCCGCCCGGCAGCCCCGAGGCTTTCAAGTCGGCCGCCCGCGCCCGCCGTCGTTGGCGACCCGGCAGGCTTCCTCGGCGCCGAGGAAGGGGGAGAGGGTGATGTAGGTGAGCAATGGCGCGAGGTTGGGCAGTGAGCTGGGCCCCGAGGAGCGCAGGCGTTTGTAGATCAGGGTGAAGGTGGCGCCGGCGATCGCCTCGGTGGCCAGGGCGGGGGCGGTGGGCTCGTGCTGGAAGCCCTCGCCGATCAGTTTTTCCAGCGGTTGCAGGGTCTGGCTGCGGCGTTCGATCGCGACCGGACCGGCGGCGTAGATCTCGACCGCGATCAGCTGCGCCATCGCCGGCCGCGAGGCGAGGAAGTTGCAGAGCGCGCCGTAGCCGGCGCGGACGCCCCGCGGCCAGTCGGGCGCCCGGCGGAAGGCGGGGAGGACGGCCGCGACGATCTGCGAGCAGGCGCTGTCGATCGCCGCCAGCATCGCGTCGTCCTTGCCGGCGAAGTGCGCGTAGAAGGTGGTCGCCGACATCTGCGCCCGCTTCAGCACCGCCTCGACGGTCGTGTCGACGTACCCCTCCTCGGCGACGACGACGGCGAAGGCGCGGAGCGCCCGCTCAGCGTGGTCGTGGGCGTCGATCGTTTCCGGGCCGAACCTGGGGGTGCGCCCCGCCAGCCGCAGCGGCTCGGGCGGCGGCCGGTAGGAGAGCAGCAGGTCCCAGAGTTCGTCCAGCAGCCCCGGCAGCTCGGCCTCCTCGCCGCGGCGCAGCCGGGTCCGCGCGATTTCCTGCTGGGCGCCGACGTGGGCGGTGACCATCTCCGCCGGCATCCCCGCCCGCTCCGGCGACTGCTCGAGCATCTGCCGGGCCAGCCATTCGAACCCGGCGGCGGCGTTCTCGACCAGCGCGATCGCCTCCGGACCCGCCGGGTAGGCCTCGACGAACGCGAGCCGCGCCGCCGCCGGCTGCAGGGCGATCATCTCGGCGAAGGCGTCGAAGCCGAGCCGGGCCCGCTGCTCCCAGCTTCCCGCCAGGCCGGTGGGGACGGGCGGCAGGGGGACGCCCGCCGGCGCCGTGGTCTCCAGCTCCTCGCCGGCGGTCTGCAGCGCATAGGCAGCAGCAGCCTCGATCATCGCTTCCAGCGTTGCCAGGAAGCAGGCCTTCTTGTCGGGGAAGAGGTCGTAGAAGGTGCGGCTCGAGACGCCCGAGATCTCAACCAGGTCGTTGACGGTGGTGGCGATGTAGCCGCGTTTGGAGACGCTCGCAACCATCGCCCCGAAGAGCCGCTGGCGCTGGTTGGCGAGGACCTGCTCGCGCGGCCTGCCGGGACCGGGCGGCAGCCGTCTCTCCCGCAGCGAACCCGAATCACCCCATGGCGTAGCGACCATCCCGCGGCGGACCCTAGTCACGATTTCGTGCATAGGTGGTGAGGCTGATCTGAGGTAGGCCACTATGTTTGATCGGAGGACTCGAGCGCGATAGAAAGCCCATTCTCATGGGAAATCAGAGTAGCGCCAGCGGACCACGCACCCGGTAAACGGTACGTCTGAGTCTTTGCGATAGGTCGCCCTGTGTCGCTCAGCGGCGCCCGCGTCCGTCGCCGTTGGCGATCCGGCAGGCCTCCTCCGGCCCGACGAACGGCGCCAGGGTGATGTAGGCGCAGATCGGGGCCAGTGACGGCAGCGACCCGGCGCCCTGGTCGCGCAGGCGGCGGTAGGCGAGCGTGTAGACGCCGCCGATGATTCCCTCGGCGGCGATCTGTGGATCGCTGGACATAGAACCCGGTGCCGCTAGCCGATATCCTTAGGAATCTGATGGCCGATGATCAGAGACATGTTCTCGCTGCTTCGACCGACCGTGAGCAGGCGGCTGAGGCGCCGACGGTGATCGACGGAGACGAGCTGGCAAAGGCTCGCCTCGATGAGCGGTGGCGCGAGTTCTGTCTGAACGCCGAGCAATACGTGGCGGAAACCACGCGGCCGAGCACCCGCGTCAGGCTGCCTGCCTAGGTTTCGGGAAAGAGCGGCAGCCAGAGCCGGCTTCGTTGTTCGCCGTCGGCGTCCCTTTGCTTGGTGAGCGATGCGCGGAAGCCGAAGTGCTGCCGCCAGTAATCCTCGGTCGCGGCGTCGAAGGGATCTACGGCAATGACAGCCGCGCCGACTCTCCGCGAACCGATCTGTGCGATGCCGACTGCGTGGCGAAGGATGGTCGCGGCGTCGACGCTCGCTTTTGCGGCTCGCGCGAGCCAAAGGATGAGCACGGCCCCCTGGCGCGGATGGCTCGCCGAGATCCGCTTGCGATGCTGTGATCGCAGCGCCACCTCGCTCATGCCCAGCGAGTAGAAGCCGGCTACCTGGCCTTCGACAAGCAGCATGTAGGTGGCTACGTGAGTCGTCTCCTTAAGCGCTCGCTCTTTGAGCCATGCCGCCGCGGCGTCGCCCGCGCGGCCTGGGGGTGGCTGAAAGCGCTCGATCGCGCGGACGAGCGTCGGGTCGGCGCTGAGCTGCTCCGCAGTTAGGTGAACCCACTCGTGCTCGATCAATTTAGCCTCATCGCAGGCGGGCTCCTGCATGCCCTATGCGCGGAGCGCTCTCACCGCGGCGTCGAACTCGGCGTAGGAGAGCCGGATGTGGCTCCGACGCTTGATCGCCTTGCGTAGGTCGCGCTCCTCGACGTTCAGCACCTCCAGCGGCTCTCCGTCGTGGAGGAACTCCCGCGCCTCGTCAAGCTTGATATTCACTCGCCACGGCCAGGCGGTGGTATCGGTCGCGTCGAGGTATGCATGGCTGGTGACCCTGCCTGCCGCAAACACAAGGCCGACGCCCGCGGCATAAAGCACGACGCCGTCGCCCTTCGTAAGCCCCGGCCGCCTGGCAAAGGTGAGGGCCCTGTGGAACAAGCCGTCCCGTTCGTTGCCCCAGTCGTCACGAAGCTGGCCTCCCCGAGCTCCCATTCCGAGGGCCTTGATCCAGTTGTCAGCCATGGCCCACTCCTTCTCGATCTCGATGGCCGACCTCTACTATAGCTTGACTACGATTTGACTGCGTACTGACTGCGACCCACCGAGCGGCTCAAACACGCGAGCGTCCGTGCCCGTCGCCGTTGGCGATCCGGCAGGCCTCCTCCGGGCCGACGAAGGGCGCCAGGGTGATGTAGGCGCAGATCGGAGCCAGTGACGGCAGCGCCTCGGCGCCGTCGTCGCGCAGGCGGCGGTAGGCGAGCGTGTAGACGCCGCCGATGATTCCCTCGGCAGCGATCTGCGCCGTCTCCGGCGCCAGCTCGTAGCCGCCGGCGATCAGCTCCTGCAGCGGCCGCAGCGCCTCCATCCGCCGCTGCATCGCCTCCAGGCCGGCGGCGTAGACCTCGACCATCGCCAGGGTCGCCAGCGCCGGCCGCGAGGCGAGGAAGTTAAACAGCGCCCCGAAGGCGGCGCGGACCCCGTGCGGCCAGTCGGGCGCGCGGCGGAAGGCGGGCATCACCGCCGCGACGATCTGCGAGCAGGCGCTGTCGATCGCCGCCAGGGTCGCATCCTCCTTGCCGGCGAAGTTGGCGTAGAAGGTGGTGGCCGACATCTGCGCCCGCCTCAGCACCGCGTCGACGGTCGCGCCCGCGTAGCCCTCCTCGGCCACCACCTCGGCCAGCGCCCGCAGCGCCCGCTCGGCGTGGTCGTGGGCCTTGGGCATCTGCGGCCGCGCCTTCGGCGCTCGCCCCGCCAGCCGCAGCGGCTCGGGCGGCGGCCGGTAGGAGAGCAGCAGGTCCCACAGCTCCTCCGTCACCCCCGGCAGCTCCCGCTCGCGGCCTTCGCGCAGCCGGTTGCGGGCGATCTCCTGCTGGGCGCCCATCAGCGCCATCAGCATCTCCGCCGGCATCCCGGCCCGCTCCGGCGAGCGTTCGACCACCTGCCGGGTCAGCCATTCGAACCCGGCCATCGCCTGCTCGAGCGGCACCAGCGCCTCGGGCCCGACGGTGTAGGCCTCGACCAGCGCCAGCCGGGCGGCGGCCGGCTGGGCGACGACCATCTCCGCGAACGCCCGCAGCCCCTGGCCGGCGCGTTCCTCCCAGCCCCTGGCGCCATCCGCGTCGTCCGCGGGCAGGCGCACCCCGCCCGGCGCCGGATCCTCGACCAGCTCGCCCGCCCGCTGCGCCGAGTAGGCGATCGCCGCCTCGATCATCGCTTCCAGCGTCGCCAGGAAGCAGGCCTTCTTGTCCGGGAAGAGGTCGTAGAAGGTGCGGCTCGAGACCCCCGAGATCGCGACCAGGTCGTTGACCGTCGTCGCCCGGTAGCCGCGCGCGGCGACGCTCGCCACCATCGCCCCGAAGAGCCGCTCGCGCTGGTTGGCGAGCACCTCGTCGCGAGGCCTGCCGGGACCGGGCGAAAGCCGCCGTTCCCGCAGCGCGTCCGACTCTCCCCAAGGGGTCACGACCATTGCCGTGCGGACCCTAGTCCCATCGATAGGCGACAGTTTAGAACCCCTGAGCGGGTACGGACCCTTTTTTGTCCATCTTGGCCCAGTCAGCGGTTTTCTTTGGTCTAATGCGGCAAAACTGATGCTTAGGCGCTGTCCGAGCTGACAATATCTGTTTGTACTCTTGACATTGATAAGCAGACTCGTATATCTTTTGTGACGTTCCGCAGCGCAAAGGCCGCTCTCGAGGGACCGAGATCGACCGCTCCGGAGCACGGGACATAGGGACGCAAGAGCTTCGAAAGGGAACGGCGCCTCACGGGGATCGCAGCGGCGATCGGCAAGGGGCCCACGACGGAGGAAGAGGATTGTGAGGAACGAGAGCCACCACCGGACCGCCTCCAGGATCCCTGGCGACCGGCTCCCTGCCCGATCGGCATCCGCAGCTCCCCCCGGCCGGCGGATCCGCACCGGCGGCGCGGGCGGCCGCAACCGCATTGGGGCTCTCCCTGGCTCCGTGCTCGCGGCCGCCCGCGGCCGCTCCAACCGTCTTCGCATCGCCGGCCGGGCGACCCCGGCCGTTCACCCGCTTCGCAGCGCTCGCCGGGAAGCCCCGGCCTCACCGAGCCGGCCGAGCCGGCTTCCTAGCAACCAACTAACGCCGGTCGGGAAAGCCGGCATCAAGGAGGAGAACCGATGAAACGCCTACGCCACCCGATCCGCGCAATCCGCGAACCGTTCGGCACCGCAGGGCTCGTTGTCGCCTGCGTAGCGCTTGTCCTCGCGCTCACCGGCGCCGCTTTTGCCGCCGGCGCCCTGACCCCCAAACAGAAGAAAGAAGTCGAAAAGATCGCCAAGAAATTCGCCGGCAAACCGGGCGCGCAGGGTCCGCAGGGCCCCGCCGGGCCGCAGGGCCCCGCAGGCGCCAACGGCAAAGACGGCGCCAACGGCACGCCTGGCAAAGACGGGACCGACGGCACCGACGGCACGGACGGGACCGACGGCGAAACGCCCGAAGGCACCACCTTCACGACCGGAGCCGAAGAAGAAACCCTGTTCGGCGCCGGCCAGCACCCCTGCAAAGAAGCCGGCGGTGTCGTCTACGAAACCACGAGCGAAGAAAACACCGTCTGCAACGGTAAGGAAGGCTCACCTTGGACCGCTGGCGGCACCCTCCCTTCAGGAAAGGAAGAGACGGGGGCCTGGGCGTTCTCAGTTTCAGGGGGAGACGATCAAGGGCATGCGCTCGCCCCCATATCTTTCCCGATCCGGCTTCTGGGAGAAGTGCCCGAAAGCGCTCTCTTTTACAAGGCGGTAGGCGAAGGCGGATCCGAAAAATCAGGGTTCTCTGAACACTGTGAAGGTGATCCGGACCAACCGAAAGTTAAGTCGACCGTGTACCCAACTGGCACGGCGAACCGTAACACCATGTGTGTGATCTGGGAAGCATCGGCACTGGTCAATGCAGCGTTCGAAGAACCTAGGTCGAGTGCGTTCGGCAACAATGCCCTGTCCACGGTCGGGGGAGCACTCCTGTTCAGTGTCACCGGAGCTGCCCACGGCGCTGGCGGCTGGGCGGTGGAGGCGAAATAGGTCAAACCAGGCAGCTACCCACGCGGCCGGGCCGCGTGGGTAGCTAGGTGCCCGCCTGAGGAGGAAGGATGAACGACAGCACCAAACAGGAAACGAGCCCGGTACGCCGTCTGGCGCACTCTTCGAAAGCCGCCCTCGCCACCGCCCTCGCGGTCGCGGGCCTGCTCCTCACCGCCCCCACCGCCCTCGCCGTCCCCACCGTCACCGAACCCTCACTCTCCGGGCTCACCACCACCTCCGCCACCTTCTCGGCCACCCTCGACCCC
>Ga0207691_10000431_pt1 | contig 41756 bp, 45 predicted proteins | sample KBSM13metaG_FD_184327 | JGI IMG/M metagenome (GOLD analysis project Ga0207691, IMG submission 184327) | Miscanthus rhizosphere microbial communities from Kellogg Biological Station, Michigan, USA - KBS M1-3 metaG (SPAdes) (version 2) | ecosystem: Host-associated > Plants > Roots > Rhizosphere >...
CCGCGCGCTGCTGACAGTAATCGCTTTCAGACGGCCGGCTTTTACCTGCGGCATTACCGACGGAATACTGATGAACAAGAGTTGCACCTGGCCGGCGATGAGGTCTGTCAACGCCGGTGCTCCACCCTTGTATGGGACGTGCACGACGTTGATACCGGTGGCCGCTTTGAAAAGTTCAAGCCCGAGATGCGTTGCTGTACCGGTGCCGCTGGAAGCGAAATTAAGCTGCCCTGGCTTTGACTTTGCAAGCGCGACGAGCTCGCGAACATTGCTGGCCGCCAGTGCGGGATGCGCAACAAGAATTTGCGGATTGATGACCAGCATGCTGATTGGCGCAAAGTCCTTGAACGGATCGTATGAGAGCTTTGCGTGAAGCGATGGATTGATGCTCATTCCACCGGCGGTACCGATCAGCAGGTTATAACCATCCGGCGCGGAGTGCGCGACGATTTCGGTGCCCACAATGCCGCCTGCACCGCCGCGATTGTCGATGATGACCGGCTGTCCCCATGTGCTCGACAGTGACTGACTGATCGGGCGGGCGACGGCGTCAGTCGGGCCTCCCGCAGGGAAGGTGACTACGATGCGGATGGGCTTGTCCGGATAGCTCTGTGCCAATGACGCATTGGCGGACGTCAGCAAAACTGCAACAACCAAAACCACAGCGCATCGCACGCTGACCGCACCCATCAAGCGCGAGTTACGGTTCATTCGACTTTTACGCCGGCGCTCTTGATGACTTTTGCCCAACGCTCGAATTCAACGCGCATGAATTTGGCCAACTCGTCCGGCGTACTGCTGCGCGGTTCCGCGCCCTGGCTCGAGAGTCGCTGCGCCATGTCCGGCTCCGCGAGAATGCGGACAACCTGCGCATTGAGTTTGTTCACGATCTCGCGCGGCGTTTTAGCAGGGGCAAACATTCCGTACCATGTAACGTTTTCGAAGCCGGGCACTCCACTTTCCGCGACGGTCGGGATATCGGCTATCGCGGAAATGCGCTGAGTACTGCCTACCGCAAGCGCTCTGAGTTTGCCGCTTCTTACCAGCGGCAATACGGTGGGCATGCTGTTGAACATCAACTGCACTTGTCCACCGAGCAGATCAGTTATCGCGGGCCCGGTCCCTTTATAAGGCACATGAACGATATTGGTGCCAGTGAGCGCCTTCAGCAGTTCCATTCCAAGGTGATTGGGAGAACCCTGGCCAACCGACGCATAGTTGAGCTGGCCGGGCTTGGCTTTGGCGAGCGCCACGAGCTCTTTCACGGAGTTCGCCGGTACTGTCGGATTGAGCACGAGCAACTGCGGATTGATTACAAGCAGACTCACGGGTGCAAAATCCTTGACTGGATCGTAGGGTAATTTCGATTGCAGTGCGGGATTGATCGTCATGCCTGCGGACGTCCCAAATAGCAGCGTATATCCGTCCGGTGCTGCTCTCGCACCGAGCTCTGTGCCGATCATCCCGCCCGCGCCTGCGCGATTATCAATGATGATTTGCTGTCCCCATGCTTCGGTTAGCTTGGCGCCGATCGCGCGCGCCACAACGTCAGTCGGTCCGCCCGGCGGGTACGTGACGATCCAGCGTATCGGTTTGGTGGGGTACGATTGTGCGACCGCCCATTGAGCTGGGGCGAGCGCCGCCAGCAATGCTGCGGTGATCAATGGTTTGTGATGACGCATGGCGTTGTCCTTAATCTTCGCATCTGTCATTCGAGGCGTATCGCGCTTTTCTTTATCACTTTGCCCCAGCGCTCGGTCTCAGATCGCATATAGCGTGCTAGCTCCTGAGGTGTCGTAATCGCAGGTTCGACACCTTGCTGTGCAAATTGTTGCTCGATCACAGACGTGGCCAGTAATCGCGCAAGATGCGTATGCAGCGTGGCGACAATGAACGCTGGTGTATTGCGCGGCAAAAAGATGCCGTACCAGGTCATCAGCTCAAAGCCTGGAATCGTTTCCGAGACAGTCGGCGTGTCTGCAATTGCGGCAGTCCGTTTCGGCGCACCGGTTGCAAGCAGGCGCAGACGGCCGCTCGCCACATGCGGTTGGACCGTCGGCAAGCTCGTGAACATCAATTGCACCTGTCCTGCGATGAGATCAGTCAGTGCGGGGGCGGTGCCCTTATACGGCACATGCAGCATTTCTATTCCGCTGGCCTGCTTGAGCAGTTCCATGCCGAGATGACCGGTGCCGCCGGTGGCAACAGACGCATAGTTCAACTGTCCGGGACGTGTCTTTGCATACGCAATGAGTTCGCTCACCGTACTCACCGGCAGCTTCGTCGTTGCGACCAGCACCTGTGGAGACGCGACCACTTGCGTCACGGGCGAGAAGTCTTTGAGCGCGTCATAAGGCAGCTTCGCCATCAGCAACGGCAGGGTAACGAGCTGGCCCGGCGTGCCAAGCAGCAGCGTGTAGCCATCGGGCGCCGCGCGCGCGACGAGCTCGGTAGCGATGACGCCACCGCCGCCTGCGCGGTTGTCGACGATCACCTGCTGGCCAACCGCTTCCTGCAATTTACCTGCGATTGCGCGTCCAACGAAATCGGTGGGCCCACCCGGCGTATAGGGAATGACCAGCCGCAGCGGCTTGGTCGGGTATTCGATGGATGCAGCAACACTGATTTCTGTGATACACACGATCGCGAAGCCAACCGCGACAGCGTGCACTAATCTGCTAACGGCATTCGCTGCAACAAATTGCAATGTGGTCCTATCACGCTTTTTACAAAGTCAGCATGATGCCGCAGTACACGCGCACGACCAATAGCTGACGCGAGCCGCCATCGCTATAATAGCCGCGCACAAGAGACGCCATCATGGCGCGCCGTCGTCCATTCCTGCTTCAAGTTAACGGAGAGCCGCAATGAAGAAACTGTTTCGCAGCGTGGTCCCGCTGTTGTTTACATTGATTGCGGTGTTTACGTACACGAGCGCACATGCACAGGGACGCTGGGTGAAGCTTGCGCCGTTTCCCGAGCCGGCAGAAGAGTTGCTCGGCGCCGCTGCGGGCGGCAAGTTGTATGTATTCGCGGGCCTGGCGCCGGGCTGGAAACCGAAATCTTTGGTTTACGAGTACGATCCGGCCACTGACAAATGGGCAAAGAAAAAGCCAATGGCGCTCGCGTCTCACCACGTCGCCATCGCCGAGCACAACGGCAAGATCTACGCCTTTGGCGGTTTTGTCCTGCCTGCGTCCGGACCCGCCGCGTGGCAGCCAGTCGACAACGCCTATGAATACGATCCTGCCGCCGACAGCTGGAAGGCACTCGCTCCAATGCCGACGAAGAGGGGCGCGGCGGGCGCGGCATCGGCTGGCGGCAAACTGTATGTGATCGGCGGTGCGACGATGCTGCAAAACTCGAAGGAAACATCGATCCACCCCGCGCGCTCCCATCGTTCGCTCGACACGGTTGAGGAATACGATCCGGCCACGAACACATGGCGGGCACGCGCTGCAATGCCGACACCACGCAATCATTTAGCGATTGGCGCGGTCAACGGCAAGATCTACGTACTGGGCGGGCGCATAGGCGGCGCATTCATCTCGGGTGGCGGCAATGGGCTCGACGTGACTGAAGAATACGATCCTGCCGCGGACGCATGGAATCCGATACGCGGCCGCATGCCTACTGCGCGCAGCGCAGTCGCGTACGGCGTGCACGGCGCCCGCGTCTACGTTGCCGGCGGCGAGTATCAAAGTTATAACCGGTCGAGTGCGTTTCGCGCATTCGAGGGCTACGATGCGGCCACCAAAGAATGGGTCGTCATGCCGTCGATGCCGCTGCAGCGCCATGGCCTTGCCGGCGCGGTTCTCGGCAATCGCATGCACGTGGTGAGCGGTGACGTGCAATCGGCCGGCACCGGCCTTGAAATGCACACGGACTCGCACGACGCGTTCGAGTTCGGCACCGCACCGAAGTAACTGCGCAGGGACACCATCAACTGATTGGACTACGACATGCAAACCATTACCGATAAGCTCATCGCCAGCAAAGAAAACGGAATCGGCTGGATCACATTCAACAATCCGGCGCGCCACAACGCCGTATCGCTGGAGATGTGGCAGGCGTTGACGACCTCGCTCGAAGCGTTCGCCGCTGATCCGGATGTGCGCGTCATCATATTGAAAGGCGCCGGAGAAAAGGCGTTTGTCGCGGGCGCGGACATCTCTCAGTTCAAGGAAAAACGCTCGAGCCCCGAAGCAGTCGAGGAGTACAACGCCACTGCGGATCGCGCGGGTCTCACGCTGCAGGCGAGTCCGAAGCCAACGATTGCAATGGTGCGCGGATATTGCATCGGCGGGGGCACTGCACTTGCCGTCGGCTGCGACATCCGCATTGCGGCGGATGATGCGCGTTTCGGCGTACCCGCCGCAAAGCTTGGTCTTGGTTATCGTTTCACCGGTATCAAGCGGCTCGCCGATGTCGTCGGTCCGGCTTTCACCGCCGAAATTTTCTTTACCGCGCGTCAGTTCAACGCACAGGAAGCGCTGCAGATGAATCTCGTGAATCGCATAGTGCCTGCCGCGGAGCTCGAGACATACACGCTCGACTATGCAAATACGATCGCAAACAACGCACCGCTCACGATCGCTGCGGTGAAGCGCAGCATCATCGAGTATCTGCGCAATCCCGCGGAACGCGACATGGCGCTGTGCCAGAAGATGGTCGACGATTGTTATGCCAGCAACGATTACAAGGAAGGGCAGACCGCTTTCATGGAAAAACGCAAACCGGCGTTCAGCGGTCGCTAGCTACAGCGGCGGCGCCGTTACACTATGGCCCAAGCATTAACAATCAACGCAAGAAGAGGAAGTGAACATGTCGTCACCTGCTCGTAAAGGGCCGCTTGCCCGCTTTACCGTTCTCGATCTGACGCGCGCTCGCTCGGGCCCGACGTGCGCCCGCCAGCTCGCCGATTGGGGAGCGGATGTCATCAAGATTGAAGAACCGGGAGATGCGGACGGCGACGGCGGACCGTTCGACAAACGCCACGGCGCAGACTTTCAAAATCTGCAGCGAAACCGCCGCAGCATCACGCTCAATCTGAAAGAAGCCGATGGCGTCGCTGTGTTCAAGCGTCTCGCGCAGAAAGCGGACGTGATCGTCGAGAATTATCGACCCGGTGTAAAGCACCGGCTCGGCATCGACTACGAAAGCATGCGCAAGATCAATCCACGCATCGTGTATGCAAGCATCAGCGGCTTCGGGCAGGAAGGCCCGTACGCAAATCGCCCCGGACTCGATCAGGTCGTGCAGGGCATGAGCGGACTCATGTCGATTACCGGCTTGCCGGGGCAGGGGCCCGTGCGTGCCGGCATTGCAATCGGCGACAGCAGTGCCGGCCTCTACTGCACCATTGGCATACTCATGGCGCTGCTCGAGCGCGATCAATCCGGCGAAGGCCAATGGGTGCAGACGTCGCTGCTGCAGGCGCTCGTGGCGATGCTCGACTTTCAGGCCGCACGCTGGCTCGTATCACACGAAATCGCCGAGCAGGCGGGCAACAATCATCCGACGGCGATTCCGACCGGTGTGTTCAAGACGGCGGACGGTCACATAACCATCGCTGCTTCGGGCAATCTCTTTGAGCGCCTATGCAAAGTGATCGATACGCCGGACCTCTTCACGCATCCGGATTATCGCGACTTCAAGCTGCGCTCCAAGAACCGCGATGCGTTGAACGCTGAAATCGCCAAGAAGCTGATTCAGCGCACGTCCGCGGAGTGGATTGACGCATTCAACAAGGCGGGCGTTCCCTGCGGGCCGATCTACAAGATCAATGAAATGTTCGATGATCCGCAGGTCAAGGCGATCGGCATGGCGCAGCCCGTCAAGCACTATGCGCTGGGCGACATCAAACTGGTCGCGCAGGGCGTCAAACTAACGCGCACGCCGTCGGAGATTCGCACTGCAGCGCCGGATCGCGGCGCACAAAGCGAGGAGATTCTGAGTGAGTTCGGTTACAGCGACAAAGAGATTGCCAGCATGCGCGAGCGCGGCATCATGTGAGGCAGTAACTGCCGCGCTACGCGCCGCAACGCGGCCGAAATGGATGATGTTTCTGATATAATTTTGCGTGAGATCGACGCAAGACCACCGCCCGCATTCTTTCCGCATTGTCCCGCGCGCTCGTAACCGGATCCGGCCTGCATCGGATCGTTAATCGACCCGCACAAATCCGCTAAAGGACGCCATGAAGTTCGACGCAAACCGACCGGATCTCACGATAGGTGTACTGGGAACCGGCGCGATGGGCCGCGGTATTGTTCAGGTTGCCGCTGCGGGCGGCATCAATGTGCTGATGATGGACGCGCGGCCGGGCGCCGCGGCGGAAGCGCGGGACTTCGTAGGCAAGATGCTTTCGCGCGCCGCCGAGAAGGGCAGCATGAGCAAGGAAGACGCGGCGGCGGCGACGGGCCGCGTCAAAGTCGTTGACAGCCTGGCCGACTTCAAGCCGTGTCATGCGGTCATCGAGGCCGTCGTCGAAAATCTCGACGTCAAGCGCCAGGTGTTCGACGAACTCGAAAATATCGTGGCCCCCGATTGCATACTCGCCACGAACACTTCATCGATGTCCGTGACTACCATCGCTGCGAAACTCAAGACACCGCAGCGTTTCGCCGGATTTCATTTCTTCAATCCGGTGCCGCTCATGCGGCTCGTCGAAGTGATTTCTGGACTTCTCACCGACGAATGGGTGTGCGAAGGGCTGGTCGGCATTGGCAAACGCATGACCCGTGAGCCGGTACGCTGCACCGATGCGCCGGGCTTTCTCGTGAATCAAGTGGGGCGCGGTTTTTCACTCGAAGCGTCGCATCTTGTTTATGAGGGCGTTTCGAATTTTGCGGACGTCGATCGGGTCATGCGTGATGTTGGCGGCTTCCGGATGGGACCGTTCGAGCTGATGGAGTTGACCGGCCTCGACGTGACGCAGCCGGCATCCGTGCTTATCTACAATCAGTTCTTCCAGGAACCGCGCTATCGCCCGAATCTGATCATGCAGGCGCGGTATGAGGCCGGCGTGCTCGGACGCAAATCGAAGAAAGGCTTCTATAACTACGACGCCGATATGAAGCCTGTGGTGGCGCCTGAACCGCCTGCGCCGTCTGCGCGTCCGGACAGCGTGTGGGTCAGCAAGGTCGAAGCAGCCGGACATGCGGCCGTCACAACGCTGCTGGAAAAACTCGGTGCAAAATTGGAGAGCGCCGATAAGCCGAGCGCCAAAGCGCTGTGTCTGGTCACGCCGATCGGCGACGACGCAACGACGTGTGCAGTGGAGCAGGGGCTCGATCCGAAGCGGACGGTCGCGATCGATACGCTGTTCCCGCTCGTCAAACGCCGTACGATCATGGGCACGCCGCTGACCGACCCTTCGTATCGCGATGCTGCACACGGGCTTCTGTCGTCCGACGGTGTACCTGTGACCGTATGCAGAGACAGTCCAGGATTTATCGCGCAACGCATTATTGCGATGATCGTAAACATCGGCTGCTCGATTGCGCAGAGCCGTACGGCGGTGCCCGCAGACATAGACAAGGCGGTGACGCTCGGGCTCAACTACCCGAATGGACCGCTCAAGTTCGCAGATGTGCTTGGCGTCGAACGCATACACCGCGTACTCTCCGCCATGCAGCGCATTTATGCCGATCCGCGGTATCGGCCCAATATCTGGCTGACCCGGCGCGCGATGCTGAAGGTGTCGGCACTGACCAACGAACCATAGACTTCACAACGCGTACGGCGAGCGTCGATCATATGTATGCGCGATGCTCTTTCCCCCGCGTCCTGATTGTGGCTTGTAACTTGAAAAGGACCTCGACATGCTGAATGCTTATATCTATGAAGGAAAGCGCACTCCGTTTGGCCGTTATGCGGGATCGCTCGCCAAAGTGCGTCCGGATGATTTGCTCGCGAGCGCTATCAAGTCGGTTATGGCGGACAGCAAGTTCAAGGCGGAGCAGATTGAAGACATCGTGGTCGGCTGCGCGAATCAGGGCGGTGAAGATTCGCGCTGCGTAGCGCGTCACGCCGGCCTTGCCGCCGATTTGCCAATCGAGATCCCGGGAACTGTGCTGCAGCGTAACTGCGCGAGCGGTCTCGGAGCGATTGTGCACGCGGCGCATTCGATCTCGGCAGGCGAGGGCGATGTGTTTTTAGTTGGCGGCACTGAAAGCATGAGCCGCGCCCCGTTTGTTTTCGCGAAGAGCGAAAATCCTTTTGCGCGGGACCTGCGGATCTACGACAGCACAATCGGGCCGCGCTTTTCGAATCCCAAGCTGACGAAGAAGTTCGGGGACGATCAAATGCCGCAGACCGCGGACAATCTGGCCAAGGAATTCGACATCAAGCGCGAAGAAGCAGATACCTTTGCGGTCGCCTCGCAACAAAAATACGCCATTGCGAAAGGTGAGGGATTCTTCTCGGGCGAGATCGCACCGGTTGAAATGCCGCCGACGCGCAAAGGACCGGCGCCCGCAGTCGCCGAAGACGAACATCCGCGCCCGACTTCGGATATTGCTTCGCTCGCAAAAATGAAAACGCTCTATGAAGGCGGCGTCACCACGGCCGGTAATGCATCGGGCGTGAACGACGGCGCGGTCGCGATGATACTCGGGAGCTTGCAGGCGGGTGAAAAGGCGGGCGTGAAACCGATCGCACGCGTGATCGCCAGCGCCGCCGCCGGCGTGCCGCCGCGCATTATGGGCATCGGTCCCGTCGCTGCGTCGAAGAAAGCGCTCGAGCGCGCGGGTCTCACCATCAAAGACATGGACATCATCGAGATCAACGAGGCATTCGCGACGCAGGTCCTTTCATGCCTGAAAGGCCTGGGTGTTGCACTGGATGACAAGCGTGTCAATCCGAACGGCGGTGCGATTGCGGTCGGACATCCGCTCGGCGCGTCGGGTGCACGCCTTGCGCTGACTGCGGCACGCCAGTTGCAGCGCAGCGGCGGCCGTTATGCACTCGTCAGCCTGTGCATCGGCGGCGGCCAGGGCCTCGCAGCAATTCTCGAAAGAGTTTAAGCGTAACAGTCAACACCGGGCCGGTAGCGCACAAGCTGCCGGCCTTTTTTCTTTCCGGGACCGGCCATGGCAGAAACCACTTCCGTTACGCTTACCGGCGGCAGCTTTGACTGGCACGATCCGCTTCTCATCGAGCAGCAGCTCACCGATGAAGAGAAGCTGATACGCGACACTGCGCGCCAGTATGCGCAGGAGAAGCTGATGCCGCGCATTCTAATGGCGAACCGCAATGAAACGTTCGACATCGAAATCATGAGTGAGATGGGCGAGCTCGGATTTCTCGGCTCGACGCTCGAAGGCTATGGCTGCGCGGGCATCGGCTATGTCGCCTACGGCTTGATCATGCGCGAGCTGGAGCGGGTCGACACCGCATATCGATCGGCGTGTTCGGTGCAAAGCGGTCTCGCAATGACGCCGATCTTTGCATATGGCACCGAAGCGCAACGCGAGAAATACCTTCCGCGCATGGCCACCGGCGAGCTCATCGGATGTTTCGGATTGACGGAGCCGGATCACGGTTCGGATCCCGGCAGTATGAAAACACGTGCGCGCAAGGTTGACGGCGGCTATGCTTTGAGCGGCACCAAACTCTGGATAACGAACGCGCCGATCGCGCACCTCATGGTGGTGTGGGCCAAAGACGACGGCGGCGTGATACGCGGCTTCATTCTCGAACGCGGCATGAAGGGACTTGGCACCCGGAAGATCGAGGGCAAGTTTTCGGTGCGCGCTTCACCCACGGGCGAAATTTCAATGGACGAGGTGTTCGTGCCGGAAGAGAATCTGCTGCCCAATGTATCGGGCCTCAAAGGGCCATTTGGATGTCTCAACAATGCGCGGTTCAGCATCTGCTGGGGTGCGCTTGGTGCGGCGGAATTCTGCTGGCATGCGGCGCGCCAATATTCACTCGATCGCAAGCAGTTCGGCCGACCGCTGGCCGCGAATCAACTCATCCAGAAAAAACTCGCCGATATGCAAACGGAAATAGCGATTGGTCTGCTTGCGTGTCTGCACATCAGCCGGCTGCGGGAAGAGGGCAAGGCAACGCCCGAGATGGTGTCACTGATGAAACGTAATTCCACGGGCAAGGCGCTTGAGATTGCGCGTGTCGCGCGCGACATGCACGGCGGCAACGGCATCTCCGATGAGTTCCACGTCATCCGTCATGTCATGAACCTGGAAACAGTGAACACGCTCGAAGGAACGAGCGATATACACGCGCTCGTGCTGGGCCGCGCACAAACAGGCATCTCGGCTTTCAACTAATCGACGCCGCATCGAACGGCTTTGCTGTAATCAAGGATCAGGGAGGCAAACAATGTCCATCCGCTTTCGGCGTGCCGGGGTATGGCTGCTGTCATCAACGTTGCTTTGCGCAGGCCTCGCAGCCGCTCAAAGTTATCCGTCTAAAACGATACGGGTCATCGTGCCGTATGCGCCCGGCGGTTCTACGGACGTAGTATTTCGGATCCTCGCACCGCGCCTGACAGAAATCCTCGGTCAAACGGTAGTGGTCGAGAATCGCCCGGGCGCTTCATCGACTATCGGCCTGGACATCGCAGCCAAGGCGCCCCCCGACGGCTACACGGTGGGAACGCCCAACATTACGTTCGGCGCCAACCCGAGCCTGATGAAGAAGATGCCCTTCGATACGGAAAAAGATCTGCTGCCGGTGAGTCTCGTTTCGATTGTGACGCTGGTGATGACTGTGCATCCGTCAGTTCCGGCGCGCTCGGTAAAAGCGCTGATTGCCCTTGCCAAGAGTAAGCCGGACAGCCTCAATTACGGGTCCGCGGGTAATGCGAGCGCGAATCATCTGGCCACCGAACGGTTCAGCTACATGGCCGGCATAAAGATGGTCCATGTGCCGTACAAAGGAGGTGGCCCGGCGGTCATTTCCGTCGTCGGCGGTGAAACCGCGATCCTGTTTGCCACGATTCCATCCTCGATACAGCACTTCGAGAGCGGCCGCTTGATTCCTCTCGGTGTCAGCAGCTTAAAGCGCAACATTGCGCTGCCGAATGTGCCGAGCATTGCGGAGGCGGCGCTTCCCGGCTTCGAGGCGATTGAATGGAATGGCGTCCTCGTACCTGCAGGCACGCCGCCGGCAATAATCACACGGCTTAATCAGGCCATCGTAAAGGCGCTGGCAATACCGGATGTAAAGGAACGGATCATCGGTCTCGGCGCCGATCCGGTCGGCAGCTCGCCCGAGGAATTCGCGGCATTTATCAAAAAAGAGCTTGCGACCTGGTCGAAGGTGATCAAGGAAGTCGGCATTACCATCGAATGAGCAAAGGAACAGGTATGGCGAGCGGCACGTGGATCGAGCAATTCCCCGGCAACATGACGTGGTCGAATGCAGCGCTCGTGACGAAAGGAATGGCGCCGTATGGCGCAGTGGCACTCGGCGAAATCGACGACGTGTGTGAACGACTCAAGACCCGGCAATCAGAGCCTGACGCGTGGCAGGAGGAATGGTGCGCGATGGCCTCTCGGCTGGAAAAGGTGGCCGATAAGGCTGCGTCGTCCGGCCATGAGATGACCGCCGGCAACTACTATCTGCGTTCCGGCATGTATTACTTCACCGGCGAGCGCTTCATTTATCCGGGTGAACAAAAGCGCGAGGTCGGACGCAAATCATTGCAGTGTCAGCGCGCAGGACTCGAGCGGCGCTATCGCAATATCGAGTTTGTCGAGGTTCCATTCGAGAATACGACGCTGCCGGCGATCTTCATGAAAGCACAAGGCGCTTCTGGTCGGGCGCCAACCATCGTCGTCTTCGATGGCATGGACAATTGCAAGGAAATGAGCGTGCTCTTCAACGGCCTCGAATTTGCCGCCCGCGGCTGGAATACCCTAGCGATCGATGGGCCCGGCCAGGGCGAGTCGCTGCGCCTGCGAGAGCTTTATGCGCGCCATGATTACGAAGTCGCCGGATCCGCCGCTTATGAGTATGTAGCAAAACGCCCGGATGTCGACCTGTCGAAAGTGGTGGTGATGGGTTACAGCTTCGGCGGCTACTATGCGAGCCGTGTGGCTGCATTTGAAAAGCGCTACGCGGCCGGTGTAGCTTTTGCGGCGCTCCACTGGGACCTGGCGGGATGGCAGCGTGAAATCAAGCGCCGCCACGAAGTTGATCCCAAGAATACCGCTCAGTCAGCCTTTCATTTTCGCTGGATCATGGGACACATCGACGACGGCGAAGCAGCCATCAAAAAGGCCGAAAAGTTTTCGCTGGATGGCGTTGCGCAAAAGATTACGTGTCCGTTTTTTATAGTCCACGGTCAGGACGACAAGGTTGTACCGGTCGCATCGGCGCACGAGTTGTTCGAGGCCGTCGGCTCAAAACATAAAGCGCTGCGGATATTGACGCAGGAAGACGGCGGGACCTATCACGCGCAGGCAGACAACCGGCAGGTCGGCGTTGACTGCATCGCGGACTGGATCAGCGATACATTGAAGTAAGCGCGTGGCTCCCGCATGCCGGCGGCTTGTGAGCGCTGCGGGCTGAGGAGGGTCTTAGTATCCGCATCGTAACGCCATGATATCGGCAATGTGTCTTTATCGCCGATTTTACATAATATACATTATACGAAGTGAGTTCAGCGCAAACCGCAACGCGATTCGAGCGGCTCGACGGCCTCCATGGCCCGCGCACTTCCAGATACCAGTCTTGCGATCCTCGCGTTCTCATCCTCACAGGCAGCGGCGCCCGACGTCGTTCCGCCAAACGCTTTCGCTTATCGCAATGATGTGCGATCACTCGTTCCAGCGGTTCGTTCACGTAATTGTTCGAGCTAGACTGAAGGTCGATGGAGGTTGGCTCGAAGGCGATTGCGAAACCGTCGCTAATAAAATTGACGGCTGCGGTCCTGCGAAAGTTGAAACCGGTTTATCGATCCGTCGCTTTCCGTCGTTGCGGAGGAACAAATGCAAAACGATGAGACGGTACTCTACAAAGCACTATCCGAAAAACAGCTAAGACTGCGGTTGGCGACATTACTTACCGCATCGGCGCTTTTGGTTGTCGCTCAAACTTGCGGGGCTGCGTATTCCAGTTCGAGCAAGTCTACGTATACGCCGCCGCCGCCGAAGGTCTACACACCACCGCCGTCTTCGCCGCGTGTTTATACACCGCCGCCAAAGACCTCGACCAACACAACGCCGGCGGCGACAAACAGCAACAGCCAGTCACGACAGACGGCGAACAATAATCTCAAGCAGCAACAACAGAGAGAGGTGCAACAGCGACAGCAATCCGCTTACAAGCAACAGCAACAAAAGCAGGCACAGCAAACACAGCAGCTTGCTCAAAAGCAGCAGGAGAAACAGTTACAGGAAAAGCGGCGGCAACAGCAACAGGTCGCACAGAAACAGCAATCAGCGCAGACACAGCACGAACAGGCGCTGGCCCAGCAGAAACGGATGCTGGCGCAAAAAGAGCAGCAGGAAAAGCTATTAGCGCAACGGGAATTCGACGCGAAGGCACGCCGATAAGACGCCCGTCAGTCAGTAAATTATCTTTGGCCACGGCCCTTGTCCTTTGGTTTCGGATGCTGCGAGACGTGCGTGCCGTCGGCGTTATCGCACCGGCTTTTGAATAAGCTCGACGATGTCCTCGCGATTCTTCTGCTGCGCTAGCGTTAGCGCAGTGACGCCGGTAGCAGTTTTTGCCTTCGGATCTGCACCATTCGCAAGTAAGAGCGCAACCATCGGTGCATGGCCCTCGCGTGCCGCCATCATGAGCGCCGTGTATCCGTTGTCCGCTGTTGCATGAACGTCAGCGCCATACGCAATCAGTAGCCGCGCAATATTAACGTCGCCCTTGGTGGCTGCATAAATCAGCGCATTCCATCCGGGCTGATTGACTTCAGCGCCCTGGCTCAACAAAGCACGAACGATCTCGAGGTGGCCGTTGAGCGCTGCGGTCATCAGCGCAGTTTCTCCGACGATGTTGCGCGCATTGACTTGACGGCGCGCAGTGGCGAGCAACTGCTTGACCGCACCTAGACTGCCCTCCTTCGCGGCGAGGATAAGCAATGTGTTCCCCTGCTGGTCCGTGGTCGTGGGATCAAATCCGCGCGCCAGCAATGAACCGACCACTTGGGTGTCGTCCTTTTTGACCGCGTCCAGCATATCTTCATACGCTCCGGCAACCGCAAGCTGCCATGAGGTCGCGAGGAAAACAGCCAGCATGATTCTCACGTAAGGCATTAAGATATCCGGATACGTCGCTGTATTGTCGTGATTAGACTCGATGTTCGCCAGGTCGCTCGTAGGGCATTAAGAGATTACGATATAACATTGAATAACTGATTGAAGTTGTCCGTCGTCTGGGCGCAAACGTGCTCGAAGGAAATTCCTTTAAGTCTTGCGATCTCTTCGGCCACGTGTTTGACGTAGCCCGGCTGATTTGTTTTGCCACGATACGGCACCGGCGCGAGATAGGGCGAATCGGTTTCGACCAGCATGTTTTCCAGCGGCACCTTTGTCGCGACCTCCTTGATGGCTTTTGCGTTCTTGAAGGTCACTATGCCCGAGAATGAAATGTAGAACCCAAGGCCGATAGCCGCCGCCGCGACTTCCCAGCTTTCCGTGAAGCAGTGCATGACGCCGCCTGCGTCCCGGGCGCCCTCCTCCTGCATGATGCGGATCGTGTCCGCGGCGGCTTCCCGTGTATGGATGATAAGCGGCTTCCCGGACGCGCGCGCGGCCGCGATATGAGTGCGAAACCGATCGCGTTGCCATTCGAGGTCGCCCTTTAACCGATAGTAGTCGAGGCCGGTTTCACCGACCGCGATAATCTTTGGACGCGCGGCAAGCTTGACGAGTTCGTCGCACGATACGTCGAGACCTTCGTAATCTGGGTGGACACCGACCGAGCCATAAATCTGCGGACGCTCTCCAACGATTTTTTGGATGCGCGGAAAATCCTGCAACGTGACGGATACACAAAGCGCACGCCCGACTCCGTTCGCAGCCATGAGCGCCAATACGGCGTCGAGGTCAGCGGCGAGTTCGGGAAAATCGATATGGCAGTGTGAATCGACGAGCATTGAAGCGCCGGGTGAGTTGCACCCAGTACTTTAACGACGTCTTCGTCCGGTGACCAGTTAAAGCGACGACATCACTCTGTGATTGCAGCACCTCCCCAAACCATCAACTCCATACGGGTCGTTCGTGATATGAACGACCCGCGTATGCCTCAATAGCGCGCTATGCGATTGCCGTCGATTCGCACGCGATCGCCGGTCTGCAGGTCGGTGATGTTCTCCGTGGTAATGGTCTGGTATTGACCGTTGTCCATGCGCACGGTGACACGAAACGATTCATGCGGAGCGCGCTTGCGCTGTTCGACCTGATTGCCCGCATATGCGCCGCCGGCGGCACCCGCGATCGTTGCAGCCGTGTTTCCCGTGCCGCCGCCGATCTGGTGGCCGATCAGCCCGCCAACGATGCCGCCAATGATTGTGCCGGCAATATTGCTCGGGTCACTCTTCTGTACGACTTCGATCCGGTCAACCGTTCCTGTGGACTGTGAATAGCCCTGCTGCGGCGGGGGTGGGTATCCCTGAGCTGGATACGACTGCGGATATGGCTGAGGTTGTGAAGGATACTGTGACGAATATGGTTGCGGCTCTGCGCAGCCTCCGGCGACCAGCGCGGCAACCAGAAATGCGCCAACGGAATAAACCTTTTTCATTGATGGCTCCTTGATGAGTAGGCGTTTTGTTATGTGCGCTTATTCTCCGCAATCGAGTGTCGCTGCGGTCATCACAACGAGCTGCACGGTGCTCGCTAACTACTTCTTAGGTGGTACCAGTTGGCGCAAAGTTCCACTGTAGGTGCGACCTTACGGTGCTTTAGGACGGTGTCCGATTAAATTCCAATGGAATAAACCCTAGAGTGCGTTCATGCGACGGTGCGTCGCTGGCAATAACAACTAACCACAACCACTATAGGAGTGCTTATGATCTCTTGGGCCATTACGTTCTTCGTCATCGCTCTTATCGCAGCCGTGCTCGGCTTCAGTGGTATCGCAGGCACCGCAGTCAACATTGCCTGGATACTCGCGGTCGTCGGCATCGTGCTTGCGCTGATATTCGCAGTCCTCGGCCGTCGTCCGCCGGTATAACTGTCGCAGCTTGTTCCGCCGGCCCGCGAGCGTCGGCGGAACAGTGACGTCCGTAGCACCGCGAATTTAACATTTAACCAGGAGGAGAAAGACATGAACTATCGAATCTGGTCCTTGGCCGCGATTGCTGCCATCGGGTTAACCGCATGCGAGAAAACCGTTGTTCAGCCGGTGCCCACGCAGACTCAGTCGTCCCCGCCTGCTACCGTGGCTGTTCCGGTTCCAGGTCCGCAAGGTGCGCCCGGACCGCAAGGCGCAACAGGACCACAGGGCGCCCCCGGCGCTGATGCGGCGCCTAAATCAGACAGCGCCACGGCGACTGCGCCGGCGCCCGCTGATACTGAAAAGAAATAAGGTCCCATCTTAGCTCGCACGTGGCGCGATGCGTCTCGTGCAGCAACTGCACCGGCGTTATATGGGCGGGAGTGCCTGGCCGCGTAGCAGCGCCTGGTACGCGAGCAGCAACTGCTCGATCAGAAGCCGGGCGTTGAGCGGATGATGGATCATGCGCTGCTGAGCCAGCAGCATGCGGTGATAGCGTACGGTTTCGGTTGCTTGCAGCGATGGGGCGATGCGCGCAAGGTCCTTCGCGTAATCGGCGTTGTAGCGGACCTTCCCTGTTGCACTCACACTCAATAAGTCGTACGTCCAGCGCTGCAGAAAAGCGATTACCCGTGGGATCGGGTAATCGCGCACGCGTTCCGCGAGAACGAGCATGGCGGGTTTTGTCGCAGCGAGCCCGTCGAGCAGCATTTGTCGGTGACGCCAGAACTCATCATCCTCGAGCGCAGCAGCCGCGAGAGGCGCATTTCCCGTATGAGCGAGGCTCAGTGCGGGATTGTCTGCGCCCTGCTCCCGCAGCCATTGCTCCGCTGCAGCAGCAGGTGGCGTCGGCAGCGCGAGCTGCTGGCAGCGGCTGAGAACGGTCGGGGGCAGATAGCCGGGCCGGTGGCTAACTAATATGAAACGCGTGGCCGGCGGCGGCTCTTCTAGACTTTTCAGCAGCGCATTTGCTGCGTTGACATTGAGCGTTTCGGCAGGAAAGAACACGATGGTCTTGCCTGCGTCGCCACGCGCCGTCAGGTTGATAAAGTCGTGCAGATTTCTAACGTCGTCAATCGAGATGAACTGGCTCGGCTTGCGCTCGCTCGGCGGCGCATCGTCTTCCCGCCGGGGACGCAAAACCTCGGGTAACACCTCGCGATAGTCGGGATGAGTTCCAATGGCGAACCAGCGGCAGCTCTGACATTCGCCGCACGCCGCACCATCGCCGGCCGGACTATCGCACGCTACAGACTGTGCGAGTTTGCGCGCGAAATCGAGCTTGCCGATTCCCTCACCGCCGCGAATCAATAACGCATGAGGCAGCGCGTGCCGTCGTTCCAGAATGTCGCGCCACTGCGTCTGATGCCACGGGTAAGCGGTTAGAGGCATATTGCGTTCACGATCTCAACCAGCTGTGCACGAACATCGGCGATGCTGGCGCCGGCGTCGATGACGCGTATCCGCGATCGTGCTTCGGCGGCACGCCGCAAATAACCCGCTCGCACGCGTTCGAAGAAATCGTCTCGCTCCTGTTCGAAGCGGTCGGGCGGTTTGATGCGTCCGGCACGCGCGCGTCCGACTGCCGGGGCGAGATCGAATAGCAGTGTAAGGTCGGGCTGCCGCCCGCGCTGCACCCATTCTTCGAGGAGTTGCAAGCGCGCCCAATCCACGCCGCGTCCGCTCCCTTGGTACGCGAAGGTTGCGTCGGTAAAGCGATCGCAGATTACCCACTCGCCTTTCGACAGCGCCGGCTCGATGACCTTGTCGAGATGTTCACGCCGTGCCGCGAACATGAGCATCGCTTCCGTTTCGAGATGCATGACTTGCGCGGAATCGAGCAGCAGCGCGCGCAGGCGTTCGCCAAGTTCCGTGCCGCCCGGCTCGCGGGTTGTGCGCGCGACGTGCCCATGCTCGCGTAAGAGATCGGCGAGGGCGGCGAGATGAGTGCTCTTGCCTGCGCCATCGATTCCTTCGAGTGTTATGAATTTCCCGCGCATCGTCTCAGCGATTGCCCCGTCGTTGATACCTGGTTACCGCACGCTCGTGTTCCGTCAGCGATCCCGAAAAGTGCGACGTGCCGTCGCCGCGCGAGACAAAATATAAAGCATTTGTTGGCGCCGGATTGAGCGCGGCAGTCAGGGAGGCGACGCCCGGAAGCGATATCGGAGTGGGCGGTAAACCGGTACGCGTATAAGTGTTGTATGCGGTATCAGTGAGGAGATCGCGCTTGCGCAAATTACCATCGAAGTTCTCACCGAGACCATAGATCACCGTCGGATCGGTTTGCAGCTTCATGCCGTTGCGCAATCGGTTAATGAATACCGCCGCGATCATTGGACGCTCGCTCGCCTGGCCGGTCTCTTTCTCAACGATCGACGCCAGTATGAGTGCTTCATACGGCGTAGCGAGCGGCAATCCAGACGCGCGCGCTTTCCATCGATCTTCGAGCTGTGACTGCATCATGCGATAGCCACGGCGCAAAATCGAGACATCGCTGCTGCCGTTCGTAAAATAGTACGTCTCCGGGAAGAACCACCCTTCGAGTGACGGTGATTTCGTGCCCAAACGATCGGCGATCTCGGACTCTGCAAGTCCCCGCGTGTCATGCTTGATAGCGGCATGAGCGTCCAGCGCGTCGCGCAGCTGTCTGAAAGTCCAGCCTTCGACGACGGTGATTTGATCCTGACCGTGCGGTCCTGACGTAATCAGGCGCAACAATAAATAGGGTGAAATGTTTCCGGTGATCTCGTAATTGCCGGCCTGCACGTTGAGCGCATCGCCCTTCAGCCGCGCGAGCAGCTCGAACTGACCCGGGGAATTGATTATGCCGGCCGCCTGGAGTTGGCGTGCGGAGCTGCGCAGACTGCTGCCATGCTTGAGCGAGAATTGCACGGGCGGCGTTACCGGCAGATCGCTTGTCGCATAAATCACGAGCCAGCCAATCGACAGCACCGCCAGAACAACACCGGCGACCAGGATCCGGATCAACCAGCGCTTAATGACTTTGAGCATCGACGATCCAGCGCTGTATTTGGGTGCTCAATGGTCCTGGCGTCCACTTCGTAGTCTCGAGCGCTCCAACGGCCACTAATGTAATTACGCTGTTAACGAGAAATATCTCGTCGGCCGTTTGCACATCCTGGCGCCGGACAGTACCGATGATGACGGGCACTTGATGCGCCGCGGCAAGCTCTAGCACGAGCTTGCGCATCACTCCGTCGACACCGCAGCGGTCGATCGCAGGCGTGTTCAGTTGCCCGTTTCGCACCAGAAAGAGATTGCTCATCGTGCCGCTGATGACTTCGCCCCCGGCAGTCAGCATCAGGCCGTCGAAGATTGTCGGATCATGCCACTCGCTGCGGGCGAGCACATTCTCCAGCCGGTTGAGATGCTTGACACCGGCCAACGCAGGCTGGACTGAGAGCGACGTGTTGCACCAGCGTATACGCGCTGCGGATCCTGCGGAGGGGTGAGCATGCGCTGGTAACGGACCGCAGGTAACGACGCGATTCGCGCGCGTGTTGGCGGGCACGACATACCCGCGTGGGCCATCGCCCCGCGTAACGATGAGTTTGATCACGCAGTCGGCATCTGACGCCGGCAGCAGATCGAAGTCGCGCTCGAAGACTGATTGTGACGGGCACTCGATACGCAGGGCGCTGCAGTCGCTCGCGAGCTTCGCGTATTGCCGGTCCCATAGCAGCGGAACACCACTACGCCGGAGCAGCGTCCGAAAGACGCCATCACCGTAGAGCAATCCGCGATCGTTTATGCCGATCGTATCGCCGGGTACGCCGTTGATGAGATTCATGGGTCTTGAGCGAATCCGCGGCCCATGATGCGCGCGATGCTAGCCTGCGACGTCAGACCGCGCGAAACACCAGGCTGCCGTTGGTGCCGCCAAACCCGAACGAGTTTGAAATCGCCACGTTGATCTTCATGTCGCGCGCTTCGTTGGGGACGTAGTCCAGGTCGCATTCCGGATCCTGGTTGACGAGGTTGATCGTAGGCGGCGCGACCTGATGAAGCATCGATAGCGCAGTGAACACCGCTTCAATGCCGCCTGCCGCGCCGAGCAGATGACCGGTCATGGATTTGGTCGAGCTGACGGCGAGCTTTTTCGCGTGATCGCCGAAGCAGCGCTTTACCGCAATCGTTTCTGCAATGTCGCCGAGCGGCGTGGACGTGCCATGAGCATTGATGTAGTCCACCTCATCGGGATTCACGCCGCCGTTACGCATGGAGTTGGTCATACACCGGGCCGCACCATCGCCATCGGCAGGAGGTGCGGTGATGTGGTTTGCATCCGCGCTCATGCCGTAGCCGACCAGCTCGCAGTAAATACGTGCGCCGCGTTGTTTCGCGTGCTCATACTCTTCGAGGACGAGCACGCCCGCACCCTCCGAAAGCACAAAGCCGTCACGGTCCGTATCCCACGGGCGGCTTGCCAGCTCAGGCTCGCTGTTATGCGTTGAAAGTGCACGCGCGGCGCAAAACCCCGCCATGCCGAGCGGCGACACGCAACCTTCCGCACCGCCCGCAATCATGACATCAGCATCGCCGTACTCGATCAGGCGGCCGGCTTCACCGATCGAATGATTCGCTGTCGTGCACGCGGTTACAACGGCAAGGTTCGGCCCCTTGAGGCCATACATGATCGAAAGCTGACCGGAGATCATATTGATGATCGAACCCGGTACGAAAAACGGCGAGACTTTACGGACGCCGCCCGCCAGCATCGCGTCGTGCATTGTTTCGATCAACGGAAGCCCGCCGATGCCCGAGCCGATGCAAACGCCGACCTGCTCGAGGGCTTCTTTCTCGAGATCGATGCCCGAGTCTTTCAGCGCCTCGATGCCGGCGACAAGTCCGTAATGTATGAACGAATCAAATCGCCGGGCTTCTTTCGGTGAAAGCCAGTTGGCGACGTCAAAATTTTTGACTTCGCCGGCGATCTGCGTGGGAAGCGCACCGGGGTCAAAGCGCGAGATGCGCGTAATGCCCGATTTCCCTGCGATGATGTTTGCCCACGACTCGGCAATACCAATCCCGACCGGGGATACGATGCCAAGACCGGTTACGACTACTCTGCGCCTTGCCAATTTGATTTTGGGGAGTGAACCTGCGGTTTTTACTTGAGGTGTGCTTTTACGTAATCAACTGCCTGCTGGACCGTTGTGATCTTCTCAGCTTCTTCATCCGGAATTTCGCACTCGAATTCTTCTTCAAGCGCCATTACCAGTTCCACCGTATCCAGCGAGTCCGCACCCAGATCGTTTACGAATGACGATTCACTCTTCACGTCGGCCTCGTTTACGCCCAACTGCTCGGCCACTATCTTGTTAACGCGCTGTTCTACATTTTCCATCTATATCCCCTTCAAGGAATCGATCCAGGTAATCAGAAAAGCATTTTACCAAATCCTGCGGCAGCCACCTAACTCATACAATTCACATACAAACCATTAACATCACACCCGTCGTCCACTGATCACAAAGCAATTCCCTTATCAATCCATCAACATGCCGCCGTTCACATGCAGCGTTTCGCCCGTGATGTAAGAAGCTGCCGGCGATGCTAGAAAAGCCACCGCGCCCGCAATGTCTTCACTCGCCCCAAGGCGTCCCAGGGGAATATTCGCAATCAGCGCACTGCGTTGATCGCCGTTGAGCTCGCGCGTCATATCGGTGTCGATGAAACCCGGCGCCACGCAGTTAACAGTGATATTGCGGCTGCCGACTTCGCGCGCCAGCGATTTCGTGAAACCGATGACGCCAGCTTTCGATGCCGAATAGTTCGTCTGACCCGCGTTTCCCGTCACACCGACAACCGATGTGATGTTGATAATGCGGCCGCTGCGCGCTTTCATCATCGTGCGCATTACGGACTTCGAGAGCCGGTATACGGATTTGAGATTGGTTGACATGATGTCATCCCACTCCTCTTCCTTCATCCGCATCAGGAGATTGTCGCGAGTTATGCCTGCATTGTTCACCAGTATCGTGATGTCGCCCAAGCGCTGTTGAATGGAAGCCATCACCGTTTGCGTTTGTGCCGCATCATTGACGTTCAATGTGAATCCGGCGCCTTTAATTCCGTCGGCGGCCAAATAGTCGGTGATTGCCTGGGCGCCCGAGTCGCTCGTCGCCGTTCCCGCCACTGCCGCGCCCTGCTTGCCAAGCTCGCCCGCGATTGCTTTACCGATGCCGCGGGAAGCACCCGTCACGAGCGCTACGTGTCCATTTAACATCACGCAGCCTTCTTCAATGTCTCGAGCGCCTGGGTCAACGAGGCCGCATCTGCGATCGCCAAACCTTGTAGCGTCGCTTCGATGCGTCGGCTCAGGCCAGACAGAACTTTGCCGGGGCCGCATTCGGCGACATGTGTGACGCCGGCGCGCGCCATGAACTGTACTACTTCGACCCAGCGCACAGGACTGCAGGCTTGCCGCGCGAGGGCTTCTTTGATTTGATCGGGGTCATCGACGATCCTAACGTCAACATTGTTGACGACGGGAATCTGCGGCGGATCGACACGCACATTGGCCAGATACTGCTCAAGGCGCTGGGCCGCCGGTTTGAGTAGCGAAGCGTGAAACGGGGCGCTGACGGATAACATGATCGCACGCTTGGCGCCGCTGTTTTTCGCGAGCGCGGCGGCCCGTTCGACAGCCGCCTTGTGACCGGCAATAACGACCTGGCTCGGCGCATTGAAGTTGACCGGTTCGACGACTTCTCCTTGTGCGGCCTCGTCGCATGCCGTGCGAACGGCGCCATCGTCAAGACCGAGTATCGCTGCCATCGCGCCCGTTCCGAGCGGCACAGCTTCCTGCATTGCATGCGCGCGAAAGCGAACTAATGGGAGTGCGTCGCTGAACCGCAACACATCCGCCACCACAAGAGCGGTGTATTCACCGAGACTGTGTCCGGCGACCATTGCCGGCAATGGACCACCCGCGTCACGCCACGCGCGATACACGGCGTATCCCGCAGTGAGCATCAGCGGCTGCGTGTTGACGGTCAGATTTATATCTTCGGCGCTCCCCGCTGCTGCAAGCTGCCACAGGTCTTGATGCAGGATGTCGCTCGCTTCGGCGAAGGTATCGCGAACGACTCGCGAGCCGGCGAAGCTGTCCAGCATGCCGACGGATTGCGAGCCTTGTCCCGGGAACACCAGCGCGAATTTCATGGTCTTCCGCAGCCTACATTTCAACCATCGCGGCGCCCCACGTGAAGCCACCGCCCACGCCTTCTAGCAGCACCTTGTGGCCGCTCTTGATACGGCCGTCGCGTACGGCAACGTCCAGCGCAAGAGGAACAGAAGCAGCCGACGTGTTCGCGTGCTTGTCGACGGTCACTACGACTTTCGAAGAATCGATGCCGAGCTTCTTTGCGGTCGCGTCGAGTATGCGAACGTTTGCCTGGTGAGGTATCAGCCAGTCGACATCGTCCGTATGCATATTGCACAAGGCGAGCGTCTCACGCGCGACTTCGTCGAGCACACGCACCGCGTATTTGAACACCGCCTGCCCGTCCATGCGCAGAAACGGATCGCCGGTCACTTTGCCCCGATTGATCGAGCCGGGCGTCGACAATATGCTTGCCTGCGAGCCGTCCGCATGCAAGACGCTCGCATGCACGCCGGGCTTGCTGTCGGCCGTGAGCACCACCGCCCCGGCGCCATCGCCAAACAAGACGCAGGTCGCGCGATCGTTCCAGTCCAATATACGCGAAAACACCTCGGCACCGATCACCAGCGCGTGACGGGCGCTTTGTGCGCGAATGAATTTATCTGCGATGTCGAGCGCGTATATAAATCCAGAGCACACCGCCTGCACATCGAAGGCCGGACAGCGTTGTGCGCCGAGCCTCGCCTGTAAAAAGCACGCAGTACTCGGGAAGATGTAGTCCGGGGTGGAAGTTGCTACGATGATGAGATCGAGATCTTGCGCAGTTATTCCGGCCGCGGCCATCGCGCGCTGTGCGGCGCCAAATGCCAGATCGCTCGTTGTCTGTTCCGGCGCTGCCAGATGGCGCTGCATGATGCCGGTACGCGTGCGTATCCACTCGTCGGAAGTATCAACTTCGCTGGCGAGCTCAATATTCAAAACAACTTTCTCGGGCAGGTAGCTACCGGTACCGACGACGCGCGAGTAAGTCACGCCACATGCTCCTGCATGAAGGACATGCGCTCGGTTATTCGATTCAGAATGCCGCCACGCGCCTCTTCGACAGCGCGCGCGATTGCAACACGAAACGACACTCGATCGGCGGAGCCGTGACTTTTCACGACGATGCCGCGCAGACCGAGTAAGGTTGCGCCGTTGTAGCTGCGTGGATCAACCCGGCGCTTGAATGCGGTGAGCACCGGCCGTGCAACCAGTGCCGCGGCGCGCGTAAGCAAACCGCGCTCGAATTCCTCGCGCAGATACGTTCCGAGCATGCGCGCAAGCCCTTCGGAAGCCTTGAGAGTCACGTTTCCTACGAAACCGTCGCACACCACCACGTCAGTAGTACCTTTATAGATATCGTCGCCCTCGACGTTGCCGTAAAAATTCAGGCCGCTCGAGCGCAAGAGCTCACCTGCATGGCGTACGATCTCGCTGCCCTTGATGTCCTCCTCGCCAATATTCAACAGCCCGACGCTGGGCCGTTCCTTGTTCTCGACCGCACTTACCAGCGTGGAACCCATAACTGCGAACTGCAACAGGTGCTCGGCGGTGCAATCGACGTTTGCACCGAGGTCCAGCATAAACGTATGTCCTTTGAGTGTCGGCAACACGGAGCAGATTGCCGGGCGCTCGATGTCTGTCAACGTCTTGAGCACGAAGCGGGAGATCGCCATCAGCGCTCCGGTATTGCCTGCGCTTACGCAAGCGTCAGCGGTTGCTTCCTTCACGAGGTTTACGGCGACGCGCATTGACGAGTCTTTTTTACCTCGCAGTGCGCTCGCAATCTGCTCGTCCATTGCGACCACTTCAGTGGCATGGCGCACACTCACGCGTGGATGCGCGGCGGCGTTATGTTTGCGCAGCTCGCCGGCTATTGCATCCTCGAGTCCGACGAGAACAACAGTTGCCTCGTCTTCCCGCCGCAGATAATCAAGCGCCGCGGGAACCGTGACGTGCGGACCATGATCGCCGCCCATGCAGTCGATCGCGACGGTAACATGCATTTAAAACTCCCCACTCGCGTCCGCCGCATCGTTATCGCCGCGGGTGCGCGCCTTCGCCGGCACGAGGCCGGTCCTTACTCGTCTTTTGTTTTGACGACTTTCTTGCCGCGATAGTAACCGGTGGGACTGATGTGATGGCGCAGATGCACTTCACCCGTAGTCGGCTCGACTGCGAGCGACGGCGACCGCAGGAAGTCATGCGAGCGGTGCATGCCGCGCTTTGACGGGGACTTCTTGTTTTGCTGGACTGCCATGTTAAAGCTCCTTATCGTTTAATTCTTGTTGCGTTCATGTCCCAGCTGCGCGAGCGCGGCAAACGGAGATGCGGCACGTTCGACAGCCGTGTCCACCGGTTGCGTACACTGCCCCTCTTGGTGGCGGGGGGACAGCGGTATCGCGAGCAACGTCTCGTCTTCGACGAGTGACCACACGTCAGTGTGAGCATCAGCCGGTATGCCGTCCAGGTCGTCGAGTTCGGCTGTTTCGCCCGCTGCCGGCTCCGTCAGCACGAGCAACTTTGTTTGCACGTCCACCGGATAAGTGAGGCTGCCGAGACACCGCTGACACTGCAGATTGAGAGATCCCTTGACGGTAAGTCCGAGGCGCGGCCGTTGCCTACCATCCCGTCCACCCGCGACTTCGTATTTGAGTTCCCCGCCGTTGTCGAACAAATAGTCGGCGAGTCTTGTGAGCATCGCCACCGGAACTTCTCCGTGCAGCGTCTCGCCGGCATACGCAAATTCGGTACTATCGATTACGGCCCGTGAAGACATAAACCGCGCATAATAGTATTTTCGCCGGTGCCTGTCAAAATAAAATAACAGAAAATCCAGTGTCAGCAGGTACTTAGTCGCTGATAGCCGCAATCCGTAATGTTGAAACCGCCCGCCCGTAAAGTCGTTCTCGCTTCGACATCCCGCTATCGCCGCGAACTGCTCAGCCGCTTACAGATCGGTTTCGACTGCGCGGCGCCGAACGTTGATGAGACACCTCGTGAAGGAGAAGCGCCTGACATTCAGGCCGTGCGCCTCGCGGTTACCAAGGCGCATGCGGTCAAACATGTATGGCCCGACGCGCTGATAATAGGCAGCGATCAGGTCGCGACTACTGCGGGCACCTTGCTTGGCAAACCCGGCACTCACGAGCAGGCAGTGCATCAACTCACGGTAATGCGCGGCCGGGCGGTTTCTTTTTTTACCGGGTTGTGCGTGCTCAATGCACACACGGGTCGCGAACAGAGCGCGATGGTGCCGGTAACCGTTCACATGCGTAACTATAGTGACGCACAGATCGAGCGCTACCTCCGCGCGGACCAGCCGTACGATTGCGCGGGCAGCGCACGCATTGAGAAACTCGGCATTACGCTTATTGAGCGGCTGGAGACAGATGACCCTAACGCGCTTATCGGCCTGCCTCTGATTGCACTTTGCGACATGCTGCAGAATGAGGGCATCGAACTGCCGTGAAGACGGTGCGTGGCAGTCTGCACCTGATTCCGGTGCCGCTCGGTGAGAGCGCCCTACGTGCGACGCTTTCGCCAAGCGCGGTTCAAGCTGCGTTAGCGCTCGAGTATTTCATTGTCGAAAATGAAAAAAGTGCACGTCACTTTCTGAAAGTGATCGACTATCCGCGCCCTTTGCGGGAAGTGCGCATCGAGAAATTCGATAAAGAAAGCGATAGGGACTGCGCGTCCGCTCTGCTGCAGCCGGTTCTCGACGGACGCAGCGCGGGCGTTCTATCCGAGGCGGGCGCGCCGGCAATCGCAGATCCCGGCGCCTTGCTGGTAAGTGCCGCGCATGGCATGGGCATCCGCGTTGTGCCGCACAGCGGGCCGACGTCGATGATGCTCGCGCTCATGGCGGCGGGCTTCAACGGCCAGCGCTTTGCGTTTAACGGTTACCTGCCGGTGGCGAAACAGGACTGCCGACGCGCTATTTCTGACCACGAACGGCAGTCTCGCGCGCAGGACAGCACGCAGATATTCATCGAGACCCCCTATCGCAACGATGCGCTGATGCAGGCGTTCGCGGAGACGTGCGACGCGAGCACACGTCTTTGCATTGCAGCCGACCTTACGCTCGAAACGGAATGGATTTGCAGCCGGACAATCGCGGAATGGCGAACGCACCGGAAATCGATCGGCCGGCGGCCCTGCGTTTTCCTGCTTTACGCGCGCTGATCAGCGCAACTGGCCAACCCCTGTCGTAGTGAGCTTGACCAGGGCTTCCGCCATTGTGGCGCCAAACCTGCGTGCTACGCGTTCCGCTATGTTTTCGCGAGGCGTGAAATCGACAACGTCCTCAGCCTTGATCACATCGCGCGCCACTGAATCCACGTTGCCTATCGCGTCGGCAAGGCCAAGCTCGACGCTCTTGGAGCCGACCCACACCAGCCCACTGAACATGTCGGGACTTTCCTTGAGACGCTTGCCGCGCCCTTCCTTCACGACCGATATGAACTGTTGGTGAATTTCGCCGAGCATTTTTTCAGCGTATTCCTTATGCGCGGGATTGATTGGCGAGAATGGATCAAGGAATTTTTTGTTTTCGCCGGCGGTGATGGCGCGCCGTTCAACGCCAAGCTTCTCCATCGTCCCGGTAAAACCGAAACTGTCCATGACGACGCCGATCGATCCCACGATGCTGGCCTTATCAACGTAAATCTTGTCGGCCGCAACTGCGACGTAATATCCGCCCGACGCGCAGATATCTTCCACGACCACGTAAAGCGGAATGTTCGGATACAGCCCGCGCAGACGTTTCATCTCGTCATTGATATAGCCCGCCTGCACCGGACTTCCGCCGGGGCTGTTAACGCGCAGGATCACGCCTTGAGTATTAGTATCCTTGAACGCGGCCTGCAGTCCTGACGTCACGTTATCGGCGCTCGCCTGGCTCTCCGCTGATATGACACCGCGCAATTCCACGAGAGCGGTATGCTTGCCGGAAGACTTATCTCCGCCGCGCTTAATCCAGCCCATGCCCGCTGCGAGAACAAGAAACAGATAAAGCAGTATCAAGCCCTTGAACAGCATTCCCCAGCGGCGCGCGGCGCGTTGTTCGGCCACCGCCGCAAGCGCAACCTTTTGCAGCACATTGCGTTCCCAGCCATCACGACCGTCGCCGGGAGTCAGTTCAGCCATACTTGTTTTCGCTTTCCACGATGTAGACGTTGCCGCCGTGCTCTTCCACTGTGACAGGCGTCAGCCGCTGTCCCTTGCACGGTCCCATGATGCATTGACCCGTCGCGGGATCATACGTTGCACCATGCGTTGCGCAGATCAAGTATAACCCCGATCGATCGAAGAACTCGCCTTCCATCCAGTCGAGCTCGATCGGTACGTGCGCGCAACTGTTCAGATATGCGTATACCTTGTTGTCGTATCGAATCGCAAACGCGGCTGCGGGGTGGCCATGATCATCGACGGTGAAACGGATACCGCGGCCGCCTTCCGCGAGTGCAGAAGCATCGCAGATCAGGCGTTGTTTCTCAGCCAATGCCATAGCTCCTGCGGATTGTCGGCGCATGCAAGCGGATTCAACGCCATCAGCTGTTCGCGCGGATGCGCGCCGTACGCCGCAGCGACGCTGGGCACGTTCGCGTTTTTGGCCATTTGCAAGTCGTGCGTGGTGTCGCCGATCATGAGCGTGCGCTCCGGCTGTGTGCCGAAAATCTCGATCAGGTGATGGAGCATGCCGGGATGCGGCTTGCTCGACGATTCCTCGCCGCAGCGCGTCGCATGAAATATCGCCGCGAGACCGGTTTTTGTCAGCGCTCGATTCAGACCGCGACGGCTTTTGCCCGTGGCGACCGCCAGATGGTGACCGCGGACGTTCAAGTCGCGCAGCAAATCTTCGGCGCCGTCGAACAGAGGAGTCGCCGGATCGCCAATGCGGAAATGGTGCCCGTAGCGTTCGGCGACGCTCGGATACAGCGCAGAGTCAACGTCCGGCAGTACATGCGCCAACGCGTCATGCAGTCCCAGCCCGATAATGTGGCGGGCGCGCTCATCTGTCGGTACCGGCAGACCAAGATCGGCACAAGCCGCCTGCAAGGACGCGGTGATGACCGCTGTAGAGTCCATGAGGGTCCCGTCCCAATCAAACACCAGCAAATCGAAGCGCTTCGACATGTACTCAGTACAAAGTCTTGAGGAAGTTTGCAAGCTCCGCTGGCAGCGGTGCTTCAACAGTCAGTTTTGCGCCGCTTGAAGGGTGACGGAAACCGAGGCTGGCGGCATGCAGGAACATGCGTTTCAAGCGTCCTCCGGCCAGTTGCCGGTTCAGCTCGAAGTCTCCGTACTTGTCGTCACCTGCGACCGGAAAACCCAGATGCGCAAGGTGGACGCGAATCTGATGGGTGCGGCCGGTTTTGAGTTCCGCGCTCAGGAGGCTGAAATCGGACCACGTTTTTTCGAGCCGGAATATCGTTTTTGATTCCTGGCCATCGGCGCGGACGGCGACCCGGCGCTCGCCAGACGGTAGTACATACTTGTGCAGGTTGAGCTCGACGCTCTGACTCCGATTGCGCCACTTGCCTTTGACCAGTACCAGATACAGTTTTTTTACCTGGCCTTCACGTAACGCCGCATGCAGAGCGGTCAGCGCGCTTCGTTTTTTCGCCAACAGCAAGACGCCGGACGTGTCGCGGTCCAGCCGGTGCACGAGTTCGAGGAACCGGGCGTTAGGGCGCTGCGCGCGTAACTGTTCGATAACGCCGAAATTCACGCCGCTGCCTCCATGGACGGCAAGGCCGGCTGGTTTGTCGAGCGCAAGCAGAAATTCGTCTTCGAGCAGCACCGCCTCTTCGAGCGCTTCGCTGCGCGGCGGCGACGTTTGCGCGGGCCGTGTTGCGACACGCACGGGCGGCAGGCGCAATTCGTCGCCGGCCTGGATGCGGTAATCAGGTTTCGTGCGGCCGCCGTTGACCCGCACCTCGCCGCTGCGCAGGATCCGGTAGACATGGCTCTTCGGCACGCCCTTGAGTATCTTGACCAGGTAATTGTCGACGCGCTGGCCGCCGGCGTCTTGCGTCACCGTGTGGCGGGAAACGGAATTTTTGCTCAAACCCGTCATTTTGCTTATACTTACCGCTGGTTAGCAGACTTCAGGACAGATGTCCCAAGCCACGCGCTGAACCGCGGAATACCGCAGGTAACGCGAGGCAGGTTGGCCCGGCGCCACGTAGTCGCTGTCCAGGTGCGGAAGGTCGCGGTGCGGAATCGATCCCGATACTGCGAATGACCGGTCACCGAAACCCAATGGTTAATATCGCTCACCACAAAAAGTAGCGATGGTAGTCGAAATACGCGCTCACAGCACACGGAACGCTTTGTTGCAGCAGCGATGCGGCAACGGTGCATATGCACCCCCACAATCACTACGCTGCTCACTAACGAATACTACCGGCAAACAGCGGACTTCTTTCCAGCAGTCACCATAGAATGGGTTTGATTTCTTGACTGAATGATTCAGCAGTAGCGCGCGGCTTAGCTGTCGCGCGTTAGTTTGCCCATCCCGTGACACTGAGCGCGGGAGAAGAAAAAAATGAAACGCATGTTGTTCAACGCGACGCAGTCTGAAGAGCTGCGCGTAGCAATTGTCGATGGTCAGAAGCTGCTGGACCTCGACATCGAATCAGCCGGCAAAGAACAGCGCAAGAGCAACATCTACAAGGGTGTTATCACCCGCATCGAACCGAGTCTGGAAGCCGCTTTTATAGATTACGGCGGCGAGCGGCACGGTTTTCTCCCCTTCAAGGAAGTCGCCCGGTCATATTTCAAGCCGGGTGTCGACGTCGGCCGCGCGCGCATTCAGGACGCATTGACCGAGGGGCAGGAACTGATCGTCCAGGTGGACAAAGACGAGCGCGGCACCAAGGGCGCAGCGCTTACGACCTTCATCAGTCTCGCGGGCCGTTGCCTGGTGCTGATGCCCAATAATCCGCGCGGCGGTGGCGTCTCGCGGCGGGTCGAAGGTGAAGAGCGCGCCGAGCTGCGCGAAGCCATCGATCAGCTCGAAGTCCCGGCAGGCATGAGTGTCATCGCACGCACTGCCGGCATCGGCCGCAGCGTCGAGGAGCTGACCTGGGACCTCAATTACCTGCTGCAGTTGTGGCGCGAGATCGAGAACGCTTCGACCGGACAGAGCGGCGCGTTTCTGATCTATCAGGAATCAAGCCTCGTCATACGGGCAATACGCGATCACTTTCATCAGGATATCGGTGAGATTCTGATCGATACCGAAGACATCTACGAGCAGGCCCGCGCATTCATGGGCCACGTGATGCCCGCCAATGTGAATCGCGTGAAACTTTATCGTGATGATGTCCCGTTGTTCTCGCGCTTCCAGATTGAGCATCAGATCGAAACCGCGTTCTCGCGTCAGGTGTCATTGCCCTCCGGCGGTGCTATCGTCATCGATCACACCGAAGCCCTCGTCTCAATCGATGTGAACTCGGCGCGTTCCACCCGCGGCGCGGACATCGAAGAAACCGCGTTTCGAACCAACCTGGAAGCGGCCGACGAAACAGCGCGGCAGCTTCGTCTGCGCGACCTTGGCGGCTTGATCGTCATCGATTTCATTGACATGGAAAGCGGGCGCAATCAGCGTGAAGTCGAGAACCGGCTGCGCGACGCGCTGCATGTTGACCGTGCCCGTGTGCAGACGGGAAAGATCTCGCGTTTCGGGCTGCTAGAGCTATCGCGACAGCGTCTGCGCCCGGCACTTGCAGAAGGCAGTCATATCCCCTGCCCTCGTTGCCATGGTACCGGTCATATCCGCGGAATTGAATCGACCGCGCTGCATATTCTTCGGATCCTGCAAGAGGAAGCGATGAAGGAAAACACCGGCGCCGTTCACGCGCAGGTACCAATCGATGTTGCGACCTATCTATTAAACGAGAAGCGAGCCGAGTTTCATTCCATCGAATCGCGGCTGAAAGTGAATGTCGTGCTGATCCCGAACATACATCTGGAGACGCCGAACTATACCGTGACGCGCCTGAAGCACGAAGAGCTCAATCAGGCTGACGTGCCGCCGCCAAGCTACGAAATGGTCGCGGTGCCGGAGAAAGCCGCCACCGAACTGCCGTCTGCTCAGGTCGAGCCGCCGCCGCGCCAGGAAGCAGCCGTCAAGGGCGTCCCGCAAGGTGAGCCGGCGCCTATCGTCGAGCGTAAGCCGAAGGACGCCGTTGACCAAAAAGAGCAAACAGAGCTTTCAATCATCAGCAAGATCTTCGGCTGGTTCAAACGGGTCCCGGCACAACCTACGGTAGAAGCTAAGCCGCAGATGGCGGGGGAACGCACCGAGCGCAGTGAGCGGCCTGAGCGCGGTCAACGACGCGGGCGTCCGAATGGACCGCGCCGCGATCACCGGCGCGACGAGCATCGCGGAGACGGCCAGGCAGCGCGGTCCGAAGGCGCAAGCGAAAACCGCGGACCACGGAACGATCAAAGAGGCCGCCCGCCCGAGCACCGACCGCCGCGTCCGCCGCGCGAACCGCGGCCACCGAGAGATGGTCAGGAGCCGCGGCGCGAAGGACAGCAGCAAAGAACGCCGAGACCCGAGCGGGCGGAGCAGATGACAGCGGACGCCGGCGTAACAACCGCACCTCCACCGCGCGACCATCCGCCGCGGGGCGAAGGTGAGGGACGCGGCGAGGGCCGGGGACGACGCCGTCGCGGCCGTGGCGGTCGTGACCGGTCCGAGTCGCGGGAATCTCACGCCGGAGTAACCGGGCACGAACAACCAGCGCAGCCCCTGGAAGCGCAGCAGACCGCGGTCGCAGCGGCTGAACAACATGCCTCACCGGCGATTGTCGTTGAGACTGTTGGCGTATTCGCAACGGAGACAACCGAGACGATGGCGCCAGCGCCCCAGCCGGCACTCGGCGAAGAACCGGCGCGGGAATATGTCGAGTCGATTCCGCAGCGCGCGCCAGACATGGAGAGAGTTGTTGAGCATCCATCGATCGCCGCGCTGAGTGCGGATGACAAGGGTCTCGTCGAATCGATTCAACTGCCGCCGGGACTTGTGCAAATCGAAACCGATTCGGAAAAAGTGCGCGAGGCCGCCAGCCGCGTAGAGCCGGAGCCACCACCACGCCCGCCTCGAGTGCGGCCGCCGCTCGCAGCGATCAGTGACGAGCCGCTGGTGCAGATAGAAACGAGGAAATAGGAAAGTGCCGGGTCCTTGCCCGGCATTTTTTATGCGCCGGATAGATTCTGCAGTCGATCGACGAGGCGTTCGTTGATGGCCTCGATCATGTCGAGCACCTGCTCGAATCCCTGTCCGCTGCCGTAGTACGGGTCTGGCACTTCGCGTCCGGCATGCTCAGGATGAAAATCGCCAAACAGAAAGAGCTTGTCCCCGAAGTCGCCCGGACACATCCGCCTGAGCGATTCAAGGTTATGCCGGTCCATTGCGATGATGTAGTCGAAGTGCGCGAAGTCATCGCCGCCGACTTTGCGGCCGCGGCGTTTGCTCATATCGTAGCCGCGGCGTAGCGCTGCACGCTGTGCGCGTTCGTCCGGCGGCTCGCCGATATGAAAACCATGCGTGCCTGCAGAGTCGCACTCAACATTCTTGTCGAGGCCTCTCTGCTCCAGTGCCCGCCTGAACACGGCTTCGGCCGTTGGCGACCTGCAGATATTGCCCATGCAGACGAATAGGACACGTGTCTTCTTATTTTTCATGCTAATTCTGTCGTATCTATGTTTCTGCCTTACGTCCTAGCTAGCATATTCGGGAGCCGGACTGTCTGCAATGAGACGCAACTTAACGGGGCGTTTATAGCCGCGCAAGGAAATCGCGCACTGTTGCCGTTCGTCAGTCTGTTCATCATTGAGCGCTCCCATGCTACGCACAGCACTCGCGCGGCATTCGAGCGTCTCTACCATTGCACAAGCACAGACAAACTGCGAGGCGCCTGTCCCTCTTACAACATAGGCCATCTAATGGCGCTATGCGCTCGGGGCACTGATGTGATTGAAAGCGAGCGCTCGAACGCCGTTGAACGTGCGACGCGCGTTGACCTGCTAGAGCGGCATATGCAGCACCGCCGCCATCAATCCCAAGCAGCTCTTGTTGCTCCGGCGCTCGTCCCGTGATTTGCAACCTAGAACCTGCGTCGTCCCATGAAGCGCAGGTAACCAAAGACCGCTTCAACTGGCGGCTTTTCTTGTGGTCCCGGGGGCCTAGCCTCGTGACTGCTACACAGTCTCGTCCAATGGCGGCGCAGTTATAGTCTTACGATCGGATAGGACTCCTGCGACTGCTCGCATCTGGCCGCAGGATTAGTATTAGTCCTGCACTGTAGCGGAGACAAACGCTAGGCCTAGAAAAGGTGGCAATGTCGTTATGTGACGCTCGTCCGCCATGTCGCGCCTTTCAATCGATAGCCTAGTCGGCTGGCTTAATGCTATGGGTGGACCGGTGATCGTGTGGCTTGTAATCAACATCGTCGCCCTTGTGGCTGTCATCCTCTGGCGCTGGCGTGATTCTCGACGTCGTTAACATCATCAAGCGCACGGCACTCTAAATGCCGGCGCTGCAACGTATTGCCGCAGTAGTGCCGCACGCGTTAACAAGCTCGCCGACGCTTAGCCGCGGAGTGTCCTTCCGAACGCGTTTCGCGCTTAGGCCTGCGTTACATAAGCGAATCGGTTTAGGCTGCAACGCCACGCAGTACTTGCGTAAATTGATACCACCAGTCATACAGCGTTGCCACTTTAAAATCATCAGTCGTCCGCCAATAAAAAACCCGCCGAAGCGGGTCTTTCGGGACCTGCTGCGATCAGGTGCTTACGCCGGCTTGCGCCTGGTGAATCCGAGTCCAGCCAACGCAATTCCGAGAAGCGACAGCGTCGAGGGTAAAGGAATCGAAGTGGGCGGAATGGGGCGGTCTTGAGTTCGTAGCGCCCACGCCTGGGCGCCCGTGTTTTGGCCGTTAGAGAGATCTGCCGAAAAGTAACTGCCGCCGGCAATCGGGTCATTATCAGCATTCCGCACGAAATCATTGGTATCCAGCCCACCCACCCGGTTCAACGTGAACAGCAGGTCACCGAAGTAGCCGTTCCCCGAGCCGTTGCCTGCGTTGCTGTTGAGGGCAATGCCGAAGGTGCCATAAGGCGTATTGTCGCCACCGCCAGTGTTCAAACTGAATACGCTAGTCGCATCATAGATGCCGCCCGCGGGCGTGGTAAATGGCGAGATGCTCAGCGCCCCGGAGCCAGTAAGGTTGAATGCAAAGGGCGTGTGCGGACCGCCTGTGTTGATGAAGCCGTAGCCGGGCAGCAAGTCCACGCCTATTTGCACCGAGTCGGAGTCGACTTGCGTCAGCGTGATAGTGCCGACACCGGTCGGCTGCGTCCCTTCGCTGACGCTGAACGTGTAGATCGGCCCCGCCATGGCAGACGTTGCCGCGAGGCTAATCGTCGCGGCAAGCGCCACGGTAACAAGCGACTTCATTTTCTGCGTCATTTTCATAAAGCATTGCTTTGTGCGCATGGAACCCTCGTGTTGTACCCGCCGCGGCGGGTTTATTGTTTGGACTTCGTTTTGTTTCAAGCGGCGTTGCGCTTCCCGCGACGTGCTACAAAACCCATCGGTCCTTTCGGATTAAAGAGAGAACGATATGGTTGTCGGTCAATCTCCGCCGCTGTTTTCAGTAATCAACAGACGACACCGGAGACTATGTGGCACTCTCATAACTGAGCCAATAGCTAGTAATGACCATTTTCGTTGGCTCAACCGCAGACGAGCGTTGGTCCTACACCCGGGAAATCGGAAACAGTGGTACAAGTCACGCCCGCGATGACGAGCCCCGGCGCGGCGGTGCTTTTTAACTCAGGACGTTGCAGCGGTGACCTGCTTGCCTATCGGGATGCGGACATTATGCAGTTGCTCGCGGAGCGGATTTATCTGTCCATGCGAAAAGCTGAATCTATGGCTAGTTCAAAATCGTGAAGCTGGTGTGCTACTGCGATGAAACCATCTCTAAACAGCAACATCTGCGGAATGTCGAATTGCCGATTCGTCGCCAGTGGGTTGTATATTGTTGGCGATAACCGGTAGCTCGTTGCTCCGCCTTTAGCGGTGTGTGACACGACATTAAAATGTGCCAGATTATTGCGATTAGCGGCGCGTGCAGTGACCAGATCGCTAAGGGGCGGCCATTGTGCTGCTAGTTTCGTGTGCTTGTTTAACCCAATCTTGACCGCCGAACTTATCATCCTCAGTCGGATGTTGAGAGTAAGCACTGAATGATATGCCGCTGATACGGCGGCCTGCGATGGTCCTGCGCACAGAAGCAGGAAAATGGCGGAAAGGTTTTGCTCTACAAATTGCCGCGATAAAAACGTTCTGGCGAAGGTTCCTAGGAACTTTTCTTCCTCCGATGCGTTTTCATCGACATTGTTTGTTGATAGCTCATAACTGAGAAACAAATTATCTATCACCCCTTTAAGCATTCCGAAATCTCCTTAACTGGCGGCTTTTTTTGCGCTGACGATACGACCGTCAATGCTCGTACGCGTCCCATCTTTCGTCACGCGGTGCGCAGCATCCCTTCGGTCTCGATAAATCGCACAATATCATCCAGACCGGCGTTGGTTTTCAGATTGCTGAATACGAACGGCCGCTCGCCGCGCATCTTCTTCGCATCCCTTGCCATCACCTCGAGCGACGCGCCCACCATCGGTGCGAGATCTATTTTGTTGATTATTAGTAGATCGGATTTTGTGATTCCCGGCCCGCCTTTGCGCGGTATCTTGTCGCCCGCGGCAACGTCGATGACATAGAGCGTGAGGTCGGACAATTCCGGACTAAATGTCGCAGCTAGATTATCACCGCCGCTCTCCACAAATATGATGTCGAGATCATTGAAATGGTTTGTCAATCGCGAGATCGCCTCCAGATTGATCGATGCGTCTTCGCGAATAGCAGTATGCGGGCACCCTCCTGTCTCAACGCCGATGATGCGGTCGGCCGTGAGTGCTTCGTGCGTCACGAGGAACTTTGCGTCCTCTTCGGTATAGATGTCGTTAGTCACCACAGCGATCTGATATCGATCGCGCAGAGTACGACAGAGGCCAAGCGTGAGCGCGGTCTTGCCCGAGCCTACCGGACCTCCGATACCAACGCGCAGAGGCGATTTAGACGACACAGGATATCTCGTTGGCATCAGGATCGAAAAAGCCGGCTGTATTGTGTCTCATGGCGGCAACTGGCGATTGCAAGACCCGGCGCGAAATTGCTGAGATCGTCGTCCGCGAGCGTCGTTGCCGACCGCGCTATCTGCGCTACGTTCCCCGCAAGTTCTGCGAGCAGGCGCTGGCCGGCGCTTTGGCCAAGGGGAACGGCCTTCAGTGCCGCCATGACCTGGTTCTCGAGCCAGCTCCAAACGTACCCGACCAGCGCGTTGTGGCGGTCGACTCCCATACCATGCGCCGCAAAGCTAAATGCGGCTGGAAAAGTCAGCGCCGCAATCTCGTTCAGCCGTTTCAAATCGACGGCGTTCGTTAACGGCAAGTCCTCCATCAATACCCTGAGCGCGTGTCCCATCTGCAGCGTCTCGGCGCGTAGCTCCGCGGTTTCCCGCCCGCTCCGGAATTGCGCGTTCCAGTGCACGAACAGTTTGTAATCGTCTTCGATCAACGCGCCGGACAGCCGCCACAGGAGCGGTGCTTCGAAGCTGGCGATGCTGAAACACAAAACATCGCTTATCCACACGCGGGCACTTGCCTCGTCGCTTACTAATCCCGTCTCAATCGCCGATTCGAGACCCTGCGAGTAGCTGTATGCGCCCACGGGCAACATCGGGCTTGCGAGCTGTAGCAGGCGCGTTACAGCGAGGGCATCGGGCGCCATCATTTCTTCTTGTGTTCGCGGAATTCGTGAATGATGCCGCTGTGCCTGGCATCCATCGAGTGATGATGATGGCCGCCGCCATAAGCGCCGGCCTCCGGCTCGAACGGCGCTGTGATAGCAACGACACTGGCATTTAAACCGCGCAACATTTGTGCGAGAACTTCATCGGCCTCAAATCGCAGCCAGCCTTCGCCGATCTGAACCGGCACATGGCGGTTACCCAGATGATAGGCAGCGCGCGCAAGCTCGAAGGGACTGGCGCAACGTGCTTCCATTAAATTCTGCGGCGCTGCCTGCACGCGTACGGTACGGCCATCGTCGGACCGGAGGTAATCGCCGCCGCGCAAGATGGTGCCGTGCTCAAGAAAAAGTCCCACTTCTTCGCCCGACGACAACTTTGTACGCAGACGACTTTTTTGCCGGAGCTCGAACGGCAGACTCAGCTCGGCATCATGGTGCGATTGGACAGGACATCGCGATTGAATAACGAGCATCGAGAATCTAAAAGAGGAAGTAACGCTGCGCCATCGGCAGTACGCTCGCCGGCTCGCACACCAGCAAATCCCCGTCCGCTCTGACCTCGTAGGTTTCCGCATCGACGGAAATCTCGGGCGTGTAGTCATTCAACTTCATGTCGGATTTACGCAAGCGCCGCATGTTCTTTACCGCCACCATTGGTTTGTGTAGTCCAAGCTTCCGCAACGCAGGATTTTTCAGCGCAGCCTTTGAAACGAAGGTAACCGATGTGTTCAGCGCTTTGCCGAACGCGCCGAACATCGGCCGGTAATGCACGGGTTGCGGTGTCGGGATAGATGCATTCGGATCGCCCATCGCGGCGGCGGCAATCATTCCCCCCTTGAGAATCACGGACGGTTTCACGCCGAAGAAAGCCGGCTTCCACAGCACAATGTCGGCAAGCTTGCCAACTTCAATCGAGCCCACCTGCTGGGCTATGCCGTGCGTAATCGCTGGATTGATCGCATACTTAGCAATGTAGCGTTTGACGCGAAAATTATCGCGCTCGCTTGTGTCGTCGGCCAGCGCGCCGCGCTGCACCTTCATCTTATGCGCCGTCTGCCAGGTGCGGATGATGACCTCACCGACCCGTCCCATGGCCTGCGAATCGCTGGAGAACATCGACAGCGCGCCAAGATCATGCAGGATATCTTCTGCCGCAATCGTTTCCCGACGGATACGTGACTCGGCGAATGCAACGTCTTCTGCAATCTTGGCATCTAAATGATGGCAGACCATGAGCATGTCGAGATGCTCATCGAGCGTGTTGATCGTATAGGGCCGTGTCGGATTGGTCGACGACGGCAGCACATTGGCTTCGCCGCAAACCTTGATGATGTCGGGCGCATGACCGCCGCCTGCGCCCTCCGTATGAAACGTGTGGATTGTGCGTCCTTTGAAAGCGTCGATCGTCGTTTCGACGAATCCCGATTCGTTGAGCGTGTCGGTATGAATGGCGACCTGCACATCCATTTCGTCGGCAACAGAAAGACATGCGTCAATCGCCGCCGGTGTGGTGCCCCAATCTTCGTGCAGCTTCAATCCAATAGCCCCGTATCTCACTTGCTCGCGTAGCGGCTCAGCGACGCTGACATTCCCCTTGCCGAGAAACCCGAGATTCATCGGAAAAGCTTCAGCAGCCTCGAGCATTTTCATGAGGTGCCATGGGCCAGGGGTGCAGGTTGTAGCGAATGTACCAGTTGCCGGGCCGGTACCGCCGCCGATCATGGTCGTCACGCCTGACATCAACGCTTCTTCGATCTGCTGCGGACAGATGAAATGTATATGCGTGTCGATGCCGCCGGGCGTAACGATCATGCCTTCGCCTGCAACAATTTCGGTAGCACCGCCGATCACAATGGTCACTCCGGGCTGGATGTCCGGGTTGCCGGCCTTGCCAATTCCGCTGATACGGCCATCTTTAATACCGATATCCGCCTTGACGATACCCCAATAGTCCACGATCAATGCGTTGGTGATTACGGTATCGGCGCAATCCTTCCAGTCACGCTGACTTTGGCCCATGCCATCGCGAATCACCTTACCCCCGCCGAATTTCACTTCCTCGCCGTAGATTGTGAAGTCTTTTTCTACTTGAATAATGAGATCAGTATCCGCCAGACGCACACGGTCGCCGGTCGTGGGTCCGAACATTTCCACATATGCGTGCCGGTTCAGCTTCACGGTCATCTGCGCGCTTTCCTGCCAACGACATTTTTCCTCGCGGCCGGTTTGTCTAGTTTCCCCATGACGGCGCCAAGAAAACCGTACACGATGCGATCACCGCTCAACGCAACAAGCTCGACGGTACGTTCCTGTCCGGGCTCGAAGCGCACAGCAGTTCCGGCCGCAATGTTGAGGCGGAAACCGCGTGCAGCAGTGCGTTCGAAAGCAAGCGCTGCATTGACTTCGAAGAAATGATAATGAGACCCGACCTGTATCGGACGATCGCCGGTGTTCGCAACTTTGAGCGTGATCAACTCGCGACCGCAATTCAGCTCAATTTCGCCAGCGGCCGTGAAGATCTCTCCGGGTATCATCGACACGTCCTCATACAATGGGTTGATGTACGGTCACAAGCTTCGTACCGTCAGGGAAAGTTGCTTCGACCTGCACTTCCGACACCATTTCCGCAACGCCTTCCATTACGTCACTACGCGTCAGGATAGTCGTGCCGAAACTCATCAGTTCGGCGACCGTTTTTCCGTCACGCGCACCTTCCATGATCGCTGCGCTCAGAAAGGCGACTGCCTCGGGGTAGTTCAGTTTGAGGCCGCGCGCCTTGCGCCTTTCGGCAAGCAGCGCCGCAGTAAAAATGAGCAGCTTGTCTTTTTCACGCGGTGTAAGTTCCATTCCCCTCGCCCTGACTTACGTATTCCAGATACGCGGCGTCACCGCTTCGCGGCCCGCAAACAGTGGACGCAGCAATCGCCACAACGCGATGAAATAATTTCGCGCCTGCTCGCTCGAATGCCCCGCATAACGCGCGATGAAAATATTCGGCATCGCGGTAGTGCCGGTTAACGATTCAGCATCAGCCTTCACGCCACGGCATTGTGCCATCAGATGCGGCGCAGCGCTTTTCCCGGCAGCGAGCATGACAGCAGTGACGGGCGCGCGCGCGAGCCCTACCCTCGAGGCGAGCAGTGGTGATCCACCGTGCACATGGCATCGCTCATTCCAAAGCAGTTCGCCGGCGAGTGCGACCTCCGTTGTTTGTCTGAGCGCGCCGGCTTTGAATGTCTCGCCTGATGCAGTACGCCCGAGACATACAATTTCCCAGCCAATATAAGACGCGCCGGCTTGCACATCCACCCGCGTATGCAGCGCCGCTCGCGCATGATTGAAGATAATCGTTTCTGGCGGCAGCCATTCCAGCACAGCTCCGGCGGCGACATGTATCCGCACACATTGTTCGGCCGTACATCCCTGCGAGCGGTACCACTTGCTCGCACCCGGCATCGTTATGAGCGCGTGGCTTCCTGT
>Ga0207691_10000433_pt1 | contig 41615 bp, 40 predicted proteins | sample KBSM13metaG_FD_184327 | JGI IMG/M metagenome (GOLD analysis project Ga0207691, IMG submission 184327) | Miscanthus rhizosphere microbial communities from Kellogg Biological Station, Michigan, USA - KBS M1-3 metaG (SPAdes) (version 2) | ecosystem: Host-associated > Plants > Roots > Rhizosphere >...
CTCAATCCTGCACAGGCGATCATCGTGCGGGTAGCTGTAACGGATCTGCTTACGCGGCTCGCCGTCGACCACGAGCTCCGGGATTCCCTCGGTGAAGTCTGGCAGATCTACGAGCGGCGGTTACGGGAGGTCCAATCCTTGATCGTCGACTCGATCAACGCGAAGCCCGGGCGCTGAGTTGTAAGCCTCATGCTCGTCGCGGCGAGCCGCAGAACAGCCCAGGACGCGCGATCTATTCTTGGGTGCTACCCAGGCATCCCCGAGGCCGCGATCACCGCCATGGCGCGGGCTTCTGCCGTCTGCGGGCGCTGATTCGGCTCCACCAGGCGACGGTTCAACGTCTCCATAATCGTCTCGAGCTCCCGCACGCGGCGCGCCGCCGATTCGAGGGCATTCCGCGTTCCCGGCCGCTCGATATGGATCTCCGCTACACGTCACGCGCGACGCACCCGACGGCCGGGTCGGGCTGTATGAGCTCGACGGCGTCGCGGTGTCGGTCGCTCCCGACGCGACGGTCTACGTCCGGCTCGACTCCAAAGACGAGATGCGGATCGATCGCAGCGACGCCTCCCGCGCCCGCGTGCAGAAGCATGGGCGACCGATCTCGGCGCGCGAGTTCGCTGCGCTGCGGCGGAAGCCGACTGGCGTCACCGCGGCGCGACGCTCCGCGGCGAGCAACGGCGTCAAAGGGTGGAGAGGCGAGCCATGGCTAAACCAAAAATTGCGGCCGTCGCTGCACCCGCGAGCTAAGCACGCGCCGGTGTTTGTCCAGCACGGCGGACGAAAGTCGCCCCGAGAGTACGCGCATTGCATCGCCGGCCAGGGCATAGGTCTACTCGCCATGCCTCAATGTCTGCAACAACCCGGGCTGGCCGTACCGCTACTCGAAGGCGGTGCACGATCAATTCATGGACATCGGGAGTGGGCTGTACGCGCTCATCGAGGACGGGAAAATCGTCGAAATGCCGCACGTTATGGCGCGGACCGATCAGCGATTTCAACGGTTCATGGAAGCAGCGAACGCTCCGAAGGCGAGACGCAGACGGAAGGCGGCGGCATGATTCCGACCGACGAGCAGCGGCAGAAAGCGCGCAATGCGCTCGACGACGTGGAGGACGCGCTGCAGTCTATGCGCGACCTTCGTGAAGCGCTGGCCCCAACCGAGGCGCGCATCGACCTGGATAAGTTGATCGCCAAAGGGGAGAGGAACGTCGACACGCTGCGCCAAGCAATACGCGACCTCGGTGTCCATCCGCTGCAGTGGGGATTCCTGTCGACTCACGAGAGCCGACCTTCGGGGCGGTTTTCGTTTCCTGTTTGCAACGATCGAAAGCTCACTAAACCTTCTCGCTGGCTACGGGTTGATCGCAACATTTCGTCCACTACCAGATCCCTTGTCGGAACATTTGTCAGTTGATCGGATGTGCACACTGCGCGGTACAACATTCTATTCAAAGATCAAGGTATTACAAACTTGGTCCGGTACTTGCATTGGAGGGTGCATCTGAACATCTAGGAAGCAGACATGAACACTTCGGTCAAGTTATCTATCGCCACCTTAGCGACGTTTTTTGCAATGAGTCATGGGGCATCAGCGGGAATCATCTCTGATCAGACACGGCTCGTGGCCGCTAAGGGGACGGTCGAATTGATCGTTGATCAATTGGACTCCAACACCTATCAGGCCACGCTGATCTGGAGCCCGACCGGTTATACCGGTGGTGCGACTGATTACATCTCGAATACCGCGGTCAAGCTGACGTCCGATACCACGAATGAATCGCTGATCGGCAATCCGAATGGTACGTGGGGTTTAGACGTGGACGAGGGTTCGAATTTCGGTGCTTCGGACGGATGCGGGGGCAATGACCAAGGCTCGCTTTGTGCGAAGACCTCCGACGAAACCAATACCACCGACGTATCGCGGACTTGGGTATACCAGTTCGACACGAGCTCATTGTTCACCGAGGACAAGTTCCACGTTCAGGTTCAGTTCCACGATGCTGACGACGGCAACGCCGGCCAAATCAGCACTTTGTTTGGTGGGGGCGGCTGTGAGATCTGCACCACACAGGTTCCCGAGCCTGCCACCCTCGCTCTTCTCGGCGCTGCGGTCGCGGGACTCGGCTTCTCGCGCCGCAAGGGTCTTACGACTTCGTTGCAGCTAATGGCCTAGGAACGTCCGGGATATGTTGGTGAAGACCAAGCCGGCTCGGCTCTTCCAACATACATGGCACGCAGTCAAAGTCGTTGGAAAGGGCAAGGCGTGCCGGGCTGCGGAGGAGCTGCGCGATAAGCGGTTTCTTAGCGACAAAGCGCCTCGTTTGCCCTTACCGGAGTGCTCGTCGCCTTCGCGTTGCGGCTGCTTTTACGCGCCTACTGAGAACGTCGTAGAGATCTACGGAGGGAGACGGATAGCGGAAGCTTCCCTCGGCCCAGGTTCGGGGATAGCCGAGAGCGCCACGGACGGCGGGCGGACGACCGGCATGAATAATCGGCGCCGCTCCGGTTCCGAGCCCGGCGTGCGGAGGGATTTCGTAGATTTTCTGGTCAGCCTCAGCGTCGCCCGGCGCCGCGGCGTCGGCAGCTCTTTTAACTCGGCTCTTCGCGGTTTGCGACGACGACCTGCGTCAGCCTGCGCGAAAGGATTCACAAGTCGCCGCGAACGGCCCCGGATTTGTTGGATTGGCTCGATCATGTATTGGGCTGTGAGCAAGATCGGCGCGCTGGCTACGCGTGCGCGTTGCGGAGTCCGCTGGAGGCGATACACGATGACGAATTAGCCAATAGTATCGCCACACTCAAGCTGCTCGCCCTAACGTTTAGCGGCGCAGCGAAAATCACTGCGCTACTGAATTGGTTAGGATGATCCTTCCCCTAAACAGATCAAATGCGGCTCAAGCAACCGTCGGCGGCTAAATGGCACTTGGCCAGTCACACGGCCCCTAGAGAGCCATGGCACGCCGTCAGCGTTGTCGCCCGCACCTTCAGACCGTCGCTCTGCGTCCAGTCGAGCGTCGGAGCGCTCAGACGTCCCTGAATCTTATGGTGGAGTGGAGAGGCGGGCGACGTGCGAACGGCGGGCCGCTGACGGATTGGAGTCCGATAAATCGGTCCGGTAAGTAAGTGCCGCAGCGACGGCGAATGCCTTGCTGGTCGCGGCCTTTGGTACCGAGGAAGCAATTCGGCTTCGCAGTCGGCCTCGTCGAGGCAGCGGCGATCGCGTCGGCCACTCCTTCAGTAGCACCTTCGCGCGGTCGGGTGACGTCGGCGTGACGCCCATTCGGCGGCACGTCAGCAGATAGTCGCGGTAGACCCGCGCTGGGTTGGGGAGGTCGGAGACGGGCGGCTCGCTGTCGACGTCGTCAATCATGCGGAGATGCGCCGATGTTTGCGCTAGTTGCAAGTAGCGGGGCGTCTAGCAGCGCCGCAGCAATTGCGCCCTGATTTCCAGCTTGCGGCCCTTTGCGCCGGCTGCGGATTGGCACCGCATTTGCTTCTGTTCAGGACAAGATCACGCACTCAGATCGTGCCCTAAGGCGATGAAGCATCCGACGCTGCTCCGTCTATCAGACAACCCGAGGTTTGTCCGCGCGACTGTTGTAGTCGCATGGGTTCTGTCGATGGTGGCGATGCTGTCGATGGTCGCGCTAATTATGGCCGGCATGAGATGACGCCGGGCGGTGCGGGGATATCTCAAGGTAAATCGTACTTGCGCTGAGGGGCACTTATCGCCGCGGGGAGGCGCGTCTTGCGGGTCTGGGGGAAGCTGCCAACGGGGGTGAATCCTGAGAGGTGAATATGACTCTTACCGCAGTGTTATTGATACTGTTCGCTGAAGCGTTCGTGCTTTTGGCCATCGCGTTGTTGCTGCGTATGGGTAAGGAACAGGATCGTTTCGCGCGTTGCGTCCGAAACTTCGCGCGTCGGACGCGGATCATCGCGCGTCACTCTCGGGAGCGGAAGAACCTCCCCGTAGACGTGGCCACCTTGACGGGGTTCGGCGCCAGCTGAATTTGCTTACGCACTTCGGGGTTGTCGCGTAGAACGCGCCAGGACCGATTATTTCGGAGCTGTCGCTACCCGCGCGCGTCCAGCACCACCCGAAGGGCTAACCGGCGGCTTTCTTCGCCCTACGCCGTTGCGGTTTTTCGCGGGTCACTGATTGCGGCTTATCGCGGTAGGTTTCAATGATGCCGAGCACGATGCCCGTCGCCTTGCTGCCCGAATTCACCGCAGCGATGATGGCCTTCCACTCATTGTCCTTTGCTTCCTTCGCGTGTTCGCGAGGAACGTAGCCGATTGTCAGCCCGTCAACGTCGACGCGGACCGCGTTTTTGTCGTACGGGTTCGTCGGCTCGTCAACCAGCGCGACTAGCTTGCCAGGAGCTGCTACCCGGCGAATATTGCGCTAATAGGACGCCTCTCCTTTCACGGCGAATGAAAGAGGATGCGTCCATCATCATCCACCAACCTTTGGCTTTTCACACGTGGGGCTCGCTCCCTCGCACGATGAACCAAAACGCGACCGCGGCGAGTGCGGCGACGAGCAACGATCCTAACTCGTTCATATAGCCTCTACCGCGTTACCGGCCGCGCGGGGCCGTTCGATCTTTGGCGTCGCGTGGTGGGCAGGATCGATCGGGAAGTTCACGCGTCTCGGGGACTGCGTGCACACGGGTTGCACACGACACCCTGGAGACCCGCGTAAACACTGGGTTTCGTTCCGATCCATCATCGGTGCGACGCAGATGCGGTGCGCGCCGATGTTTACGTTGTGCGGGTCGTCGATGACCGGACTTGGAACGGCGCTAGCGCTTCGCCGCCGCTGTCAGCTGATCGAGCGTGAACGTGTAGCTCACCTTGTCGAGCGGCTTGTGGCAGGCGAGGCATTCTGCCTGGTTGACCGGCCGAAGCTGCTTGCCGGTCGTGAATGCCGCGTAGTTCCAGTCCTCGTTGCGCAGCATGTCGGGGATTTCCTTGCCCCACCCCGCTTCCCGCGCCATCGCCGTGTAGAAGAGAAGCTGGTCGGGAACGAAGAAGCCGTCGGCGCCGGTCAATGGCTGGCCGTCAGCCCCGTTCTTCGTCGAGTACACCTCCGCGAATAGCACCGAGCCGTCGGGCAGCGGCTTCCCGTTCTTCGCGGCCGAGAGGGCCGCGTCGTTCGCGAAGTAGTAGCGCACCTGCTTCGTCGCCGGGAAATTGATCGTGTGATATTTCCTGAACGTCGCCTGGTAGCCCTCGGGGAACTTGACGCTGGTCTTGGCGAGGTTCGGCAGGAAGTCCGACTTTGCCGTCGACGTTGCGCCCGATTGGGTAGCGAAGTAGGCGGCCACGTTGCCTATGTCGTCGGGAGAGAGCTGGCTCGCGATTGCGTTCATCACCGGATTCTTGCGCGAGCCGTCCTTGAGCGCGCGGAGCTGCGCTTCGAGGTACGCGGGTTTCTGCCCGGCGAGATTGGGTATGGCGTCGGCGACGCTCACGCCGTTCGCTCCGTGGCACGCGGCGCAGACGGCGGCCACCTTGGCCTTGCCGGCCTCGACGTCCGCAGCAGCGGCGGCGGGTCCGATGAAGAACAACATGGACAGCGCGACGAGCGATTTCATGGCCTTCTCCCCGGATATGACGTGGCGCCGAGTCCTGGCGTCGCCGGCGGTCATCTTACCCGAAGGAAACACCCTTGCCGTGGCTCTCACAAACGATGGCGGCGATCGACGACGTCGAACCCGCGCCAGGCGATACCTTTCGACCTTGCGAGTGCGAGGACCTTGAACAATTCTCCCATTTCGGACGGCGCCAGCAATTTCTGCACATCCGCCGCTGCGCGAATGTAGGGCACCGATTCGGGGGTGCCAGTGGCGGCGAGTGCATCGAGCACGCCGCAGCCGATCAGAAATGGCGCGAGCGCCGTGAACCCCGCCACCTCGAGGCCGGCGCGCTCGCCCGCTTCCGCCATCGCAGTGAAATCGATGTGCGCCGTGATGTCGTTCAGCCCGGGCCAGGCAAATGGATCGCCGTGTGCGCGATGCCGGTAGTGGCACATCATCGTTCCGTGGCGGCGCTGCGGGTGGTAGTACTCGCCTGCTGGGAAGCCATAGTCGATGAAAAGCGCAGCGCCGCCGGTGATTCGCCGGCCGACGTCCTCGACGAGCGCTTCGGCAGCAGGATTGATCTCGCTCATGTAGTCGCCACCCGGTGGAAAACGCAGCGCGGCGAGCGTCGCGTCCCTCGCCTCGGCTGGCGCGTCGGACCACGCAAAGTGCCCGCTTGCACCGTCCCGTGCCGTTTGCCTTGCGCTCTCACGCCAGGCGTTCCGCGCCGTTTCCCGCGCATTTTCATCTTTGCGCGCATCTTTCCACGCAGCTTGCAAACTGACGCCGCGCTCGCGCCATTGCCCTGCTTCCCGAACGAGCAGCGTGCACGGGATCGCGTCGAGCACTTCGTTCGCAATCACGGCCCCGTCGATCTGTGTTGGAAGAGCATCGATCCAGCGCAGGCGCGCCTCGTGCTCGGGCGCGCGTCGTTCGACGGTTTCGCGCTGGCGCTCGATGAGATCCGGGCTCACTTCGAGGATCGTGTAGCGCGACGGCAATGCGCCACGCGTCGCCAGCGCCCGCAGCAGGTCCGCGGCGAGCTTTCCGCTGCCCGCGCCGAGCTCCACGATCTCGCGGTCCCTCGTCGCGTCGAGTATCGCCGCCACTTGCGTCGCGAGCGCTTGCGCGAACAACGGCGTCATCTCGGGCGCGGTGACGAAATCGCCTGCGATGCCGAGCTTCGTTGCGCCGCCGGCGTAATAGCCGAGGCCGGGCGCGTAGAGGGCAAGGTCCATGTATCGGGAGAATGCGATGCGCCCCCCCGATCGTGCGATCGCCGAGCGGATGTGCGCCGTCAGCCGCTCGCTGTGCGCGCGCGCGGCGTCGTCGGGTTCGGGAAGTTCGGTCGCCACGGAAAGATGCGCACCGCGAGCGCGTGCGGCGGCAGGATCGATATGCTAGATTGGTCCCAAGTCTAAACTGGATTCCGGGAGCGCGGCGTGCAGGGCAGGATCGTGCTGATCACCGGAGGTGGCAAGCGCGTCGGCGCGGCAATCTGCCGCCGGTTGCACGCGGCGGGAGCGAATCTCATGCTCCACTACCGCACCTCCGCCGGCGAAGCGCGCCTGTTGCAGGCGGAATTGAACGGCGCGCGCAACGATTCGGTCGCGCTGATCCAGGCGGACCTGCTGGATCTCAACAAGCTGCCCGCGATGGTCGAGCAGACGCTGCACAAGTTCGGCCGCCTCGATGCGCTCGTCAACAATGCGTCGTCGTTTTTCCCGACGCCGATAGGCGCCATCACGCCGGAAGCGTGGGACGACCTCATTGGCACGAACCTGCGGGCGCCGCTGTTTCTCGCGCAGGCCGCCGCGCCGGCGCTCAGGAAAGCGCAGGGCGCGATCGTCAACATCGCCGACATCCACGCCGAGCGCCCGCTCAAGAATTTCGTGGCGTACTCGATCGCGAAGGCGGGCGTGATCGGCATGACGCGCTCACTCGCCCGGGAGCTTGCGCCGGAGGTACGCGTGAACGCGGTGGCGCCGGGGCCGATCCTGTGGCCGGACGATTCGTCGTTCGACGAGCTGTCGCGGCAGCGCATCATCTCGCACACGCCGCTCAAGCGCGAAGGCGATCCGGCGGACATCGCGAAGGCGGTGCATTTCCTGCTGGCCGATGCGACGTACGTGACGGGAGAGACGATCAACGTGGACGGCGGCCGGCACGTCGCGCTCTAAAGCCGCACCAGCGCAGGAACCCTCAGTCGTTCGCTCCGGCTCGCGCCGGAAAGCGTGCGACTTCAGTGGCGAGCCGCTCCAGATACGGGTCGACGATCCCGTGTGCGACCAGCGCCACGCGCGTCCGCTCGAGATAGTCGAGCGACGTGCCAAAAGCGCCGCACGCATTGCGCAGCACGTCAGCCTCGACGTCGAGCCCGAGACGTCCTGCGTACTGCGGATGCTTGCGTCTCACGACGAAGGCGAGCGCCACGATCTCGCGGCCTCCGGTGTCGACCTTCACCCAACGCGGGTGATACGAACCGACCGCCATTTCGCGCCGCCAAAGGAGATGAAGCTCGTCGATCGCGAGGGGCGCCGGAAGCCGCATCGCGACACCGCGGCACGCGCCGCCGCGGTCGAGACCGAGCACGAGCCCGGGGCAGTCGCGGGTGCCACGCGAGGCAAGCGACCAAAGGCAGAATCGGCGATGAAGGCCGCCCAGCATCACCGGCCGCATCTCGGCGACCGGAAACAGCGGATTCCACAGCAGCGAGCCGTACGCGAACACCCACCAGCCGGCGCCCTTGGGCTTCGCCGCGAGCGTCGCCGTGAGCGATTCGGATAGCTGCCGGTCCGAGAACGTGAGCGACGGATCGACGGTGGTGCGGTAAAGGTGCCGCATCCGGTCATTCTCGAGATCGCCGCGCGACAGCTTGTCCGGCGGGTGCGGCCAGTGCTTCATCGGACGAGTTCGGAATTGCGGCAGCCTCGCTTCATTCGAGCGCGTCGGGGTCGCGTGCCTCTTTCGCAAGCGCAACGTTCGCCGCACGCCGTGTTGCCGCGGTGGTCTTGCCGTGCGCGCCGCCCTTGCCAAGGAGCGGCGACCGCGCGACCGGATTGCGGGTCTTGGGCGGGGCGATGGGTCGGTGCTTTTTTGCGCGCTTCATCGAGGTCATCGAATCCGGTGGTGCGTCAGCCCGCGAGGAACAATTGCTGCAGGTCGTTGAGGAAGCGCCGCCCGAGCGGCGTGGCCCGCAGCAGCGTCGGGTCGCGCTCGATCAGACCGCGCGCTTCCGCGGCTTCGAGACCCCGCTGGACGAGCGCAAGCGGGTAGCCCGTGCGCTCGGCGAAGAGCGCGGCCGGCACGCCATCGGTAAGGCGCAACGCGTTCAGCATGAACTCGAAACCGACGTCGTCCCGGCCCACCTCCTGATCCTCGATTGACGGCGCGCCCGCTGCCATCCGCTCCAGGTATTGCTTCGGCTGCTTGTAGCGCACCTGGCGGACGATGCGATCGGCGAACGACAGCTTCGAATGCGCGCCGGCGCCGATGCCAAGGTAATCGCCAAACTGCCAGTAGTTGAGGTTGTGGACGCACTCGCGGCCGGGACGCGCATGCGCCGACGTTTCGTAGTGGCGGTAACCCGCGGCGTCGAGTCGCGCCTCCACGGCCTCTTCGATGTCCGCCGACGTCTCGTCGTCCGGAAGCTCCGGCGGGTAGCGATGGAACAACGTGTTCGGCTCGACCGTCAGGTGATAGAACGACAGGTGCGGTGGCGAGAACGCGAGCGCCGCCTCGACGTCCGCCAACGCCTGCGCGACCGTCTGGCGCGGAAGGGCGTACATCAGGTCGAAGTTCACGTTGCCGAAAATTGCGAGCGACGCTTCGGCTGCGCGCCGCGCCTCGTCCGCGTCGTGCACACGTCCGAGCGCGGTCAGCTGCCGCGGCTCGAAACTCTGGATGCCGAGTGAAAGCCGATTGATGCCCGCATGGCGGAAGCCTGCGAACTTTTCCTGCTCGAACGTTCCCGGATTCGCTTCCAGCGTCACCTCGGCGCCCGGAGCGAGCGGCACGCGTGCGCGGACTGCTGCCAGCAGACGGTCGATCGCCGCGGGCGAAAACAGGCTCGGCGTCCCGCCGCCGATGAACACCGAAACGACGCGCCGGCCCCAGATCGACGGCAGCGCGAGCTCGAGATCCGCGATGAGCGCATCGACGTAAGCACTCTCGGGCACTTCTTCGCGCGCCTCATGCGAATTGAAATCGCAGTACGGGCACTTTCGCAGGCACCACGGGATGTGCACGTAGAGCGCGAGCGGAGGCAGCGCGGTGAAACGTGGCCCCGACAGCCCGGCGCCGTCGATGCGCACCGGCGCCGATGCGAGGTCAGCGATCATCAGCGGCAGATCTCGCCTTACTGGGCGCGACGTCAGCGGCTGCCGTCGTCGCCAGCGGCGCCGAAGGCGAGTCCCCCTCGCTTGCAAGGCGCGCGATCAACGCGCGGATCGCCTTTCCACGATGCGACAGCTCGTTCTTGCGCTCGAGCGTGAGCTCCGCGCCCGTCAAGCCGGTCTCCGCGTCGAGAAAATGCGGGTCGTACCCGAAGCCGCCGGTGCCGCGGGGCTCGTCGATGATCGTTCCGTGCCACGTGCCCTCCGCCACGATGGGTTCGGGATCGTGCTCGTGCCGCAACAGCGTCAGCACGCACGCGTAGTGCGCGCGCCGATCGACAATGCCGGAAAGCGTCGCAATGAGCTTCGCGTTGTTCCGCGCATCGTCCTTGGCTGCGCCCGCGTAGTACGCGCTGTGCACGCCGGGTGCACCGCCGAGCGCCCGGACGCACACTCCCGAATCGTCGGCGAGCGCAGGGAGCTTCGCCCGTGCACAGGCGTTTCGCGCCTTCGCAAGCGCGTTCTCGACGAACGTCGAATAGGGCTCGTCCGCTTCGGGAATGCCGAGCTCCGACTGGGCGATGACCTCGATGCCGAGCGGGGCCAGCAGCCGTTTGAATTCGCGAAGCTTGCCCGCGTTCCCGGATGCAAGCACCAGCCGTGGAATGGCGAGCGCGACCCCGCCGCCGGTCATGTGCACTAAGGTGTGCAGTGAGGTGTGCACTGAGTCGTGTACCGAGTTGCGCACCGAGTTCCTCGCTGCGGCCTCACCCACTGAGCGCCGCTTTCTGCGCCCGCACGAGCGCCTGAATGCCGCGCTCCGCGAGGTCGACGAGCGTCTGCATCTCGGCTCTCGTGAATGGGGCGCCCTCCGCCGTGCCTTGCACTTCGACGAAGGCGCCGCCGGCGGTCATCACCACGTTCATGTCCGTGTCGCAGGCCGAGTCCTCCGCGTAGTCAAGGTCCAGCAGCGGCGCCCCGTTCGCTACGCCCACCGACACGGCGGCAACGAACTCGCGCAGCGGCTCGCCTTCGATGAGCCCGTGGATGCGGCACCACGAGATCGCGTCGGCCAGCGCGACGCACGCGCCCGTGATCGACGCGCAGCGCGTTCCGCCGTCCGCCTGCAGGACGTCGCAGTCGATCTTGATCGTGCGCTCGCCGAGCGCCGATAGATCGGTGACCGAGCGGAGGCTCCGTCCGATGAGCCGCTGGATTTCCTGCGTGCGTCCCGACTGCTTGCCCTCGGCCGCCTCGCGCCGCCCCCGCGTGTTCGTCGCGCGCGGCAGCATGCCGTATTCGGCGGTCAGCCATCCGCGGCCCTTGCCCTTCAGGAATGGAGGTACGCCCTCCTCCACGCTCGCGGTGCACAGCACCTTCGTGTCTCCCGCCTCGATCAGCACCGAGCCTTCCGCGTGCTTCGTGTAGTGCCGGGTGAGGTGGAGGGGACGCAGCTCGTCGGCGCGCCTTCCCGTTGCGCGAGAGGTCATCGCGTGCTTTCGCTCGAGGCAAAGCCCGATTATAGAGCGGGGACCGCGGCCAAGACCGGGTGCGTAACGAACGTCGAGACCGTCTGCCGGGCGAGATGTAAGATCACCCCACAAGAACACCGAGCGCGCGACAGTCGGGCCCGTTTTGGCCCGTCCGTCCGGATCGGTGCAGGCTCCCGGCGATCGCTCGATGGAAGAAGCGCGTTTCATCTCGACTTTTCTGTTCACGGACATCGAGGGCAGCACCCGGCTGTGGGAGCTCGAGCCCGCGCGCATGCAGCCGGCGCTGGCCGCGCACGATCGCGTCGCACGCGCCGCCGTGGAAGCGCACGGCGGCCGGGTGATCAAGACGACCGGGGATGGCATATGCGCGGTGTTCGACGACCCGCTGCAGGCCGTCGAAGCAACGCTTGAATTCCAGCAGTCGATCGCCGACAGGACGCGGACCGGCGGTATGGAGCTGCGCGCACGTTGCGGCATTCATATTGGCATGGCGCAGCACCGCAACCAGGACTACTTCGGCAGCACGCTCAATCGTGCCGCGCGAATCATGAGCGCCGCTCACGGCGGCCAGGTGCTGCTGTCGCAGGCTACGTTCGACCTTGTGTCCGGCCGGCTGCCGCAGTCGGTCTCCCTCCGGGACCTCGGCCCCGTTCGGCTGCGGGACCTCGCAGCGCCCGAACGCCTGTACCAGTTGGAGCACGCCTCGCTGCGCCACGACTTTCCCGCTCTGCGCTCCCTCGAGCGCACGCCGAACAATCTGCCGCAGCACGCGACGTCGTTCATCGGCCGGGAGCGGGAGCTCGACGAGGTGGCGAAGGCGCTGAAACGAGCGCGTCTCCTTACGCTCGTGGGCGTTGGCGGGATAGGCAAGACGCGTCTCACATTGCAGGTTGCCGCGGACATTGTCGACGATTACGTGGATGGCGTCTGGTTCGTCGAGCTCGCCGCGGTCGCCGACCAATCCGCTGTGACACATGCCGTCGCCAAGGCGCTGGGGCTCGCGGAGGAACCGGGTCGAGCGCTGGCCGACGTCGTTTCGGGATGGGCCGCCGACAAGCGGCTGCTGCTCGTCCTCGACAATTGCGAGCATCTGGTGGGCGCCTGCGCCGCTTTGGCTGAGCGATTGCTGCGTGAAGCGCCCGGCATGAAGGTGCTCGCGTCGAGCCGGGAGCCGTTGCGGATCGCAGCCGAGGTCGTGTACCCGGTGCCCACGCTCGGGCTCCCCGAATCGGGCAAGCCCGAAACGGATCTCACTTACTCCCGGTATCCGGCCGTGCGCCTGTTCGCGGAGCGCGCGACTTCGGTGCTGCCGTCCTTCACGCTCGACGCCCGAAACGGAAAGACGATCGCCGACATCTGCCGCCACCTCGACGGCATTCCGCTCGCGATCGAGCTCGCTGCAGCCCGCGTGAGGGCCATGCCGGTCGACACGATCGCGGCGCGCCTCGACGACCGCTTTCGCCTGCTGTCGACCGGGAGCCGCACTGCGCTACCTCGCCAGCAAACGCTGCGCGCGTTGATCGATTGGAGCCACGACCTCCTTTCTTCGGACGAGCGAGCGGTGTTCCGCCGCCTTGCGGTGTTCGCGGGCGGCTGGACGCTCGACGCAGCGGAGGCGGTCTGCGCCGGCGATGACGTCGAGCGGGCCGAGGTGCTCGAGCTCCTCACGAGCCTCGTCGACAAATCGCTGGTCGCGGTCGAGCTCGACGGTGCACGCTATCGGCTGCTGGAGACGATCAGGAGCTATGCGAAGGAGAAGCTCGAGGCGTCCGGCGAAGAGTCTCTCGCATGCGTCGCGCACCTGGACTTCTACCTCGCGCTTGTGGTGAGCGCCGAAGCGCATCAGAACGGCCCGAACCAGCTCGCATGGCGAGCCCGGCTGGACCTCGAGCAGGAGAATCTCTTGTCCGCCCATTCATTCTGTGGCGGTTCGAATGAGGCGGGCGCCAAGGTGTTGCGGCTCGCCAATGCAATGCAGATGTACTGGTTCAGGAGCGGCTTGCTCCCGACGGGAAAGCGGCTCATGACGGAGGCGCTGCTCCACCCGGGTGCGCGAACGCGCGACAAGCAGCGATCCGAAGCTCTTTCGGCGGCCGGATTGTTCTGCTCGTTCGCAGGTGAGTACGACGAAGCGACGCGTTTCCTCGAGGAAAGCCTTGCGATCGCGCGCGAGCTTGGCGATCGCGAGCAGATGATCACCACGCTCGAATCGCTTGGGTTCGCCGAACTCGGGCGCAGGCGCTTCGATGCTGCGCACGGCTATGCCGAGGAGGCGCTTGCGCTTGCTCGCGATTCCGGGAACCAGCAAACGGTCGCCTCGGCGCTTACCGCTGTCGCCCAGGTGCACCGTGCGGACGGCAACGCCGCCGCTGCGGAGCGGCTTTATGACGAGGTCGTCACGCTTGCGCGAAAACTCGACGACATGGAATTGCTGGCCATCGGCCTTCTCAACCTCGCGATGACCTATGTCGCGCGCGCTGCCTATGGCGAAGCCAGGAAAGCGCTCCCGGAGATCATCGCCCTCGCTCGACAGACGCGCTCTATGCCCGTCGGGCAGAGCGCACTCGAAGTCGCGTCGGGCCTTGCCGCCGGCATGGGCGAAGCGGCGCTGGCGCTTCGCTTGTTTGGGGCCGCTGAAGCGAATACGCGCAATACCGGCATCGTGCGGGACCCGGCGGACGACGCGTTTCTGCAACCGCTCATCCATTCCGCCGTCGCTTCCTTGGGTCCCGACGCGGCAGCGCGTGCGGAAGGTGACGGCCGCGAAGCAGGCTACGACGTCGTGCTCCTCGAAGTCGAGGCCTGGATGAACCGGAACCGGTGACGCCAGCTTGGAGCGCGTCCCGCTCCCTGACAGGTGTTGGACGGCAGCGACTTGGACTGCTACCGGGGCCAGACGAACGGGTCGTAGATCTCTTTGCCTCTTACATGGATCTTGTAGCCGATTGAGACTCCCGAACCGCCGGTAACCCTGCATGTGCGCTGGCGCGGCCCCCCTCCTTCGCAAACCATCGGCGGAGGGTCCGCGGGAATCTTCAACGAGATCCCTGGCCCCTCGAACTCATACCCGTTCGGAAGCCCGAAACGAATGATTCCACCCCGGTTCACCCAAATGTCCTCATCAACCCACACTGCCATACTGGGATTAACCTGCACATCGCAAGGGGGGGTTGAATCGATGGGGCAGTAGAAAGGGAGTTTACTCCGCTGGTCCGGCGGTACGTACCCCTGCGGCTTGACCGTCTCACAACCGGCAAGCAGCAGTGTGGAAGTGGCGATCGCGATGGTTAACGAACGAGCAAGCATGATTGTTCTCCCTTGTTATTACAGCGCCAGGATCAGCCCGTGCCCGTGCCGTATCCCGCGGTGCATCACGGCATCCGCACTCCGGGCATCCCGCCCAGCGTAGCACGCCTCGGCCCTCTAGATCGCGTGGCGCAGTCGCCACCACGCCGCCGTAGCGGCGAGGCCCCGGTCGAGCGTGAAGAACGGCGGCCCGATCCGCTCGGCGAGCGGAGATGCGTCGACTTCCAGCGATTCAACGGTGCGCGTGACGAGTGCGCCGCGCCCCATTGCCTTCGCCGCGAGCACGACGAGCGGTTTCGGCACATCGAGCACCCGCGCCGGCACGTCCAGCGCCGCCGCGGTTCGCCGCACGAGCTCCGCCGTCGACACCGCTTCGCCGTCCGCCGCGAGCCACGCGCCCGTCACCCGGTCCGGGGAATCAACGAGCGCGACGATCGCCTGGACGAGATTGCCGACATAGAGCAGGTCGCGCCGGTTGTCGATGCGCCCGAATGGCATCGGCGCGCTGCGCGCCACCGCGTCCAGCAGCTTCAGGAAGTTGCCTCCGACGCGCGGCCCGTACACGAGCGGAAGCCGCAGCACGACCGGCTCCAGCGACGTTCCCGCCGCAATTGCATCGAGACTCTTCTCGGCCTCGGCCTTGCTCTTCGCGTACGCATCCTGGGGATTCAATGCGTCGCCGGCGCGAAACGGCCGGCCCGGGACGGTCGACTCGCCGTGGACCTTGATCGTGCTCGCCAGCACGAAGCGGCGCACGCCGCCGCGGACGGCGGCAGCCGCGATTCGCTGGAGCGCAACGACATTGGCGGCGCGGTACGACGCGGCAGGGTCCGGAGCCGTCTCGTCCAGGATATGCGCGCGGCCCGCGAGATGCACGATGGCCGCCGCATCGCTGACGATCGCATCGAGAGCGGCATCCGACGCCGCTGCGAGATCGTCGATCTGCGCCCAGTAAGGGCGAGTGCTCTCGTGGTGAGGCGCCGCCCGCCGCACGACGGCCACGTGCGAGCGGCCCGTCGCGATGCAATGCGCGACGAGCGCGGTGCCGATGAAGCCATCCGCGCCCGTGATCACGATCATGCCCGAGCCATCGTGGGACAAGCCGCCCCTTTCAGACGAATCGCCAGCCGTGCTTGCGATAGAAGCGCATGCCGCTCTGCACGAACCAGCCGACGTGCCTCCATCCTTTGCGCGCCGCGCCGCCACCGTGGTGGACGACGCGAAACGTCGGCAGGTACGCGGTCTCGCCGATCTTGCCCAAGCGCACGCTCCAGTCGTAGTCCTCGAAATACAGGAAGAACCTGGGATCGAAGCCGCCGGTCGCATCGATCGCCTTGCGACGGACGAGCATGCAGCAGCCCGACATCACCGTAATCTTTCGGACCGGCTCCCGACTCGCTGGATCGATGAGGTCGCGCAAGTCGTACCGATCGAGTCGTTTCGCGAACATGCGGCGGACGAACTCCGGAGCAAACCCACGCAGCAGCAGATCGAGCACGGCCGGATAGCGCTTGCACAAAAAATCCGGGGTACCGTCCGGACGGGTGACGGCGGGCGCGGCCGCGACCACGTTCGAATTCACATCGAGCCAGGCGATGGCGTTCGCCAGCGCATCGAGTGCCAGCTCGACGTCCGGATTGAGCACGAGCTGGTAGTCGCCGCCCGTGCCGTTCAGCATCAGGTTGTGCGCAACGCCGTAGCCGACGTTCGCGTGGCCGTTCAGGAAGTGCAGCTGCACGCCGGATCCCACAAACGCGCGATTGGCGAGACGGATGCCTTCGCCCGCAACTGCGGCGTCTTCGCTGTTGTCGATCAGCGCGACCGCGACTTGCGTAAGGACGCGCCGCTCGCGTGCTGCCGCGATCGCGTCCGCCAGGTGCACGAGGCAGCGCTCGAGCAGCACGGCGTTGGTCCGATAAGTCACGATGCTGACGGTCAGGGATGAAGGAAGCACACGTAGAATGGGCGCTTGAGGAAACAGAGGCAAACCAAGGCACGCGCTGACGAGAGATCCATTCTAACGGGAACCCCTTTTATGTCCGCTCCGCGCTTCGTTGCAGATGCCCTTGTGACTTTCGCGTCGACCCTCGCCGAGCGCGTCGGCGTGCGCGCCGACATCGCGCGCGATCTCGCGGACGTGCTCGTGACGGGCGATTTGCTCGGTCACACGACGCACGGGCTCGCGCTGCTCGGTCCGTACCTGGCGGAGATCGAGAAGGGATCGATGACGAAATCAGGCGAGCCATCGATTATCAATTCGCGCCCCGCTGCGCAGCTGTGGGACGGCAAGCGCCTGCCGGGACCCTGGCTCACGCTGCGTGCGCTCGATGCCGCGGCGACGATGGCGGCCACGCACGGCACAGGCACGGTCGTGATCCGGCGTTCGCATCACATCGCATGCCTCGCCGTTTACCTGCTGCGCGCGACGGAGCGCGGGTTGGTCGCGATCGTGCAGAGCTCCGATCCGATCGTGAAGGCGGTCGTGCCGCACGGCGGGCTCACGCCGATCATGACGCCGAATCCCATTGCTGCGGGACTGCCGACCTCGGGCGATCCGATCCTGATCGACATCTCGAGCTCGATCACGAGCATGGGCTTCGCTTCGCAACAGGCGAAGGCGGGGAAGAAACTGCCCGGTCCGTGGCTCATCGATCACGACGGCAATGCCACCGACGATCCGAACGTGCTGTCGGCGACGCCTCCGGGAGCGCTGCTGCCGCTCGGCGGTCTCGACGCGGGTTACAAGGGTTTTGGCCTTGGGCTGCTGATTGAAGCGCTGACCGGTGGCCTCGCGGGTTTCGGGCGCGCGGATCCGCCCGAGGGCTGGGGCGGCACGGTGTTCGTGCAGGTGCTCGATCCTGCGGCGTTCGGCGGGCTTGCGGAATTCAAGACGCAGATGGATTTCGTCGTTGGCGCAGCCCACGCGTCGAAGGCGCGTCCCGGAACGGCGCGCGTGCGATTGCCCGGCGAAGCCGGCATGGCCCGCCTTGCCGAGCAGCGCGCGAACGGAGTCGCGCTCTATCCGACGATCATGCCGGCCCTAGTGCCCTGGGCGGAGAAGCTCGGCGTCGCGATGCCGAAGCCGTCGTGACGTCTCGCAGGGGCATACAGCCCTAGGCGCGCACGCCGAAACGCCTGCCCAGCTCCCGCTCACCCGCGGCGGTGACGGTTATGACACGCGAGTTCCGCGCCCTCTTCGCCCACTTGAGCTCGACGAACCGGCGGAGGAGCGCCGCGCCGAGCGCGCCCGCCAGATGGTGGCGCCGCTCGCTCCAGTCGAGACAGGCGCGACACAACGCGCGCTTTTGCGCAACCAGCGCCGCGGTGTCGATGCCGAGCGCGCCGACCATGCGCTCTCCGGCGGATGTGAGCTCGAGATCCTCGCCCCGCGGCTCGAGGGCGCCGTGTTCGCGCAGCCGCTCGTAGATCTGCACGCCCACCTCGCCCGCGAGATGGTCGTAGCACACACGCGCCTTGCGCAGCGCCGGCTCCCGCGGACTCGCGCGGGCGCGCAGCGCACCCGTGCGAAACGCGACGCCCATCAGCGATTCGAGCAGGTGCGCGACGTCGCGATCGGCAAGCCGGAAATATCGATGCCGGCCCTGGCTGTCGACCGCGACGAGGCCGGCGTCGACGAGCTTCGCGAGATGCGCGCTGATCGTCTGCTTCGTCACTCCGGCGATGCCGGCGAGCTCCGTCGCCGTGAGCGCGCGGTCGGCCATCAGTGCCGTCAGCACCTCGGCGCGGGCGTGATCGCCGATCAGCGCCGCGATGCCGACGATGCTCGGTCCGTCTTTCATGGTTCGATCGTAGACGAACCATACTTTGCCAGCAACCGGCATAATCCACGGGTCGCATCTGCAGCCAGGACCGCCCAATGGCTATCGCGTGCTTCACCGGAAGGCCGCTGGAGCTTGCGCTCCTGCTTCTGCTGGCTACGCTGTGGGGCGCCTCGTTCACGTTCATCAAGGTCGGCGTCGAGACGCTCCCGCCGCTGACATTGATCGCGGGGCGCACATCGATCGCCGCCCTCACGCTGCTCGCGGTCCTGCGCTACCGGCGCGTCGCGTTGCCGCGCGATCCGGCGTTGTGGCGCCAATTCCTCATCCAGGCGTGTCTCAACAGCGTGTTCCCGTTCACGTTGATCGCATGGGCCGAGCAAACGGTCGACGCCGGCCTTGCGACGATCCTCAATTCGACGTCGCCGATCTTCACGTTCATCCTGACGTGGACCATCGCGGGCCGCCAGCACGCGACGGGCCGCAAGCTGTTCGGCGTCGTCGCCGGCATGATCGGGATTTGCCTGATCGTCGGAGTCGGCGCGCTGGCCGGAATCAACCGGCAGCTCATCCCCGAGCTCGCGATCGTCGTGGCGACGATCTGCTACGCCGGGGCGGCTCTCTTCGGCCGCAACTTCGAGCGGCTGGATCCTATGCTTCCGGCGGTAGGCTCGATGCTCGCGGGCGCCATCGTGCTCATTCCGGCGAGCCTGCTCGTCGACCTGCCGTGGACGCTGTCACCGTCGAGCCGCTCGATGGGAGCACTCCTGGCCCTTGCGGTCTTTTCGAGCGCGCTTGCGTTCACGATCTATTTCAGATTGCTTCGCACGCTGGGTCCAGTGGGCACGACGGCCCAGGCTTACCTGCGCGTTCCCATCGGCATGGCGATCGGCGTCATGTTCCTGGGCGAAAGCCTCGCGCCAACGACGTGGATAGGGTCGATCTTCGTGGTTGCGGGTGTGGCGGCGATGACATTGCCGGGCAAGAAGCGCTGACCTGGAACGGGCTCGGGATGCCGCCGGCATCACTTGCGCGTGTACTTCCCGTCGAAGGCGACTGTCCACTCACCGTTCGAGCCGGTCGATTCCCAGAGCTGGCGCACGGTGCCGTCCGGATTCGCTGACCACGTGATCCGGTGCTTCGTCGTCTTCTGGTCCATTCCGACAGTCTGACCTTCGAGCACCATCTTCCCGTCGCGAATCCCGCCTTCGAGAACCAGCAGGAGCCCGCCCGAGTCGACCCACGTCTGATGCCAGACTTTTCGCGCTTCGTCGTAGACGTTGAAGCTCTCTCCGCTGTAGCCACGGCCCGTATCGTAGCGTTCGTGCAGCACACAGCCGCCGATCTCCCGGCGAATGCTGTTCGTGCCCGCCAGCTTGCCAGCGAGGCCATGGACATTCCACTCGCCGACCCAGAAATCGAACTGCCGATGCTCGGGCGCGCTGCACGCGGGGACCGCCGTCTGAGCGGTGGTTGGCGAAGATGAGCTCATCGCGATTGCTCCGAGAACGACCAGTGTGGCCAAGGCATGCATCGATATCCTCGGGAAGCGCGGTGCCAGGACGTGTCGCGCCCTCATTCCGCGTTCACTCGCTGTTTCGCCCCTCATGCATGCGGGCCGCTGGCGAACACAACGGTTGCAACCAGCAGACCGATTAGCAACGCGACGGCAGAGGACGCAAACCAGTTGACCGTTTTGCGGTATTCGTTTGGATCGTTATCCTCGAGCCGCAGCGAGCGAACGAGCGCCACGATCTGCAGCAGCACGGCAATGACGATCGTTCCGGCAGCGACGATGGATCGCGACGTCCACTCGCCGGGCGCCTCGAAGCCCCAGAAGCGGAAAAGTGCAAGCGAAAAGCCGAGCAGAACGGTAATCGCCGTGATGATTCCAGCCCGATATCCGTCCGGAATCGAGTGCTGGGCCGTCTCCGGCGAGCGGCGTTCGGCCATTAGGCGTGGTCAGTAGTTGAGCAAACGGTTGCGCGCATCGCGGTATTCGGCGCTCTCGTTCGGAAAGGTAAGTTGCGACATGGTCTACCTCCGGAATGAGTGCAACTCGCGCTCGAGCTCGACCTTGTCACCCACGCGAATCGTACCGCCGCGCTCGGACGTCATCATGATGGCAAACGTCGGTCGCTGCGCCGGGAAAACCTTCCGCAGCGTCTGCATGATGGGAACGTCTCGCTGCCCTGTGACGGGATGCGCGTGGGTCGCGAGACAGCGGGTGACGGGATTGACAGCATGGAACGCGACCTCACCCACGCGCAGCGTACGGCCGACCCAATCCTGCTCGCTCCACGGCTCGAGACCCGCGACGGCGACGTTCGAACGAAAGCGCTTTTCGGTGACTTCGGGTGCCTGACTGATCGCAGCGGCGAAGGCGTCGACGCTGCCGCGCCCGTGAAGCGTCACGTAGCCGGGCTCGCGATCCTGATAGCGGGCCGTGACTCCGTCTCCGATGACGCGCAACGGAAGCCTTTCCGCGTGCCCGGCGAGGGGATTCTCCGCCGTTCCGAGAACATAGCGCTCGATGGCCGCGGCGAAACGCTTGCGCCCGTCGACGTCGAGAACGCCGTCGAACAGCGCTTCGTCATTCGTGTGAATCCGCAGCCGCAGCGCCTCGTGGTCAAACTCGAGTCGAAGCGGCGTCAACGCGGGTGTGTTGACCAAGGCGATGCATTCCATCTTGGTGCCCCACGCATCGTCCGGGGTAGGCGAATCGTTGAAGCGCAAGGCAAGAACCCGATCGCCGGCGATGCGACCACCCGGAAGAACGCGCAACAGAGCGCACTCTTCGCGCGCGAAGCCTTTGACCGGATAACGAAACAGTGCGGCAACACGGCTCACGGCGATGCCGCCGACTTCAATTCGTCGAGGTCCTTGATCAGGAGCTCGCGGTCGTCCTGGCGGCCGATGAGGGCGGCGTGCTTCGTCGCTGTGGCGAGGTGGTCCGCAGCCGTGGCCGCGTCGTTTCGGACGAGAGCGGCCCGGGCAAGCGCTTCGTGCGCGTAACCGAGGAAAAAAGGCGGCAAGTCGTGGCTGCAGGACAGGCACACCTCGGCGTAGCGGCGGGCCTCCGCAGCGTTGCGAAGCACGGCATGGATCCGCGACGCTTGCCAGTAACCGACGGAGAGATTCTTCGGTTCGCAGTCCGGGCGATTGAGCCAGTGATAGATCGACGCCTGGTTCAGCGCCACCAACAGGCGCTCGTCTTCCGGGGTGCGAGTCGGTTTTTCCAGCAGATCCCACGCTTTGTTGAAGCAGTCGGCGGCAAAATATTCGTGCGCCGCGGCCACGTCGAATTGCGGACCGCTGCTTCTAGCCAAGATCGATCTCCATCCGCCAAGCGATCCAGCGCGCAACCCAGAGCAACCGCGGCAAGCTCATGACCAATCCCTCGGGGCACCGGAATCGCACTTCCTGCAGTTCCGCATTTCGCCCAAAGCGGAACTCCTGCCTTCGGGCGTCACCACCCATGCACGCACGGTCCACGGCGGATCGTGCCGCACGTGCAGATTATGGCCGCATTCGAGCTCGGCAACCCAATGCCGCTCCTCATCCTGGTGAAACCCGACGATCCGCTTCTCCATGATACGTTGGGGGGGAAAGGCTCTCCGTCAGCCGAACTTTGCGCGCAGTGCGGGGTCACTCGCAATACCGGCTAGAATCCCGCCGTCCGTCCTGTCGAGCCAAATCTGTCGAGGCCCTGATGAGCAAACGATTCGTCGTCGCAGTATCGGCAAGCTGTCTGCTGGCGCTCGCCGCAATCGCGAACGCGCAGACCCCCGCTCAGCGAATTCAGGGCGACATCGTATCGCTCGAGGGGCGCAGCCTTGCGGTCAAGACGAACGCGGGATCGGTGGTGACGGTGCGGCTCGCGGACAACGTTCGCATCAGCGCGCGGTCGGCGGCGAATCTCGCTGCCATCGTTCCCGGCGTTTTCCTCGGCACCACCGCCGTGCCTCGGCCCGACGGAACATTGTCGGCCACCGAGGTGCACATATTTCCGGAGTCGATGCGCGGAACGGGTGAAGGTCATCGCCCGATGGACATCCAGCCAGGCGCCACGATGACGAACGCCACGGTCACGAGCGTCGCCACGGGTCACATGAAATCCACGAGCACGATGACCAACGCGACGGTCGCGGATATTGCCACGACCGGATCGGAGCGACGGATTGCCCTCAAGTACAAGGAGGGCGAGAAGATCGTCGTCGTCGGCAACAACGTGCCGGTCGTGATGGTCGAGCCGGGCGATCTGTCGCTGCTGACGCCCGGCGCGCACGTGCTCGTCACGGCAACGAAGCAGCTCGATGGGACATTGTCGTCCGACCGCGTCTCGGTCGGCAAGAATGGATTGGTTCCACCAATCTGACGGCGTCAGGATTGCTGCCTGAGCGCCGCGACACCCGCTGCCACTCTCGGGATTCCGGCAAGATCGCGCTGCGCGACGATGTCGGAAAAGCCCGCGGCGGCGAATAACCGGCGCACCTCGTGCGACTGGTCGTAGCCGTGCTCGACGGCAAGCGTTCCGCCGGCGACCAGGAGCTCGCAGGCGCCGGCGACGATCTTCCTGATTGCGCCCATCCCATCGCCACCCGGCGTCAATGAGCGTTGCGGCTCGAAGCGCACGTCGCCTTGGTCGAGATGAGGATCCGCCGCAGCGATGTAGGGCGGATTGCTTGCAATGAGGTGGAACGCACCGTCCTGCCACTCGACGGCCACGCGCTCGTACCAGTCCGACTTCACGAATCGCACATTGCGGAGGCCCAGCGCCGTTGCGTTGTCGCGCGCCACGTCGAGCGCATCGGCGGAAACGTCCGTCGCGAGGACATGAGCCCGCGGCCGCTCGTGCGCGATGGCGAGCGCGATCGCGCCCGAGCCCGTTCCCAGATCGAGCACTCGCAGATCGCGATCCGCCGGTAACCGCGCGAGTGCCAGCTCGACGAGCGCCTCCGTTTCCGGACGTGGAATCAGCACCGCGGGCGTCACGCACAATCGAAGTCCCCAGAATTCACGCGTGCCGGTCAGATAGGCCACGGGCTCGCCGTTCTGGCGGCGCCGCGCAAGCGCCCCGAAGGCAGCCCACTGCTCCCACGCGAGCACGTCGGCGCCGTGCGCGATGAGCCACGCGCGATCCCTGCCGACCACATGCCCGAGCAGCACCTGCGCGTCGAGTGGCACCAGGCCCGATTGCGCGAGCGCGGCGGAAACCGTGGGAATCACGGCAGCCGGCGTCAGTCCGGCTCGCGCTCCGCGGCAAAGAGCCGCAGCCGCTGATCGTAGTAGTCGCCCCAGCCCGCGTCCTCGAGCCCCGCTTTCATCAGCACGCGCTGCGACGCCTTGTTGCCGCGATGCGTGACGCCAATAATGCGATGAAGGCAGAGATCGTCGAACCCGTAGTCGACCATCGCCTGCGCACCTTCCGTCGCAAAGCCTTGGCCCCACGCATTCGGCAGCAGCCAGTAGCCAACCTCGATGTCGGGTGATTTTCCCGCGTACTTGAGCGAGAACCAGCCGATGAAGGCGCCCGTGTCGCGACGCGACGCGTACCAGTAGCCAAGGTCGGGGTACAGCGCGTGGTAGCCGAGGATGCGGGCCAGCACGCGCGCGGAAACTTCATGCGTCAACGGCTTGCCGCTGCCGATGTAGCGCATCACGCGCGGATCGCTGCCCAGGCGAAAGAGATCGTCGTAGTCCGCGGGAACGAATTCACGGAAGTCGAGACGCATTGTCTCGAGCCACGGCGCCGGCCGTGCGTCGCGCTTGTGGTGGCGAGACGCTTTCCGCTTCACCCGTTCTCTCCGAGCGCCGCGAGCTGCTCCGCCTGGTGCTCCTGCACGAGCGCCGTCGTGAGCTCGCCGAGGTCGCCATCCATGATCGCGTCGATCTTATGCAGCGTCAGGTTGATCCGATGATCGGTGACCCGTCCCTGCGGAAAATTGTAGGTCCGAATGCGCTCGCTGCGGTCGCCGCTGCCGACGAGCGACTTGCGCATCGATGCCTCCTTCTGCTGGCGCTCCTGCATCTCGCGATCGAGCAGCCGCGAGGCGAGCACGGCCATCGCCTGGGCGCGATTGCGATGCTGCGACCGGTCGTCCTGGCATTCGACCACGATGCCTGTGGCGAGATGCGTGATTCGCACGGCCGAGTCAGTCTTGTTGATGTGCTGGCCGCCCGCGCCGGACGAGCGGAAGGTGTCGATCCGGATATCGGCGGGATTGATCGTAATGTCCGCGACCGGGTCGGCTTCGGGCATCACCGCCACCGTGCATGCCGACGTGTGGATCCGGCCCTGCGCTTCGGTTTCGGGCACGCGCTGCACCCGGTGGCCGCCCGACTCGAACTTGAGGCGTGAATAGGCGCCGCGACCGATGATGCGGAGGATCACTTCCTTGTATCCGCCGAGCTCCGCCGAGGACTCCGACACGATCTCCACTTTCCAGCCCTGGCGCTCGGCGTAGCGCGTGTACATCCGGCACAAGCTGCCGGCAAAGAGCGCCGACTCGTCGCCACCGGTCCCGGCGCGGATTTCGAGAAAGACGTTGCGCTCGTCGTTCGGGTCGTTCGGCAGCAGCATACGCTGCAGCTCCGCCGTCAGCGCTTCCTTCCTCGCCGTCGCCGCCGCGTGTTCCTCGTCGGCGTATTCCTTCATCGCCGGATCGCGCGCGATCTCGTCCGCCGCGACGATGTCCGCCTCGGCGCGACCGTAATCGCGGTACGTCTCCACGACGGGCTCGATATCGGCGCGTTCCTTCGACAGCGCGCGATAACGGTCCATGTCCTTGACCGCGTCCTCGGAGGACAGCGTCGCGTCGAGCTCGACCAGGCGCCGGGCGAGCGATTCGAGCTTGTTGCGAAGCGAAGCTTTCATTCGGATCGGGCTATCGCGAGGGCCGCGGATGGACCGGCATCGAAAGGCGACATCGGTGGGCGGCATTCACACCGCCGGCACGGCAGAGCGGGGCGCTAATGCTCGTCGTCGGGAATGCGGTAGATGCGCTCGAACACGGCGACGAGCTCCGCACGCTCGGCGTCGCCTGCCTGGCTCAGCGCCTGCGTCGGCGCGTGCAGGAACTTGTTCGTGAGGCCGCGGGCGAGAAGGTCGAGCGCCTGCTCGGGCGATGTGCCGCCGGCCAGGAGTTTGCGCACACGCTCCAGTTCCGCGGCCCGAAGCTGCTCGTGGTGTCCGTGCAGCGCCGTGATCGTCGGCACGACCGAGCGGCCTTCGAGCCAGCGCAGGAAGCTGCACGCCTGCGTTGCGATCATTTCTTCCGCCTCGCGCACCGCTTCCTGCCTGATCTGCAGGTTGTCCTTCACGATTTCCGCCAGGTCGTCGATGCTGTAGAGGAAAACGTCGTTGAGCTTTGCCGCCTCCGGCTCGACGTCGCGCGGAACCGCCAGATCGACGATGAAGATCGGCGCGTGCCGGCGGGCCTTGATCACTCGCTCGAGCAATCCCTTGCCGAGGATCGGCAGCATGCTCGCCGTGCAGGTGACGACGATGTCGAACTCGTGCAGCCGCTCGGGCATCTCGTTCAGCGTGACCGCCTCGGCGTGAAATCGCGCCGCGAGCTCGCGGCCGCGCTCCAGCGTGCGGTTGGCGATCGTGATGGAGCGCGGCTTCCTCGCGGCGAAATGGGTCGCGGTGAGGTCGATCATGTCGCCCGCGCCGATGAGCAGCAGCCGCTGGTCGGACAGCGCCGGAAAGATCCGTTCGGCGAGCTTCACCGCAGCGGCCGCCATCGAGATCGATGCGCTGCCGATGTCCGTCTGCGTGCGCACGTCCTTCGCCACCGCGAACGTGCGCTGGAAGAGGCGATTCAGCACGAGCCCGAGGGTGCCGGCCGATTCCGCGTGGCGGACCGCCTGCTTCATTTGTCCCAGGATCTGCGGCTCGCCCAGCACCATCGAGTCGAGTCCGCTCGCGACACGGAACGCATGCGTCACCGCGCGCTCGCGGGGCAGCGTGTAGAGATACGGCGACAGCGAATCGGCGGGCACGCGGTGGAATTCCTCGAGCCAGCGCGCGACCGGCTGCGGCTCCGCGCCGTGGACGTAGACCTCGGTGCGGTTGCAGGTCGACAGGATCGCCGCTTCCTTGACCTTCGGCCGCGCGAGGAGGTCGCGCAGCGCGTGGCCGAGCGCGTCGGGCGAGAAGGCGATGCGCTCCCGCACCGCGAGCGGCGCGGTCTGGTGGTTCAAGCCGAGCGTGTAGAGGGACATCGCGTGAGAGCGTCCTGACCGCGCATTCTAGCGCAACCTTTGGAGGGAGTCCGGCCAAGACATTGATTTGCGTCACGAATCCAAGAATGGGAGCGGGATGCGCGACCGCGCTACGCCTTGAAGAACTCCGCGCGGCCGCCGAGCCACCGTTCCAGGTGCGCCGCGGCGGCCGCCGGATCCTTGGCAAGGAGCTCATCCGCCGCGTCGCGCGCCTTCTCGATCAGCGCGACGTCCTTCTCGAGGTCCGCGAAGCGCAAGAGCGGCACGCCGGATTGCTTCGCACCGAGGAATTCCCCCGGACCGCGGATGGCGAGGTCCTGTCGCGCGATCTCGAACCCGTCGGTGTTCTCGAAGACAACCTTGAGCCGGGCTTTCGCCGTGTCGGTCAGCGGCTCTTCGAACAGCAGGTAGCACGTGCTCTCGGCGGCGCCGCGGCCGACGCGCCCGCGCAACTGGTGGAGCTGCGCGAGGCCGAAGCGCTCGGCGTGCTCGATCGCCATCAGCGACGCGTTCGGCACGTCTACGCCGACTTCGATCACCGTCGTCGCGACGAGCACGTGGATCTTGCCGGCGACGAAGTCGGCCATCACTGCCGCCTTCTCATCAGACTTCATGCGCCCGTGCAGCAAGCCCACGGAAATAGGGTCAGAGACGAGTTCGGCTGAACCACGCGATGCGGAAATGGGATCAGAGACGAGTTCCGCTGAACCACGCGCGCCCATCACGCGATCTTTGTCCGCGGAACTCGTCTCTGACCCTATTTCCCTGTCCGCGGAATTCGTGTCTGACCCTATTTCCGTCGTTGATCCCAATACTATGGTCAGCTCCGCGTGCAGCGCGACCGCTGTCTGCAATTCGAGCTTTTCAGACTCTTCGATCAGCGGACAAACCCAGTACGCTTGCCGGCCTTGGGCGCACGCTCGGCGCACGCGCTCGATCACCTCGGCGCGCCGCTTGTTGTTGACGAGCCGCGTCGCCACCGGCGTGCGACCGGGCGGCATCTCGTCGATCACGGAGACGTCGAGATCCGCATAGAACGTCATTGCGAGCGTGCGCGGGATCGGCGTCGCGCTCATCATCAGCTGGTGCGCTTCGCCCATTGCTTTGCCGCGAAGCTTGAGCCGCTGCGCAACGCCGAAGCGATGCTGCTCGTCGACGATTGCGAGGCCTAGCCGCGGCAGCTGCACCTCGTCCTCGAACAGCGCGTGCGTGCCGATCGCGAACATCGCCTCGCCGCTTTCGATAGCGGCGAGCGCCTTCTTCCGCGCCTTGGCACCCATGCCGCCGGTGAGCCACGCGATCTGCACGGGCAGGCCGGCGAGCCATTGCGCGAGCTTGCGGTAGTGCTGCTCGGCGAGGATCTCCGTCGGCGCCATGAACGCGACCTGCCGTCCCGACTCGATCGCCTGCAGGGCCGCCAGCGCCGCGATTATCGTCTTGCCGCTGCCGACGTCTCCCTGCAGCAGGCGCTGCATCGGAATCGCGCGTTTCAGATCCTGACCGATCTCCCGCCACACCCGCTGTTGCGCAAGCGTGAGCTCGAAAGGAACGCGGGCGAGCAGCGCCGCCGTCAAAGTGCCGGTCCCCGTCAACACCGCCGCGCGGCGCGCGGCGCGCGCCTTGCGATGCGCCTTCAGCGAGAGCTGCTGCGCGACGAGCTCGTCGAACTTGAGCCGCGTCCACGCCGGGTGCGTTCGATCGCCGAGGGCCTGCTGTGCGAGCCGCGACAGGCGCGGCGGCGGCGTATGCAGAAAATGCACGGCGTCCGGAAACTTCCAGAGCCGCTCGCGCGCCACGAGCCATTCCGGCAGCGAGTCCAAAACCAGGTGGGCGTCGGCAGCGAGCGCCCGCGCGATCACCTTGCGCAACGTCTCCTGCGCAAGGCCCGCCGTCGTCGGATAAACGGGGGTCAGCCGGTCGGGCAGCTGAGCCCCCGGCTCCACCACCTTGAACTGCGGATGGACGATCTCGCGCCCGAAGTGCCCTTCGCGGACCTCGCCATATACCCGCACGCGCTTGCCCGGCGCGAGCGCCTTCTGCTGGCTCGGATAGAAATGGAAGAAGCGCAGCACGAGTTGCGCGGGCCCGCGCCCCTCCTCACCGTCCTCTTCGAGCAACGAGACGAGCTGTCTTCGCGGGCGGTAGCGGATGTCGGTGTTGACGACGAGCCCTTCCGCCTGCTGGTCCACTCCCGCCTGCAACTCCCGCAGCGGCACGATGCGCGTGTGGTCTTCGTAGCGGAGCGGCAGGTGCAGGACGAGGTCCTGATCGCGGACGAGGCCGAGCCGCGCGAGCTGGTCGTCGAGGCCGCGCGACGGAGCCTCCGCTGGGGTTTTTCGGGACTTGGGCAATGGCGAGGAAGCACGGTCCACCGGCTCCGATTATCGTCCGTTTCCGTTCGCGCGACTTGCGGCGACGACGCGAGCATTCACGCGCCCGGTTGCCCGGCATTCGGGAAGAAGAGCTGCTCGCCGTTGATCTTGTAGTCGGCGATCGCCTTTTGCCCTGCCGGCGAGACGAGCCAGTCGATGAACGCCTGGCCGAGATCCTTCTTGACGCTGGGATGCCGCTGCGGATTAACGAGCATCACGCCATATTGGTTGATCAGGCGCTTGTCGCCCTCGACCAGGATCGTCAAGTCGCCGCGATTCCTGAACGCGAGCCAGGTGCCGCGATCCGAGAGCACGTAGGCGCCCATCGAGTTCGCGGTGTTGAGCGCCGCCCCCATTCCCTGGCCGGTGTCGCGATACCACGGGGCCTTCGCCTTTTCGATGTCGATGCCGGACGCCTTCCACAGCGCAAGCTCCGCGAGGTGCGTGCCGCTCTTGTCGCCACGCGAGACGAACGGTGCCTGCGCCGCCCGGATCTTCTTCAGCGCTTCGGTGATGTCGTTGCCGCCGCCGACTCGGGCGGGATCGCTTTTCGGACCGATCAGCACGAAGTCGTTGTACATCACGGGGAACCGCTTGACGCCGTCGCCACTCGCCAGAAACTTTTCCTCCGCCGCTTTCGCGTGGACGAAGACCACGTCGGCGTCGCCGCGGCGGGCGAGGTCGAGCGCCTGCCCCGTGCCGAGCGCGACGATGCGCACCTTGATGCCGGTCTCCTTCTCGAAGATCGGCAGGATGTGGCCGAACAATCCGGATTGCTCGGTCGATGTCGTCGAGGCGACGGTGATGAAGCGCTCCGTCGCCCACGCGCCGCCTGCGGCGAACGCCAGCAGAAAGCCGAGAACTATGCGGCGCGCAACTACCACGGCAACTCGCCTTCGAGGAAACGGGCGGCCTCGGCCGAGGCCGGCTGCTTCAGGAACCGGTCGGCAGGCTGGCGCTCCAGCAGCCGGCCCTGATGCAGGAACAGGATCTCGTCGGCGAGCCGCCGCGCCTGTCCCAGGTTGTGCGTGACCATCACGATCTTCGTCCCGGCTTCGTGCAGCGCGAGAATGACCTTCTCGATCTCGTGCGTCGAGCCGGGATCGAGGCTCGCGGTCGGCTCGTCGAGGAAGAGAATCTCGGGCTGAAGGGCCCATACGCGCGCAAGCGCTAGGCGCTGCTGCTCGCCGCCCGACATCACACGCGCCGGACGGTCCGCGTGTCCTTCGAGACCCACTTTGCAAAGCGCGTCGTACGCACGGTCTTCCTGCTCGCGCGCCGCAATGCCGCCAACCTTGAGCGCGTAGCGCACGTTGCCAAGCGCGCTCCGCCGCAACAACACCGGCCGCTGGAACACCATCGCCTGTCGTCGCGGCGCACCCGGCAGCTCCGGCGCATTCCAGGTAACCGCTCCCGCCGACGGCGTGAGCAGCCCGTGGCACAGGCGCAGCAGCACGCTCTTGCCGGCGCCGTTCGGTCCCAGCACCACCGTGCGCGGTCCGCGCTTGAGCGTGATCGAGATGCCGCGGATGATCCGACGCCCTCCGGCGTCGAAGACGAGACCTTCGAGCCGCAGCGGAAGAAGCGAAGTCGGCGCGCGCATGGCGGTCATCCGTAACGGTGCTGCGCAGTCTCTTTCACCAAATACGCGCCGGCGTTCACCGCGAGAACGATGGAGAGAAGAACGAGCCCGAGCGCGAGTGCAAGCGGCAGGTCGCCCTTGCTCGTCTCGAGCGCGATCGTCGTCGTCATCACGCGGGTGACGCCGTCGATGTTGCCGCCAACGATCATCACCGCGCCGACTTCCGATGCAGCGCGCCCGAAGCCGGCGAGGAGGATCGTCACGAGCGAGTACTTCAAGTCCCACAGCAATGTCGTCGCCGCGCCGAGACGCGTCTCGCCGAGCGAGCAGAGCTGCTCGCGATATTCGCTCCAGCCGTCGCCGATGACCTGTTGCGTGAGCGCTGCCAGCATCGGCGCGATCAGGATCGTCTGCGCGATCACCATCGCAGCGGGCGTGAAGAGAATGCCGAAGGATCCGAGCGGGCCCGCGCGCGAAAGCAGCAGATAGACCACGAGCCCGACGACGACCGACGGCAGCCCCATGAGCGCATTCAGGATCACGATCACCGCGCGGCGGCCGGGGAAATCGGTCACGGCGACCCAGGCGCCGAGAGGCAGTCCGATCATTGCACCGAACACGATGGCCGCAAGGCTCACGCGCAAGCTCAAGAGGACGATCGAGACAAGCTTCGGGTCCCGTGTCGCGACGAGCGCGAGCGCCTGCGCAACGGCTTCGCCGACGGTGCTCATGACCGCGAGGAAAAACGCATGAAAATCGGACCCCCGTGAAGCGGAATATTGTTCTGATCCTTAATATGTACTATTGTGCAGTACAGTCGGACAGACCGGCACCAGACCCGCCGATGTTATCCGAGGTAAAGCCCCCGTCAAAATAGGTAAATCTCAACATAATGCGTATCGTTCCCACCTTGGGTTGGGCGTTCGAAGACGAAGACGGCGAACGGCTGGACGCACGCCTCATTCCGTTGCTCGACGCCATCGCTTCCACGTCGTCGCTCGCCGCCGCCGTCATTGCGTGCGAGATTTCCTATCGCGCCGGCTGGGGCTTGCTGCGCGATTACGAGCGCAAGCTCGGCAAGCCGCTCGTCCGTCTGGAGCGTGGGCGCGGCGCGGGTCTCCTCGAGCTGGGTGAGTCCTTGTTGCAGGCACAGAACGTCGCGCGCGAACGGCTCGCCCGCGTGTGGTCGGACGTCTCGCTCGACATGGGAACGGGCGTTCAGCGAACCGAACGCGCGCCTCCTCCGATGCTGCGCGTCGCCCTCAGTCACGATCTTGCGCTCGCGGCGCTGGCGGAGACGCTGACCGAGTCGCGGACTCTGTCGCTCGAAGCCTCGGTGATGGGAAGCCTGAAGGCGCTGAAGGAATTCGCCGATGGCCGCACCGATGCCGCCGGCTTTCACGTCCCGATCGGCGACATGGCGGGCTCGGACCGATCGCCGTTCCTTCAATGCCTGCACGCACGGCGCGACAAGCTGATCCGCTTCGTCGATCGCGAGCAGGGGCTCGTTTTGCCGCAGGGAAACCCGGCGCGCGTGCGCAACCTGCGCGGCGTCGTCGAGCGCGGTCTCAAGTTCATCAATCGGCAGCGCGGCTCGGCGACGCGCCTGCTGATCGATCGCATGCTGGCCGCGGAAAACCTCGACGCGTCGCGACTGCTGGGCTTCGAGAAGGAAGAGTTCACGCACGCCGCCGTGGCGGCCACCGTGGCCTCCGGCGCGGCGGACGCCGGTTTCGGATTGCGCGCCGCGGCCGCCGAGCACGGTCTTGCCTTCGTGCCGCTCGTGCGCGAGCGCTATTACTTCGCGATCCGTGCGAAGAATTCCGGAAAGGCCTCGCACGTCCGCTTCGTCGATGCGCTGCGCAGTCCTGCGCTCGCCAAGCTCGTGCGCCGCATGCCCGGATACGACGCCACCGGCGCGGGCTCCGTCACCGGAATCGAGGTGTTGAGGCGCGGCGAAGCGGCATCGCGCAGCCACTGACGCTCGCGCTCCGCGCGCGCGGGAAACGCGAGCATTACGAGGGGAGTACGACGATTCCCTCGATCTCGAGCTTCGCAGCTTTGGGCAGCGCCGCAACCTGATACGTCGCGCGGGCCGGATACGGCGCCTTGAAGTAGGTCGCCATGATCTCGTTGACCTTGCCGAAGTCGGCGAGATTCGCCATCAGGATCGTGAGCTTGACCACGTCGTCGAGCTCGCCGCCTGCGGCCTGCGCTACCGCGCGAAGATTCCTGAACACCTGGTGCGCCTGCGCATCGATGCCGTCGACCAGATTGCCGGTTGCGGGATCGAGCCCGAGCTGTCCCGACAGATAGACCGTGCTGCCCGCGCGAATGCCTTGCGAATAGGGACCGAGCGCGGCCGGCGCGTGCTTCGAATGGATCGCTTCCTTTGGCATGATTCGCTCTCGAAAGGTTGAAGAGGTTACGAGACGGGCTGCGGAGTCGGCGGCGCTCCGCCGACAATTTACCTCGCCACGCGATTGCGCTATAATTTTTGGCCCGTGGGGACGTAGCTCAGCTGGGAGAGCGCCGCGTTCGCAATGCGGAGGTCGGGAGTTCGATCCTCCTCGTCTCCACCACGATTGTAATAAGGCCCTGAGCGATCAGGGGTCTTATTTTTGCGCAGAGCAGCGAGACCCGAATCACATCGGCATTCAGCGGAGGCCGAGCATGCGCAGGACGGCCGGCGTGTAGTCCGCGCTCGAGCGCTTGATCTTCTCGAAGAACGTGGCTTGTCCGTTGCGAAGGCCGAGCACCAGATAACGGCCGGAACGCAGGTCGCTGTGCACCTCGACCGTCGCATAGAGCATGGGCACGTCGTAGCAATTGATCGAATGCTGCTCCGACACGCGCCACAGTTCCCCTGCCGTGTCGTACTTGTCGGTGACGGCGATCGACCAGCTATCCTCGTCGATGTAGAAGATGCGCTTCCGGTAGATGTGCCGTGCGCTCTGCTTGAGCGTCGCCTCCACGACCCATACGCGATGCAGTTCGTAGCGCGCGTAATCGGGGTTGGGATGGCCGGGGCGCAGTACCTGCCCGACGTCCGGACCGTTGCCGGAGATCTTGTAGGAATTGTAGGGAATGAACATCTCCTGCTTTCCGACGAGCTTCCAGTCGTAGCGGTCCGTGGCGCCGTTGAACATCTGCAGATCGTCGCTCGTGGCGAGGCCATCCGAGGCGGTGGCCGGATTGTCGTAGGCAACATACGGCGCGGGACGCACGTCGTGCAGGCCGGGCTCGTAGATCCACGCGCTTCGCATGTCGCGAGCGAGGTCGACCGGCTCGTTCACGAGCAGGATTTGTCCTGCGAGGCGCGCCGGCCCGGTGATGGTTTGCAGCTGATGAACCAGGCTGTTGTCCGCCTGGTTGCGCGGGCGATTGGCGAGATTCCCGTAGCCGAAGTCCAACTCTTCACGGAAATTGACCATCGTGTATGCGCCGCCGCGCGTGATCGCCGCCTGGCCCCAGCGCGTGGCGTAGGTGTCTCCGCGATAACGAAGCAGCGTGTTCCAGATCGCCTCGAGGCCGTCCTTCGGCGCCGGGAAGGGAATGCCCCCCGTCGTGCCCGTCACTCCATTGCCGCCGGGGACGAGCTTTGCGACACCGGCATTGGCCGCCGTTTCTTCGTACACGGCCTCGGGAAAAGCGGCGCTGCGCCGCGTCGGGTAGACATTCATCTTCCACGCCGGATACGTTTGCAGCAATGCAATCTGCCCGGGCGACAACTGCGCCCGATAGCGGTCGAGATTGCCGGCGCTGATGGCGAACATCGGCACATCCGCCTCGTACGGGTCGGCATAAGGGCTGCCGCTGCGATGACCCGCGAGCGGAGATTTGAGGCCGCCGTCCCATGCCGGAATGGTGCCGGCGGGATTGCCCGACGCGTCCGCTCCAAGCGGGGTCCTGTCCTGCGCCGGCGCGGGAGCCGCGACAACGAGCGCGATGGCGAACATCATCGCGCGGACCCACGCGCGATGGATCGAGCCAGCCGGCACCGTGGCCGGGTCGAACTCAGAACGCATAGCTCACGCTCGCGGATACGAAGTCACGGTCGCGGAGCGGATTCGATCCGCTCGAATAACTCGCGCTTTGACCGGTCGGCAGCGGGCCCGACGACGCATCGGGCAAGTCGGCGCCGGAGTAGGTCCTGCCGCCGAAGTAGGACGTGTAGGCAACCTGCGCCTGCCACCGTTTCAAATAGCTGACGGTCAACCCCAGGGTCAACGCCTTGACGCCCTCGTTGAACGTCGGGCCGACGCCGCTCACGTCGTGCGCGAATGCGACGTATGGCGTGACGGTTCCCCCATCGATCACATTGTCGTAATCGATTCGGCCCGACAGGCGATAGCCCCATGAGTTCGAGGTGGCGAAGCAATTGGTCGACGTCGAATTGTAGGCGCTCGATCCATCTGAGCCGGGCTGCGGCAGATGGCATCCGGGCGCCGCGAATTTGACGTGCGCGGGAAGGTCGAGATGCGTGTAGCCGACTTCCGCGACGGCCACGGCCTGGGCAGCGCCAAGCGTCGGGCCGAACGTCTTGGTCGCCGACGCCACCAGCTGGTGCATCCCAACCCTGCGGAACCCGGAAATCTCGGTGCCGTAGGGCACCTGGCTCGCGGTGTCGGGGTTGGTGCCGGTCAATTGATTGGCGGAACCCGCCACCGCGAGCAGCACTTCTGCAAGCGGCAGTTGCAGGGGCTGATTGCTGCGATACGAGTACTCGCCCTGCAGCGTGATTCCGCCTGGCAAGCCGGTGCTCGCGCTCACGCCCCACAGCTTGATGTGCCGCGGATAGTCGACGAACAGGCGGCCGGCATCCGTTGGGGGGCCGTCCGAGGTTGTGGCCGACGTCTGGACGTTGCCTCGAATCCCGGACACGATTTCCGTCCGGGCGTGGTAATCGAGGTGGTAGAGGCTGATCTGGGTGTTGCGTTGCCCGGGAATCAGGTAGTGAAGCGCAACGGCGTATTGGAATCCGAATTCCTCGCGGATGGCGCGCTCGCCGTCAGGGGTCGTCGTGGTAAAAAACCCGGCCGCGCCAGGCTGGTCGTCCTGGCGCCCGAATCCCGTGTAAGCGTTCGTCCCGTTGGTCACGCCGAAATCCCGCGTGCTGAAGAACGCGCCGTGCGGGTCGCGCCGCACGTGCGTGTCGGGAAATTTTGCGTTCCATCGCGGCATCCAGATCGCCTCGACCGAGGACCGGTCGGTGATCTCCTGCAACACTCGCAGCATCGGCGTGGGACTGAGGGCATCCTTGATCGCGGCATCGGGCGTGCGCAGCTTTGTCACGTCGATGGGGCTTAGAGTGTTGATCCCGTTCTGGATGAAGTTGCTCGCGCCCCAGTTCACCGCCTGGTTTCCCGCACGGACGAAGAGCCCGCGGCCGAAGACATCGAATTTTCCGTAGACGTAGATGTCGCGCAGGTAGGTGTAATCGGCGAATTGATCCTTGGAATGCTCTCCCAACGCGGCCTTGTCGTTCAGCGCCACGTCGTAGAGGTAGTCGATGCGCGCAAACAGTCCGAAGTCCCGGTATGCGAGCAGGAAGTCGAGCAGCACCCGCAACGGCAGCTCGACGAGCTCACCCTTGCGATAATTGAGGTTGCCGTCGTCGGCGTTGATGTCCCGCGAGGTGCCGCCGTTGGCGATGGCGATCAGCCCCGGGCTGCGGCCCTGCGTTCGCCACAGGCCGCCGAGAGAGATCGTGGTGTCAAGATAGCCGGTCACCGCGCCGCCCTCTGTCGCAAATTCGAACGCACGCACTGGCGGCGATCCCGCATACAGGAGCGACGCAAGGATCACGGCCATGACACCGGGGAGATTGCGCACTGGCGGCCGTTGGGGCATCGGCTCGCGACAGTGCGGACGTTCGTCGTTTGCGCCAGGATTTTCCACGTGCAGGCTGCTCACCACGTGGCGTGGCTCTCAGCACCATGGAGGCTGCAGCGATTGCCGGTATTGCGTTCGCAGATGGGCATGGTGCAGAGGCGCGTTGGTTGGAGTTATTCCGATTATATTGTTGCCGCGCGCCGGATGCGAAGGTAGAGCGGAGCAATCACCGAAGGAAAGGAAGCTGCGTTGGCTAGAGGCAGATACGAGGAATCTTCTATCCGCGTGCTCAAGGGACTGCAACCGGTCCGCGAGCGGCCGGGCATGTACACGCGCACCAGCGATCCCACCCACATCGTCCACGAGGTGATCGACAACGCGGCCGACGAGGCGCTGGCCGGCGCCGCCACGCGCATCGACGTTCGGGTGCACGCCGATCAATCGGTCAGCGTGGAGGACGACGGTCGCGGCATTCCGGTGGGCATTCATCCGGAGGAAAAGGTCTCGACCGTCGAAGTGGTGTTCACGCGTCTTCATGCCGGGGGCAAATTCGACAAGAAGGGCGGCGATGGCGCCTACGCGTTCTCGGGCGGGCTGCACGGTGTCGGAGTCTCCGTGACCAATGCATTGTCGCGACGCCTGGAAGTCGAAGTGAAGCGCGACGGCAAGGTGCATCGGATAGTCTTTGCCGGCGGCGACGTGGCGGAAAAGCTCAAAGTGATCGGTACCTGCGGGCAGCGCGCGACCGGAACCCTGGTGCGCGCGTACCCCGATCCCAAGTACTTCGATTCAGCGACGATCTCGTTGCCGGACCTCGAGCGCACGTTGCGTGCCAAGGCAGTGCTCCTGCCGGGGGTGAAGATCACGTTGCAGGTCGAGAAGGGCAAGGATTGGAAGACTCAATCCTGGACGTATCCGGGCGGCCTCGAGGAATACCTGAAGGAACTGGCCGACGGAATGACGCCCGTCGCGCCGATCTTTGCCGGCGAGAAGCATCTCGGCAAGCCGCAGGACGGCGACATGTTCGCCGAGGGCGAGGGCGCCGCCTGGGCGTTCGCCTGGTATGACGAGGGCAATGCAGCCGGCGAGAGTTACGTAAACCTCATTCCGACGCCTGCAGGTGGAACCCACGAAGCCGGCTTGCGCGCCGCGCTATTCGACGCGGTCAAAGCGTTCGTCGAGCACCATGGCCTGCTCCCTCGAGGCGCTCGACTGCAGGCAGAAGACGTGGCGGCGAGGCTTCACTTCGTGCTCGCGGCGCGCATCCTCGATCCGCAATTCCAGGGGCAGGTCAAAGAGAAGCTCACGAGCCGGGATGCGCTGAAGCTCGTCGCACAGGTCGTCCGGGATCCGCTCGAAGTATGGCTCAACGCACACGTCGACTATGGCAGGCGGATTGCGGAGCTCGCTATCCAGCAGGCGCTCACGCGAATGAAGTCGGCGCAGAAGGTCGAGAAGCGAAAGGGCTCCGGCGTCGCAGTGCTGCCCGGGAAGCTCACCGACTGCGAGTCCGACGATGTCGCGCGGCGGGAAGTGTTCCTCGTCGAGGGGGACTCTGCCGGCGGGTCGGCGAAGCTTGCGCGTGACAAGCAGTACCAGGCCATTCTGCCTTTGCGCGGCAAGGTGCTGAACACCTTCGAAGTCGAGCGCGACCGGCTGTTCGCGAACACCGAGATCCACGACATCGCCGTGGCGATCGGCGTCGATCCGCACCGCTCCGCCGCCGAAGCCGACCTCAAAGGCTTGCGCTACTCGAAGATCATCATCATGGCCGACGCCGATGTCGACGGCAGTCACATCAAGGTCTTGCTGCTGACGCTGTTCTTCCGTCATTTCCCGGCGCTGATCGAACGCGGCCACGTCTTTGTCGCCAGCCCGCCGCTCTATCGGATCGACGTGCCGCCCGTGGGCAAGCGTCCCGCGCGCAAGCTCTATGCGCTCGACGACGCCGAGCTCGAAGTGACCGAGGACCGGCTCGCGAAGGAGGGTGTTGCGGCCGGGGCGTGGTCGGTAGGACGCTTCAAAGGGTTGGGCGAAATGAATCCGGAGCAGCTGTGGGAGACCACGATGAGCCCGGAAACCCGGCGTGTCCTGCCCGTAGGCATTGCGCCCGACGCGAACGAAGAAACCCACCGCATGTTCGCCAAGCTCATGGGCAAGGCCGAGGCCGCGAGCCGCCGGGAATGGATGGAGCAGTCCCGCCATTCGGTCGAAGTCGACGTATGAGCGTCGCTGGTCCGCAGCCCCCCGGCGTCGAGGGTGGCGACGAAGGCGCGGGCGAGTCGTTGCCGCTGGCGCAATTCGCCGAACGCAGCTATCTCGAGTACGCAATGAGCGTGGTCATGGGCCGCGCGCTGCCGGATGTCGCGGATGGCCAGAAGCCCGTGCAGCGCCGGATCCTCTACGCGATGCACGAGCTCGGCCTCTACGCACCCGCGCGGCACGTGAAATCGGCGCGCGTCGTCGGCGATGTGCTCGGCAAGTACCACCCGCATGGAGATACGGCCGCGTACGACGCGCTTGTGCGCCAGGCGCAGGGTTTCAGCCTGCGTTACCCGCTGATCGACGGACAGGGCAACTTCGGCTCGCGCGACGGGGACAACGCGGCGGCGATGCGTTATACGGAGTGTCGCCTGACCGCGATCGCGGAACTGCTGCTGGCGGAAATCGACCGCGACACCGTCGACTTCGCGCCGAATTACGACGGCGCGTTCAAGGAGCCGAAGCTCCTGCCGGCGCGCTTGCCCATGCTGCTGCTCAACGGCACGTCGGGGATCGGCGTCGGCATGGCGACGGACATTCCTCCGCACAACCTCGGCGAAGTGGCTCGCGCCGCCATCGCGACGATTCGCCATCCGGCGATCACGCTCGACAAACTGCTGACCCACATCCCGGGTCCCGATTTGCCGGGCGGAGGCCAGATCACCTCGGAGCCCGAAGCGATCCGCGCCGTCTACGAAACGGGTCGCGGCAGCCTGCGCGTGCGCGCGCGCTGGACCGTCGAGGATCTCGCGCGGGGGCAATGGCAGATCGCGGTGACCGAGCTCCCTCTTGGCGTGTCGACTCGGCTCGTGCTGGAAGACATCGAGCGCGCGACCAATCCGAAGCCGAAAGAGGGGAAGAAGGCGCTGTCGCAGGAGCAGCAGAACCTCAAGAACCTGATGCTTTCGGCCCTCGACACGGTCCGCGACGAGTCCGATAAATCCTCCCCGGTGCGCCTCGTCCTCGAGCCCAAATCGAGCCGCCAGGACCCCGCCGAGTTCATGCAGCTCCTGCTCGCCAATACGCGGCTGGAGACGAGTCTGCCGATCAATCTCGTGCTCCTCGGCCGCGACGGGCGTCCGCGGTCGAAGCACCTGAAGCAGATCATCGAGGAGTGGATCGCCTTCCGCTTCGAAACCGTCACGCGGCGAACGCGGCACCGGCTGAGCCAGGTCGAGCGGCGCATCCACATCCTCGAAGGCCGGTCGCTGGCGCTGCTGTCGATCGACAAGGTCATCCGCGTCATTCGCCGGGCAGACGAGCCCAAGGCCGCGTTGATGGCCGAATTCGGCTTGACCGACATTCAGGCCGACGACATCCTCGAGATCCGCCTGCGCCAGCTCGCGCGGCTGGAGGGCATCAAGATCGAGGCCGAGCTCAAGGCGCTGAACGGCGAGCGCAAAGAGTTGAAGCGTCTCCTCGCCGACCCGAAAGCGCTCTCGGCGCTGATCGTGTCGGAGATCGAGGCCGATGCGAAGCGCTTCGGCGACAAGCGGCGCACGCTGATCGAGGCCGTCGCGCCGGTCGCCTTGAGCCGGACGGTGCCGGACGAGCCGCTGACCGTGACCTTGTCGCGCCACGGCTGGATTCGCTCGCGGCAAGGGCACGGGCTCGACGCGACGCAGTTCGGCTGGAAGGCCGGCGACGGTCCGTTGGCGATTCTCGACACCAGGACCGTTCATCCGGTCGTCGTGCTCGATACGCTCGGCCGTTCTTACACGATTCGCGCGTCGGACATTCCCGGCGGCCGCGGCGACGGCGTGCCGGTGACCACGCTGATCGAGCTGCCGCTTGGCGCTAAAGTGGCCCAGGTGGTTTCCGGCCCTCCGGAGCAGAAGTATCTCGTTGCGGGGACGGGCGGCTACGGCTTCGTGGCGACGCTGGAGGACATGGTGTCGCGTCCGCGTTCCGGCAAGGCCTTCATGACGCTCGAGCCGGACGAGCAGCCCGTCTCGCCCGTCCCGCTCGCGCCTGGGCTCGACCACGTCGCAGCGCTGTCGTCGCGCGGCCGGCTGCTCGTGTTCCCGCTTGCCGAGATGCGCGAAGTCCCGCGCGGTCGTGGCGTCATCGTCATCGGACTTGACGCAGACGAGAGGCTGATCGCGGTCGGACCAGCAACCGCGCACAAGGTGACTCTGCAAGGCACCAACCGACTAGGGCGCGCGACCGCGGTGGTGATCGAAGGGGAGGCACTGGCGAAACATCTGCATCGCCGCGCACGCAAAGGCGCGCTCGCCGCGCCAAAGGTGAGGTTGACCGGTTTTTGTTGATAATCGCGAATTATCCGTAAGGGACCGCCTACACGTGGATGGCAGCGGGGCTGATAGGACGCCCATCCCATCGAGCGCATTCTTCGATGACTCGCTAGAGGGAGGTTTTCATGGATAGAAATCCACGCACCGCAGACCGTCATGCACGTCAATTCGATTCGTTTCGCCCCCGCGACGACTCCGACGACGAATTCGATCCACTGTTCGACGACTTCCTCGAAAGCATCACCCTGACCCGTGAGGAGCTCGCGGTGTTCGTCGCGATGCCCGAAGCGTCGGTGCCCGAAGTGAAGCGGATGTTCGACGTACCGCTGTTTCGCGGCGAGCGCCCGCATCACGCGTGACGCCGGTGGGGACGTGAAAAGCTGAGGCACGTCGGCTCGAGCGATACCGTCTCCATGCGAGACGCCACCCCGACAGTTTGGCATCTCGGAACGGTGCTCGCTTGCACGATGCTGTTCGGATGCGCCCAACTGCAGCGCCCGCCCGAGCCAGCACCAGGGGCGGAGCCTGCGTCGACGCCGCCTCCGTCAACGCCGCCGTCGCGGGAACCTTCATCGGC